>ULQT01032129.1_pt1 | contig 22531 bp, 20 predicted proteins | sample 1954791 | NCBI WGS metagenome assembly ULQT01 (sample SAMEA4835663, study PRJEB28245) | human gut metagenome | biome: gut microbiome; material: fecal sample | place: Denmark | collected 2008 | reverse complement strand
CGGCAGCCGTTACCAGGGAACTCTTTAAGCGAGGCATCCCGACCCCCGGAGAATACAAAGCAACTCATGGGCAGCAGTACCACGATGTCTCACGCTCCCGTGGACGCTGGAGCAGTTCTACGGTTCTCCGTATCCTGGAGGATGAACGCTATATCGGCTCCTATGTCATCGGGCGTCGTGCAGTCATTGAAGTGGGCGGCACAAGGAGCCGCAGGAAGGACCGGGACAAGTGGTTCATTATCCCAGACCATCATCCGGCAATCGTTGATAAGGAACTATTTGAAAAGGTGCAGGCTGTGCAGCGCCGATTCTCCTTGCCGACCAGGAAAACCAGAGAGTACCCACTGAAAAGCAAGGTCTATTGTGGTTGCTGCGATCATGCACTCTCCCGCATCGTCCAAAAAAGACCGTTTTATATGTGCCGCCATTCTACTGCCGATGTGAACAGCCGCTGCCGCGATGTCCGGGCAGATGCTGCCGGTCTGGAAGAAGCGGTCCTCTTCACTTTGAAAAAGCAGCTGGAAATCCTGTTGCCTGTACATGAGGACGGCACCATTCACCTGGAGGCCACCGCTGCCAAATGCTCCGAGTATGAGAAGCAGCTGGAAGCTCTGAAGGACCAGAAGCAAGCTCTCTTTGAACGGTATCTCCTGGGGCAGATCGAGCTGGACACTTATAAATCGGAGAAAGCAGTTTATGACGCAGAAATACTGAAAGTCAAAAATGCCTATGCTGCTGTCACCGCCCAGGCAAAGCTGAAGCGAGAAGAACAGGCCCGCCAAAGCAGCCGACAAGAGATCGTTCACTCGATTGCGGAAGCGGATGTGCTGACCTCGGAGCTGACCGATTTGCTGATTGAAAAGGTGTATGTATTCCCCGACAATCGCATTGAGATTGTTTACAAGGTCCATGACCTCTTTGAATAATTGAAGATACAAAAACGGAAAACCCAGGCTATCAAATCCATCTTGGTAGCTTGGGTTTTCTGCTTTTCAAAACTACGCAATCGAATTTAGACCGTGGCTTCTCTAAACGATCCAGTAAAAATAAATAATAAATTTCAAAAAGGTAGAAGCTGCCAAAAATATATGGTATAATAAAAAGTAATCATAATAGAGACAAACCATTTTCTCCAAAGTGCTCTTTACGCTATGGAGATATGTCATTAAACAGGAAAGGGGTTGATTAAATGTCCAACCATCAGGCTACCGAACAGATGCTAGGCTATCTGTATCAAATACGGTATGCATTAGCATTGCTCCTGAAGAATGACAATCCCGATTATCAAATTAGCATCGAGAAATTTGATGATGTTGCATTCGATAAAGACGGCCAACCTGTCCAGCTTATCCAGCTTAAGCATCACATTAAGCAAAAGGGGAATCTCACAGATAGCAGTGCTGATTTATGGCGAACACTAAAAGTATGGATAGATTCCCTGGCACAAAAACCAGAATTACTAGATAGCACTGAATTTTTGATTATTACAACCGCAATTGCACCTAAAAATTCGGCCGCCGGGTATTTGAGGCAAAATGACCGAGATCCAAATACAGCATATACAAAACTGAAAGATGTTTGCAAGCAATCCCAAAATACTGCTCACCAAAAATACTACGATGCATTTTTAAGTGCAGATCAATTGACTGTTAAGAAATTATTTGAACATATTTATATTGTCGATGGTGCAAGTAATATTCTTGATGTAGAAAAAATTGTAAAAAAGCAGATTCGCTATAGTTGTATTCCTAAATATGAAAATCTTATATACGAACGATTAGAGGGCTGGTGGTATAAAAAGGCAATTGAGGCCCTTTGTTCTGAGGATCCAATTTTTGTTACACAAAATCAAGTTCGTTCGTTTATTGTTTCCGTAAGTCAGGAATACTCTGATGAAAATCTGCCCATAGATGACTTTTTTGACGTTGATGATCTACAAGAAAATGCTTTGAGCGAAAGTGAAAAAATCCTCTATGAACAGCTGAAACTGATTTGTCTGGGAAGTCATCGTATGCAAAATGCATTAAGAGATTATTATCGCGCTTTTAAACAAAGAGCTGCATGGGTCAGAAATGACCTGTTATATGTAAACGAACTTGAGAAATATGAGAAGCGTTTAATTGATGAATGGGACCATGCCTTTGGTGAAATGCAAGATGATCTGGCTGAAATTAAATCTTTAACTGAAGAAGAGAAAGCCAAAGCAGGGCGTAAGTTGTTATCTGATATTGAAAAAAAAGATATTCGTATTAGACCCAAATGCGAAGAAGCTTTTGTTATGAGAGGCAGCTATCATATGCTCGCCAACAAACTAAAAGTAGGATGGCATGTAGATTTTTTCGAGCGACTGAAAGGTCTGCTTTGTACATAAAGGGGGGCGATTTATGTGAACAAATGGGATATGCGTACACATGAAGTCGCATACCTTCTTAATCCAGCTTTTTGCGGAAGAATTTTATATTCAACTATCAAAACTTATAATGAAATATTAAATAGGGCATTTCCATTTCCGTTGATATACTTAGTTTTACCACTCGTACTGCACAAACAAACGCGCATTAACATTAGTAGTCGTACGCAGTTATTGGTCTGGGTTCAAAAATATTCTCAACTGTTAATTGATTTTCCTCGAAGAACAAGAGAATTGGTTCCCATTTCAAACGAAGCAATCGAGTTTCTTCTTCAGACTGGTAAAATTGTATTAACACCGAACGGAGAACTAGAAATTGTTCCCACTTCTCGCACTCTGAGCAAAACAAAGTATGCAGATTCCGAAGTAAAAGAATGCCTAACAAAAGCTGAGCACGTAGCTAAATGGTTTGCTTCAGCCGGGAAAACAGAAACAATATATATTGTGTTGGGGGTGAGGCCATAATGCAGATACTTGAATTAGTGCTTTACGGATACAATCAGAAAGTTCGACACTTGCCTTTCAAATTGGGACAAGTAAATATTATTACGGGAAGATCAAAATCCGGTAAATCTGCGGTTGGAGATATTATTGATTATTGCCTAGGCGGTAATTCTTGCAATATTGCTGACGGTGTAGTTCGCGAAAATGTGGCGTGGTATGGCCTTCTCCTGCAGTTTGAAAAAGAACGAGTGTTTGTTGCCCGAAAAAATCCTGACAAGGGCCAACAGACAACTACAACGTGCTATATTGAAGTAGGTGCTAGTTTAGAGGTTCCGGAACAGTGTAATTTCTCGCCAAACACCAATGTCTCTGGAATTGAAGAAGCATTAACTCGAAGAATTGGTATATCAGAAAATCTTAATACACCGCCTGAAGGACAGAGCAGACTGCCCTTAGCCGCCAATATCCGGCATTCATTGTACTATTGTTTTCAGGGACAGGATGAAATTGCAGCAAAAAACTTTTTGTTTCACCACCAATCTGAAGATTTTATTACCCAAGCAATCAAAGACACGATTCCTTATTTTTTAGGTGCAGTTAGCGAAGAAGCTCTTGCGTTAGAAAACGAAAGAAACATTCTTAAACGGAAATTGAAGATCGAAAAGCGAAAGCTCGAAGAAAATCGTTATTTAATGGGAGGAGGCTCAGAGAGGGCAATCGCGCTTATAGGCGAAGCTCGCAGAGTTGGACTTATAGATCCAGCAATGCAGATAGATTATCAAGATTATCAGGAAATGTACTTAACCCTGCAAAAAGCAATGAATTGGGTTCCAAATCAAGTACAACCTAGTAATGGCATGGACCGCTTGACTTTTTTGCAGAGCAAATTTCAAGAGTGTCAAAGTGACTACGATGAAATTGGAATTACTATCGACAATGCGAAAAGATTTATCGGAGAAAGCACAGGATATTCAAGTGAAGCAGAACATCAAAAAGTGCGTCTTGAGTCTATAGGGCTTTTTGAGCAACTGGACTTTAATCCCGGAAAGTGTCCATTATGCTCAGGGACATTAGAACATCCACTCCCTAGTGTTGAAATGATAAAAGCCTCTATTGCCAATCTGGATAAATCAATATCAAATGTAACACGTGAACAACCAAAGCTCCGCTCTTTTATTTCTGAATTAGAGCAGGAACGAGAAAAAAAACTAGAAGAAATCAAAGGGTTACAATCTGAAATTGATGGAATATACCAGCAAGAAGACGAACGTACACACCTAAGAGACATAAACGCTCGACGAGGCAAAGTAATTGGAAGAATCAGCTTGTGGATTGAAAGTGTAGAAAATGATACAGAGTCTGATAAACAAGAGCAAATTATTAAAAGCATTGAAGATAGAATCCAAGAAATTGACGAAATTCTTGATGCAGATTCCGTAGAGGATCGCAAGCAATCTGCGCTTTCTCGTATACAAGAAAATATGACTAAATGGGCCAAAGAACTGAAGCTTGAACACTGTGATAGTCCATACCGGCTTGACCTCAATAAGGTAACTGTCGTAGTAGACAAGCCGGACAGACCTGTACCACTTAAGCAATTAGGCAGTGGTTCGAACTGGGTTGGCGTTCATCTAATTGCTTATTTTGCTTTGCAGTATTACTTCATAGGTACAAATCGCCCGGTTCCAAGCTTTCTGTTTTTTGATCAACCCTCGCAGGTTTATTTTCCATCCGAGCTTGATGAAAAAAATATAGATTGGAACGAAGTCAATAAAATGTATCGGTTTATAGTTGATCGAACCAGTGAACTTGAGGGGAAATTACAAGTTATTATCGTCGATCACGCTGACCTCAACAACGCTTCTTTCCGAGAATATATTTGCGAAAATTGGTGGCCGATTGACAAAAATCTTGTACCAAACGATTGGTACGAAAAAGACTAAAAACAGAAATCCCAATTCATCAAAGATTACTTGATGAATTGGGATTTCTGCTTTTCGAAGATTATATTTTTTGTCGTGTGCTTGACATACGGGTGCCTGAGATCGTGGAAGCGCATCTTTTTCATGCCGTGCCGCTGGATGAATGCGGGGAATTGAGAGGTCAGATAGTCGGGCCTCATCCGCTCGCCCAACTCGTCTACGAATACAAAGCCGTCGTATTCGTAGTTGTAGCAGTTGCCGCAGACCTGCTTGTTCAGCTCCTGCGCCGCCTTGACCTCCGCAAAGTATTCCCTGAATCTTCCCACCAGCGGCAGGGTGCGCATGCTGGATTTGGTTTTTGCCGACTCCTGCTCGATGATCTGCGTTTTACCGCCCACATTGACGGAGGTTACCCTTTGTCACTCAAAAATTGAAGCACAGGGGCTTTTTGCATCTCCACTTGATTGTTTGCCAATAAGTCAACAATTAAGTCATCGAAACTGTCAATGCCTGCAGAACGCTTGACGATTGCGCCAGCACATTCAGTCCCATTAAAGCTACTGTGCAAAAGCATATATTTTTGACTGTAGCTCGCCACATAATGCTCCAACAGGAAGATGTTCCAGGGGAATCCTACATAGGGAAATGTGCCGAAGTTTGTCGCTTCCGGCAGAGGAATATACTTTCCCATGCAGATACGATCCAAAGCTTCATCCATTGCTTCAACGGGAAAATGAGCGGCAGTTTTTGCTACAAACTGGTCTCGGCTGATTCGCAGGCTATTTTCGTAAATCGCCTCAAAGTATATGGGAGTTGCGAGGTTATTTGCCAAACTCTGAAGCTCGGACAGCGTGAAAGCATCATGACTTCTCGCATATTTTGCAAACACATCTGCCATCGAAAGTTCCTGGCCCGAGCGGCTGATAATATTCCCTTTGAATGAGAATTTATCGCCTAATTTTGCCTTTAGCGCATCCCGGAATCCATACATAGAGAGGGAGTGATTCTCATCTATGATATAGGGATATTTCGCACGGATTGCGTCATAGAGCTCATTGCCGCCAATAAAATCCTTCTCGTCAATGGTTGTCTGGATGATTTCGGCAATTCCATCCAGTTCTTCATCGGACAAATGGACGATACTTTCGTGAAAGTATTCGCTGTGACCGTTGTTGACGAATTCAACATTGCTGGCAAGGATAAACTTTATCTTGCTTTGCGGGAGATGCGGCAGAGCAGCAAAAAGCTCATCATAAGTCGCCGGTCTACCATAGTCTTGCAAGCAAGAACGAACTTCAGATAGCGGGTCCATGCTGACATCTGGCGTCTTCGATATAAAACTTCTGTTGATGAAGAATCTGCCGTCTCCTATAAAAGTCAGGTACGACTTCAGCATATCAGCATCGTGGATATGGTAGTCCAAGAACGCATCGGAAAATTCGGCAAAAATCGCTTGATAATAGATAGCGGCTTTACCGTCCGCAAAGGCGGTCTCGATGTAATTCAGCAATTCGTCCTTTAGTTCTTCGCTCAACATGACATCCGGGAGAAATGCTTTTCCCTCATAAATAATGCAGAGCTGCTTAATTTTTTTGCTAATGTCATCATCAGGATCAGTTAGCTCTCTATCATGGGTTGCCGTGTAATACCTCTTGAATTTGCGTATCTCAAGAGGTGAATCCATGCGGAATCCCTTCTTGAAGTATTGCCTAAGAACCTCCTCGTAGCCTTCATCTTTGTAGGTTTCTGCTGGTTCCGAATCGTCCTTTGCAGGTGCAGTCCAAGTCAGATCCGAGCCAATAAATCCGAGAAATTTCTGTAAAGCTGCACGGAAACGATTGTGCTGCCTTGCGTTATAGGCAAGAAAATCTGCATTGCTTAAGAGTAACTGAATTGTTTCCTGTGCTGTTTGCTTGTCCTTTGTGTAAAGCTTCCAGGAGGTCAGGTGGTGTTTTCGGGCAAATGCCTCACAATTGTTTATCGCAGAAGCATAGCTCCGGCAAGTGGCATCAGCCATGTTCAGTGTTTCAGATAGATAGCGAGAGAAGCTTCTGCTATTTATCTCACAAATCGCATCATTTTCAAACGACTTTCTCTGATGAGCTTCAAAAGTTGTGTCCTGACTATGTGAACTCTCCGTATTGGAGGTATCTGGTTCGATCGCAGGAGTGTTTTCTGCAAAAATGTAGGAATCTCCGATATTTGATGCCCAGCTCACATTATCAAGAATCTCCTCAACAACAGCGGGACGAGCGGTATGGTTAATGGCCTCACACATCTCTCGAATTGTGACTCTCTGACTTTCGTGAGAGGCTTTTAGTGCATCATAGATTTGATTATATATAGTAGGATATTTTTGTGACAGCCTTTCGTCTCGTTCGGTTTTTGCGTATGTAGTGATAGGAGGTTCTGCCTCGGCATTCTCTGCATCGGGCGGGTTTTGGTTCAACATTTCATGCTCGATGGCACTCCGACCTTCAACGGTCTTTTCATTAGCAGTGCGAGTGTAAAAGCCTTCTTTTATGTAGTTGTAGTAATACCGACCCGCATCAACAATCTTATTTATGTGCCGTCTACGGGTTATTCTGAAGATTTTGTTCTGTTCAATGGTGCGTTGCACTTCTTTAATAGTTTCAAAATCTGTTGTTTCGAACAGTGGATTTTGTAGGACTTTTATTTTCATACAAAAAGTTTCTATTTCAGAATAACATCTATAAAGCTCTGAAAGCTGTGCAGGAGACACTCGTTTAGCAAGATACCGCATAAAGTCGTCTTCAACGGTTTTTCTATCGCTTATCATTGCCCTTGCCTCCTTCAGTAATTTTTGGTACTCATCATAGGATCCATGATACAAACCTGCAACAGCTGCAAAAAGTTTGGTGGCCGGTTTGAAAACTGTGTAGCCAAGATATGCCGACTCCATACTTTTCATTTGAAATGAAATGCCATTTGCATTGCGATACACCTCATCGATTTCCACTCCCCGATGAAGTGCCATTTCTCTTAAATCACGAGATACTACCTTGATTGCAGCCGAACGTGTAAGTTCACCTTTCATAGAGGCAAGGAGTCCTTCTAATAGAATAGCCGCTTCATATTTATCCCAGGACGGCTGCCTCTCTACCATAAATAACTACTCCCTTGAAGATGTTTGGATTTCTTAGTTACATTGCTTTATTTCGGCTCTTTTACATATTCCATAATATCGCCAAAATCACAATCGAGGGTCTCGCATATACGACCTAAAATAGCAAGATTTACCGCTTCATCTCGCCTTAGCTTTGTCATCGTATTCGGCGCAATATCTGCGGCCTTTCTCAAATCCGCTTTGCTCATTTTCTTGTCTACAAGCAACTTCCACATACGGTTATAAGATAGAGCCATGTATTCTCTCCCTCTTTCAAGTATCAAGGTATTTTGTAAGGCGATTTTCAAAACACATAATACGACATTTTAATTCATATTATACCACCAATATCTGACTTACTCAAGAACTTCTCGCAGTTTTATGCGAGAAGTTAGATAAAAATTAGAGTGTGTCATAAAATATCCGAGTAGCTAAGAGCTCGTAGAAAAAAGATATATACTGGTAACTCACAGAGGCGTGTCGCTTACACTTTTGCATTCTCAGTAAAATTTATTATGAGTTTCTTTTTCCATATCGCCAGCTCCACATACTGAGTTGCACCATTCTAGAAATATGTCACATAGCAAACGAGCGTGGTTTTCTAACCATAATAAATGGACTGCAACGATAATAATCGCAGAGTAAGCAAAACAAATTATCCATCTATATTTATTTTATCATTCACCATTTTGTAAGCACCTCTGTTTGCAAATGTTTTATTTTAATACGGACGTTAGCGCAGCATATCCTTGTATGCCACTAGGGTGTCTCTTTTTCAATAATGCCGAGGGAAATCAGGTTTTTCACATAGGCGGAGCAAATGTTGGTGCTTTCGCCGACCTTGCCGGAAATCTCCGACATACGGGAAGCGCCGGTCGCAATCGCCGTGATGATGGCATTGTAGAGCGCCGGTTCCCGCACCTCCTGCTTGAGCAGGTTTTCCGGCTCTTCAAACAGGGCAGAGTTGGGATTCAAAAATGTATTTTTGATATTGTCCTCAATGCTCAGCTTGTCGCTCATTTGAAGTAGATACTGGGGCGTACCGCCGACGATGCCGTACACATAGGCTTTCTCTTCATCGGTGAAATTTTTGAAATACCGGCAAGTCTCCTCGAAGTCAAAGGGAAGAATTTTCATCTGCGCCGTCCGTCTGCCGTAAAGCGGCGCTTTGTAGGCGAGGACGTGGTCTTCCATATAGGACATGGACGAGCCGCAAAGAATCAGCATCAGCTTGGAAGTATCCTTGTATTGGTCAATCAAAAGCTGGATGGTGGAAGCAAGGCTTTTCGACGAACGGGCGACATAGGGGTATTCGTCAATGGCAAGAATAATCCGTTCTTTTTCGGCCAGCTTGAACACATATGCCAAAGCCGCTTGAAAGGACAGGAAAGAGGTTTCAGCCTCCATACCGGTGTGATAGCTGAGGATACTCTTACTGAAATTTTCGAGATTTTGCTTGGCGTTGCTTTCAACGCCCATAAAATAAATTGCATTTTCTACCAAAACTCTCTTTTTCTATTGGAATAGTTGACTTTTCATCGTATGGTATATATAATTTGAATTGTAGGATATGTTAAATTTGAATCAGTTTGTATGCCGGATCGACGAGAAATTCCAAAGAACAACCGGGTTCGAAACGCCTACGATGAAAAAATTGTAATTCTGAGATACTATCAACATCGATTGAAATTCTCGTTACGATGCTGAGAACCCACAAGATAGGCTCCGAGAGATATTTATCTCTTTTGAGGTGAGCCCAAGTTGCTGTATCAAAGCTTTACACCATACAACATTAGGCAACGGCTTCGGCTGATGTCTTTGTTGCTATGTGTGTAAAGTTTCGACTCGGATCGTTGATGCCTGTACACACATGGTTGTGTATGGGCTTTTATTTTGATCCGGGTTGGAGGTGATACAATGAAAATATGTAAATCCAATGCGTTGCGCCTGTGGGACGCATACTATGGCAATGTTCGTTTCGCAGAGGATTTCCATGGCAACCTAATGTGCAGAGACGGATATGGAAATGCAGATTACTGCGTTATTCGTTGGGGAAGGACGGTATATTGCGGTTGGAATATCCACCATATACTGCCCATTGCTTGTGGAGGTACCAACGAAAAGCAAAATCTGATTTGTACAAATATCTATACCAATGACATGGCGGAAGATAAAATTACATATTGGATTGATGATTGCCTGTATCAGGTTCAACGCATATATGGTATACGAGAACATGAAATTGTTAAATTGAATTAGGAGGTCAAATATGGGAAAAAGTGTTTTTGACTACAATGACGGTGATTTTATCTTTTCTACATCTTCTTTGGGATTTGATTCCGACGGAAATATGATGATGCATTTAGGAGACAACATGGCGCTGGAAGTGGATTCCGGAGAACTTCACATAGTTTCTTCGTGGGAGAACGAAGAATAACGTGCTTTCATATTAAAGTATCAGCCGCCTCGAAAGGGACGGCTGATACCACTAGGCTTCCTTGTTCTTTTTACGGAGATCTGCCAGTGGCGCTCACCAACTGCGAAATATACCCTGAGCACAGTTGCCCGCTGCGGCTACACGAACAGCACAGCGCCAGCTAAAGGAACAGCACCTGCGGCCCGCAAACCTCGCAAAACAGCCATTCCGGCAGTATATCCACCGTCCCAAAGCCCCCGAAAGATACAGTTTGTGATACACCCAGTATACAGAGCAAAAGGCGCGGCCAGGCTATTGCCGCTCATGGGGACCCGGCGCTTTGTTCGTTCCAGCGGGTAGTACAGTACATAGGTCCTCCTTTCCGTGACCGGGAGAAGGACTGCCGGAAACCGTGTGAGCAGGGCAACAAAAAAGAGCCGCATGAACAAAGGCTTCGGGAAAACCCGAACACCTGCTCACACGGCCCTGGTAGTCTTAGCTTTGGAAAGCAGCTCCTGATCACTCGTTGTTTGCTATTCAGTTGTAGATCGTCTGTTGGCTATGACCTCCAATTTTTTGTGTGATTACTTAGTTGGGAGCACACAGACGCAGAAAAATCGCTGGTCCTGATTCTGTTGAACAAAAAACGAGAGTTCTTCCCCGCGATGGCAGCCAAAATCTTGATCCGGCTCGTTAAGCAAGGTCCCCTTTAGGCTTTGTTCTTCCAGCCCGGTGATGCGCACCCAGCAGCCTTCCGGCGAAAGCCCCTCTTTGAACAGATAAACCAGAACATCGTCAATGCAGGCGGAGTCACGGCTGGCGTCCAGAAATTCCATCTGCCGGGTCAGCTCTACTTCTTCGCTTGCGTCATAGTGGTGCAGCCGCTCAATTTCGGATGCGTGTTCCGCATAAAGGGAGCCGTCCTCGTCCCCCAAAGCGAAAAACTCCTGCTCCATGACGGCGCCGATGCGGAGGAAGGAGCGACAGGTATCTGTACCAGAAAAAAAGGTGACGCTGTCCTTCTCCGCTACACCGACCGCCAGAATCTCCAGCGTCAGACCTGCTGAGCGGTCGATATAACCATACGTCAGGATACAGTTACCCTGCTCAGCGCCGGGCAAATTTTTCGTGACCTTTCGCAAGGTGTCCGTGAACATAAAAACGGTGAATTTCTTGTAGAAAGCGCGGAAGCTGGTTTCTTTGAACGTCATGGGATACACCCTCCTTTCCCGTGGTAACGGACGGCAGTTTTTTGCTTTTCCCCATTATAGCAGAGAGCCAGTCCCATAATATGGACGGTCAGAAAATAATGGCATACAAGGGACACAACGACAAAACACGAAAATTTTAATAAAAGTGTGATTGCAACACACGAAAACCCTTGTAAAAATGTGATTTTGCGTCAGATGGTTCCAGAAAATCGAGAAAAATACAAAACAGAGCCTTTCACCCGGCCACAAGATAGATCTTCTTGTCGTCAAAGCAAATCTCGTTTGTTTTCCCGTAGATTTGAATGAGGTCGTTCATCTTTTCCGCAAAGACGCCGACACCCGGATTGCTGAGCTTGGCAAAGGCCTTGACGGTCTTTTTCTCAAGCTGAACCACGTTTTCGCGCATCTGCTGCCCGCTGCCCTGCAAAAATTCATCAACAGGGCCCTGGCTGACTACCGGTATGCGCTCGATCGCTTTGCCCACCGCCTTGCTTGCCGTCCCGAGACCTTTCAGAAGGTTTGCCTCAAGGGAAGTATCGCTCAATTTCTCTAAGTATACCGAACATTGCCCGAAGATGTCCCGGTATGCCGCGGACATGCTCTCGATTTCATCCCGTGCGCAGCAGATGTTTTCCTCCTTGAAATCACCGCTCAATAGGATCTCGATAAAGGACGCCAGGGCGAAGATATACAGGGAAAGCCTATAATACCGGAATTTCCGAAGCAGGTCATTCAGCGCGGCGTTTACCTGCCCGTGGGAAACGAGCAGCTTTTTGGAGTTTAGGGCCTCCGTGACCTTTTTCTGATACGAATTGATGTGCTTGCGAGCAGTCCGCTCAATATCCAGCACAAGCTTGTGGTTGCTGGCAACAAAGTGTTCGTTGTCCCAACTGAACTTGTACTTTTTGATGATAGAAGACAAAGTCTCTAAATCTGCCTCGATCTCGGATTCTTTTTCAATTTCCAGGAAGGAGAGAATCTGCCGTTCCATCTCTTCAATGCTTCCCAGCTTTTGCTCGATGGAAAACAACGCGACTGCTATCATAACGGTGGCTGGATCGATAGGCATGATCATTGTGGACGTGGCAGGGGCAAAAGCGGCGGACTGCAGCTGTGCAAATTTCGAGGTACCTTCAGCCGTCTTGAATGCGCCCCAGAAGTTTCCGTTTTTGGCGACCTTCAGAGCGTCTCCGACAGCGGCGTTTGCCGGCCGGTAAAGCTCATCGGCGTGGACGGCCGTTGTCTGCGTCACTGTCCGAAACGCGGGGAGAAGCGATGCCACGCCTGCGCCCAAGGTTGCCAGCTCCGCAATTGGCATACTGATGACCGGCTTGTCTGCAATGCGCGCCCGTGTGTCCAGGAGACTGCCGTCGGTGATTTCGGCCAGGCTGGCGTCGCTTTCGTTTTGCGGCTGCATCTGGTTTTCATAGCGCAGCTCATCGTTGCTGTTCATGATGATCCTCCGTTCAAACTGTCAATCAACAGCGTCCGCCTCCGCCTCATTGGCTCCGTAGCTGTAGATCACCGCCACCCGCAGCCGGCGGGCCGGGTCGGCGGCCATCTGCTTTTGAAACTCCCGGTAGTAGAGCATCGCCATCGGCACCGAGGCCACCGCGAAAATGGAGTTGAAGCCGCTGAGTCGCTGGCTGCGCTTGATCTCCTCCACCGCGCCGTTTTTGCCGGAGGCCACATCCGAAATGTTGGTGAGGGCGTTGAACAGATAGGTCTTATCTCCCCGGTAGGTCTTCTGGTCAAAGTGCTCCAGAATGTACTGGGTCACCAGCTCGATGCGCTGGGGCGCCATGTAGGCCTTTTCCCGGTCAATGTCCCAGACGCCCTTGTCGTCGATGTCCGGCTCCGCGTCCATGGTCTTGATGTAGTCCACCCGGAAGGGCAGCACGTTCTTGTCGTTGATGGCGTCCACGATGGTGTAGGTGTGGAGCTGCTGGCCGAAGGTCTGGGCGGTGGTGAAAAACTGGGATTTGCTGGCCGCCGGCGCGTTCACAGCGAAGATGGGGGTGCCGGTGAAGCCGAACAGGTGATAGGCCTTGAAGTGCTGCACGATGTCCCGGTGCATATCCCCGAACTGGCTGCGGTGGCACTCGTCGAAGATAATGACCACCCGCTTATAATAAACCGGGTGGTTTTTCTCCTTTTTAATGAAGGTGGACAGCTTCTGAATGGTGGTGATGATGATGTGGGCGTTGTCGTCCTCCAGCTGCCGTTTCAGAATGGCAGTGGAGGTGTTGCTGTTGGCCGCGCCCTTTTCAAATCGGTCGTACTCCTTCATGGTCTGGTAGTCCAGGTCCTTGCGGTCCACCACGAACAGCACCTTGTCGATGTAGGGTAGCTGGCTGGCCAGACGGGCGGTTTTGAAGGAGGTCAGGGTCTTGCCGCTGCCGGTGGTGTGCCAGATGTAGCCGCCGCCCTCGATGGTGCCGTATTTCTTGTAGTTGGTGGCGATCTGGATGCGATTCAGAATGCGCTCGGTGGCGGTGATCTGGTAGGGCCGCATAACCAGCAGCAAATTCTCCGAGGTGAACACGCAGTAGCGGGTGAGCACATTCAGCAGGGTGTGACGGGCGAAAAAGGTGCGGGTGAAGTCGATCAGGTCGGGGATGATCTTGTTGGTGGCGTCTGCCCAGAAGGAGGTGAATTCAAAGCTGTTGCTCGTTTTTTTCCGCTGGGCCTTGGCGCCGGACGCCTCCCGGATGGCATTAAAGCGGGTGGAGTTGGAGTAGTACTTGGTGTTGGTGCCGTTGGAGATGACGAAGATCTGCACATACTCAAACAGACCGCACCCGGCCCAGAAGGAATCCCGCTGGTAGCGGTTAATTTGGTTGAAAGCCTCCCGGATGGCCACGCCCCGGCACTTGAGCTCGATATGTACCAGCGGCAGACCGTTCACTAGGACGGTCACGTTGTAGCGGTTGTCGTGCCGGGCGCCCTGAGCCTGGCACACCTCGTACTGGTTGATGACCTGCAGCCGGTTGTTGTGGATGTTCTTTTTGTCGAGGAGGGAGACGTTTTTGGAGGTGCCGTTGTCCCGCCACAGCACCTGCACAAAGTCCTCCTGGATCTTGCGGGTCTTTTCCACAATGTGCTCGTTGGGGTTGGCGATGGCGTCGGCAAAGAACCGCTGCCACTCGCCGTTGGTGAACGCAAAATCGTTCACCGCCTCCAACTGGCGGCGCAGGTTGGCGATCAGGTCGGCCTCGGTGTGCAGGGTCAGATGTTCATAGCCCTGCTGGGTGAGCAGCTGGATGAACTCCCGCTCCAGCGCCGCCTCGCTCTGGTAGCTGTCCGAGCGGTTCTTCACCGGCTCGTAGGAGGTCACGACGGTGTTTTCGGTGGTGGTGGCGACGATGTTGTAGGAGTTCATAGCGGCTTAACTCCTTCCAAATATAGATAGAATCGCCTTGGATTGAACCACGGCCGTTGACCCATAAAACTTTCATAGAACGTCCAGTTTACCAAATTAAGGTGGTGGGATGTTAAACTGGACATGGTGTGCTCATTTGGGTCGGCATTTAACTGTTTTATAGCTGTATCTTTGTCGGGTAAAAAGTTTTTTGCGGCCCAGTATTCAATTAGGATATATAATGCACTCAAAGCTTCTATTGCGTTTTTCTGGTTTGCATGTTTGTAGTTTTCTTTTTCATCGCGGTGGTGCTTGACTGCATTATAACGGCTCCACCAGTTGGGTATGTACCCCGCTGCAATGCTTTTCCATGGTTGCATTTCTCGATAGTGATACCCCAATACCCGAACGGTTTCGCCTGCAAAGGTTGGGTAGTTTCGAAGCAAAACAGGGATATACTCCAATATTCCAGCTTTATCCGTATCTAAACTACTATCCAGTGATTTACAAAAGGTCTTGCAGATGCTGTCGATTTCACCACAAACAGACAAAAGCAGTTGCAGATATTTGATGGAAAATGTGTTGTCGTTAGCGGTATCAATCTCACAGTAGGGATTGTAAGAGAAAAAGTCGCTTTCCAACTGGAGATAGTAATTCCAATAGAGCTTTCTAAAATCCAATACGTCCACGGTTTTTCACCTCTGGTTTTTGCGCTCGGGAAATGTTAGTATCTTATCGCGGTAGTATTCGTATTGCTTTTGCCGGGCTTCAATCTCGGCGGGCAGGCCGCTGGTCAGGTCGTTGCAGAGGGCGTCAAAGCGGTCGAGTAGTTCAACGATCCTTTTTTGAGCGCGTAGTTCCGGTACAGGAATTTTAATTTTTTGCATTTCGCTCATAGGAATACTTTTAACCGTTCCGCCTGCAACTTTCTTCGAGATGGCGGCTTTAATATGGCTGGTTTGGAGCAAATACATTAGGAATCGAGGGATGATTTTGTCCTGCGTTGGCTTGATGGCATAAACGCCCTCTTTTATATTCCAGTTCAATGGGGGCTCAACGATAAGAGCAGTTTCACCAATTGTGCCCGTTCCCGAAAAGAGAACATCTCCAACCTCAAGATTAGACCGATTGTTACATAAACGTAGAGCACTATCATTTATGCGATCTGTTTTAGCTGAAAAGACAATGGTATTATTTTGGATTTCTCGGATGGTTACATAGTAATTTGTTGCGTCATCGGCGTTCAATTTGAAAAAGCGGCGAGGATTTAATCCGGTATTAAGGGATTTGATGACCGTTCCCAACTCAACCCAAATATTTGGGCCATTAAACGTCATCAAATTATCCCGATAATACTCATACTGCTTTTTTCTTGCGGTGAGTTCTGCGGTGAGTTCTGTAAAATTGTCCAGAATCCGTACAATTTCCTGTTGGACTTCCATGGGGGGAAAAGGAATTGAAAATTCTTCAATCATCGGCTTTCTTATTGATGTGACAGTAGCACTCACAGCTTTTTTAAGGATAAAGGGCTTGAAATAGGCTTGCATATAGTAATATGCAAATTTGGTGACAACGTCATTAACCAGAAAATGAATTCTGTAAACTCGTTGATGCAACGCATATTTCCCATTTATATAATGAAAAATCTCACCAATGCCACCTTCGCCTGGGATAATAATGGCTTCCTCATCATATTCATAATCGTTTTTCAGCTTAATCGTTTGTGACCGAATAAAAAATGGATATTGACCATCATCACTCGCCTCATTGCCATTGCTGCTCCCAGTCCCAACCTCTGCAATAGCTCCGATTCTCTTATACTCCACCCCATCCGGGCAAAGTTGCCGGATGAGCGCCTCCAGCCGGCTCATGCGTCCACCTCGATTTCCGCGATGATCTTGTCGATCTCCGCCCGCAGGGCATCCCCTCGGGCCACGATCTGGGCAATTTCGGCGTTGAGCGCCGTGATGTCCACCTTCTCCCGGGTGTCCTCCGCTTCCACATAGGTGGAAACCGAGAGGTTATACTCCTGCTCCTTAATTTCCTCATACCCGGCCAGGTGGGAGAAGTGGGCCTCCTCGGCCCGGCGGGCGGGTGAAGAACTCGCCGCCGGATTTGCCTGCATTGCTGGCGTACATGGTCATCAGATATTCGTAGGCGTCGCCGAAGGCGTCGATGTCGTGGTCTTTCACCTCGCCCAGGTTCATGTCGGCCACGCCGTTCAGCAGTTTCAACAGTTTTTCGTTACGCTTGGCCACGGTGGCCCCAGCTTGTTGCTGTTCACGTCGTAGTCATCAAACAGGCCGGCAAAGCTGCCCTCGGACTGGCTGCCCTGGGCCGATTCCTCAATGTGGCGGAACACCGTCTCCAGCGTCTCGTTCAGGTTCTCGTCCTCCGCCGCCCGGGCCCGCACGTTGCAGAACAGCTCGCTGGGCAGAATAAAAAAGCCTTTTCAGGCCCTCCCGGGCCTCCTCGGCCTCGGCGTCGGGCATCTGGGCATAGTCGAACCCGGCGTTGCCAGCCTCGGCCTCGCCCCGGTTGATGTAGCTGCACAGGTTTTCCGATATGTACCGGTAGAACATGGTGCCCAGCACATAGTTTTTGAAGTCCCAGCCGTCCACCGCACCCCGCAGTTCGTCTGCGATGGCCCAGATCGCCCGGTGCAGCTCGTCCCGCTCCTGCTCTTTCTTCATTTCCGCCATAGCCGTGTCCTCCCGGTTTTGTGTATTGGTCAGTTGTAATCAGTATAGCATAAAAGCCCGGCGCCTTCCAAGGCGGGGAGCGGTGGCCGGGTGTGCTTTTGCCGGTGTTTTTTTTATTGTAGCACAAGAGGAGTACGATAAAGGGGATGTTCAGGTGAGCGCAGGCACGAAATGGCACAACTTTGTCCGCTCGTTACGCGAAAAGAAGAAAAGTTGTGCAGATGGCGATACACCATTGACATTCTAACAATTTGCTAGCAAGGATTGTTAGAATGTTAGAAAGGGGAGTATCAACGCTAAAAAATGCAGGTGTACCATAGGGGAGCGGGATATATCTAAAGATATATCCCGCTCCCCTATGGTTGAGTTTTAACATAACTCTGTATAGTATAAGTGCAGTAGTAACATAATTATTGAATAGTAACATAAATTATGTTACTATTTAAAAAAGATGTGACTAAGGGGGTGCCCTTATGAAAAAAGAGCTGGAACAGCTTCTGGGAATGCCGGTCCGTCTTATACCATGGACAAAAAAAGATGAGCTTCCTTTATATCTGGGGCATGGCCGCGAATTTTGGGTTACAAGTGTAGGTCGGATAAATTTTCTCTTGGTAACATTCTCGATTGAGGGACGCTTGAACGCGCAGCAGTTGTCTGCCCAGGTAAAAAAAATCGAGAGGATCGCGGAAATGCCGGTAGCGTTGCAGTGCTCTCACCTTACGTTTTATCAGCGAGAGGCACTGATTCGAAAAGGTATCCCCTTTGTTCTGTTACCCAATCATGTATATCTCCCCTTTCTGGGGGTCGTGATGCAGACAAATCTGGCAAAGGAAGAAAAAGTGGTGCCTGAAAAAATGCAGGCTGCCACCCAAATGGTATTTCTATATCTGTTCTATCAACGCGAATATATCCCGCAAATCAGTAAAAGCGAATTGGCGCAAAAACTTGGACTCTCCAAAACGAGCATTACCCGGGCGGTAGAACAGTTATCCTTTTTCCAACTATTGCAGAAAGAAGAATCTATCAGAACTCCAATTTCTCTGGTTCGTGGGGAACCCCTGAAACGAGCGGTGCGGGAGTTGTTGATCGATCCGGTTCAAAAACGAATACTGGTTTTGCGAAAGGAACTTCCAGATTCGGTGCTTTTGGCAGGAGAATCCTGCCTTTCGGAGTATTCCATGCTGAACAATCCTTCCATCGAAGTATATGCTTGTGACAAAAAGCAAAAATGGATAGATCAATGCACAGAAGTTATTCCCTTACTGGACATAGGCAATTACGTGGAGCTTGAATTGTGGAAGTACCCTCCGGAGCTGTTTGCCATAGACGGAAAGGTTGATATACTCTCGCTGTACTGTTCTCTAAAAGTAAATCTGGATGAGCGTGTGGAAGGGGAACTGGAAAGTTTGTTGGAGGAGATAAAATGGTAATTGGGCTGAATTCTTTTATCTCACAGTTTCGAGATTTTGCCGACTGCTACACGGTAATAGGCGGTGCGGCCTGTGATATTCTGATGAGCGAGGCAGGCCTGGAATTTCGTGCCACAAAGGATGTGGACATGATTCTTGTACTGGAAGATCCGGGCCAGTTCACAGGATTTGCAGAGCGGTTCTGGGAATATATCCGACAGGGTGGATACACCTGCGGGTGGAAAAACAGTGATTCGGTTCATTTCTACCGGTTTACCAATCCCGCACGGCCGGAATATCCGGTGCAAATTGAATTGTTTTCTCGTATGCCTGGCTATCACTTGGAAGTTCCGAACGGAATAATTCCCATCCATATCGATGACCAAATCTCCAGCCTTTCTGCGATTCTGCTGGATGATGAGTACTATACGTTTATGCTACAAGGCAGAGTACAGGAAAACGGCCTAACGATTTTGAGACCGGAATACCTGATTCCATTCAAAATGTGTGCCTGGCTGGACTTCGCACGCAAGAAGGTCAACGGTGAACATGTGAATGAGAAGGATTTTCGCAAGCATAAGCTGGATGTTTTTCGCCTGCTGCAAATCCTCCCGGGGAATATCCGTATGAGTGTCAGCGACGGAATACGGCAACATATTGATGCGTTTCTGCGCGCGATGGAACAGGAAGAAATCGCACTGCAGCAAATTAAAGTGCACATGAGCAAAGAAGAAGCCATTGCAATGCTACGAAAAATCTATTTGCTCTAATCCTCAGGGGTTAACAATGACGAAGAAAAGGTGAGCAGAATGGCCATCCCCAAATATGATTCGATGTATAAAGCACTTCTGACGTGCCTGCGTGATATGCAACCGCATAGCACAAAAGAAGTGCGTGACAAAATGGCGGTGAACTTTTACGTCGCCGATGAAGAAAGGCAGGTCCCACTGCCCAGCGGCCGGCAGATGCTTTTTGATAACCGCGTCGGTTGGACGATCACCTACCTGAAAAAAGCCGGGTTGGTGGCAAGTCCCAAACGGGGGCTTTATCAGCTCACCGAGGAAGGAAAGAAAGTGGTGGATACCGATCCGCCCGTTGTGGACAATACCTACCTGGAACGGTATGACTCCTTCAAACAGTTTGTAAGTGTGCAGGCCTCTTCGGGGCCGAGCCAGCCCTCAAAAAACGCTATCGGAGTCGATGACTTAAGCGGTCAGACGCCGCAGGACACATTCGATCAGGCCTATCAGCAGATCAACCGTACACTGGCGGATGATCTTCTCACCGAGATCATGCAGCAGCGGCCGGGCTTCTTTGAGAGACTTGTGGTTCAGCTGTTGGAGCATATGGGATATGGCGGCTCTGTGGAGAATGCGGGGCAGGTTGTCGGAAAAAGCGGAGATGAGGGTATTGATGGCATTATCCGTGAGGACAAGCTGGGCTTTAGCCTGATCCACATACAAGCAAAGAGATGGGATCGGAATACCTCCATTGGTCGGCCGGAAATTCAAAAGTTTGTGGGGGCGCTGGCCGGACAGGGCGCAAGCAAGGGCCTGTTTATCACGACGGCACAATTCACCAACGAGGCCCGGGAGTACGCCAAGAAGCAGCACACGACCAAGGTGGTCCTGGTGGACGGTGAAGCGTTGGCTAACCTTATGATCGAGTACAATGTGGGGGTTTCTACCCAGGCGGTTTATCAAATCAAGCAGCTGGACAGCGACTTTTTCGGCGAGGAAAACGGCTAAACAGCCCAAAAGCGAAACATAAGTTTTCTTGTGTAATGGGTTGGAATTGTTTTGGCAATAAAGAGACATTGATGGGGAAGGTGCGGGATATGTTTGGATCTGCTTTATTATCTGACCTCCTTCCTGTATTGGTGATTATGGCCGGTTATCCGGCCTCTTGCTCGGACTCCTGTCCTTTCTGAGCAAAGTAGAGGGCAAGAGCCTCGTCCACAATGCTGTCGAACTCTTTCTGGCTGATGCTGGCGGTAAAGTATTTCTTGTAAATCGCCGGTTTGACCTTGAACGCCGTAGCCGTGGATTTCTTGGGTTTCCGGTTAAACTCGCCGGACAAAATCTGTTCGGTACGATCCGGGGTCAGCTTTCCGGTATATTCCCGCAGCAGGACGACCTTTCCCTCATTGACCTTGTACTCGCTTCCCGAAAGCACATCGTCAACCATCTGCTGTTCCTGCTCGGTCAGATAAGAGAGCTGCACAGCTACCACAATCGGGAACTCGGCATCATCAATTCGCCTTTTCAGCGGAGTAATCAACTCATTGATGCGGAGATAGTTTGCAACAGCACGGCCTTTCAGGTCATATTCTGCGCCCACAACATCACGGCTTTTCGACTTGTGGCACTCGATGCCACAAGTCCCGTTTTCCCTGATTTCATCAGGGTTTTCAAGCCGTTTCAACTCCTCGACAATATCGTTCCGGCGCCCCTGACAGATCATTTTGGAATAGCGCAGAGTCAGCACCGCCGCTTTTTCAGAGGGCAGCATTTCGGAGAAGGAGCGTTGCAGGACATTGGTTTCGATCACATAAATCCAAGCATCTTCATCGGAGAGATTTTCCTTGACGATACAGGGAAGTTCACGGTTTGCAATGGCTGCGGCGTTCTGCCGGTTATGACCGGCCAGCATTTCATACTCAAAGCCATCTTCATCCCGTTCGATCTTGCGGATGATGGCGGGATTCAGGACCCCATGTTCCGAAATGCTTTCTACCAGATCATTGAGCCGGTCGCCCTCATACAGCCGGAACGGATGGCCTCGGAAAGCACGAATGGCCTGCGGGGGAAGGGTGATGATGGTATTCTTGGTCGGCAAGGATACGGAAGGGGTAGGTTCAATAGGGCTTTCTTCTGCGGCATCCAAGCCCAGAAGATCGTCAATGGACTTGATGCGCGGATTGATTTTAGGCATTTGCCAGCACCTCCTTTGCAAGTTCCAGATAGGCAAGAGAGGCGGGGTTTGCCTGCTCCAGTTCCATGACGCTCATTCCGTAGCTGTTTGCATCCCCCACCTTGACCGTGTAGGGAATCTGACAGTTGAAGATGGGGAGCGATTGGAACGCCTTTGTGACCTGACCGTATGTACGGCGATACAGGTTCGTCCGCTTGTTGCATTTGGTGAACAGGATACCGCCGATCTCAATGCTGGGATTTAATTTCCGCTTGATTTTCTTGATGGTGTCCACCAACGCCTGCAAACCGGTCAGAGCGAACAGTTCCGGGTCAATCGGGATGATTACCTCGTCGGCAGCCGTTAAAGCGTTGATGGTCAACGAGCCGAGAGAGGGGTTGGTGTCCACAATAATGTAATCGTAGGACAGCCGCAGAGGGTTCAGCAGAGCGGCCAGGTAGTCATTGCTGTCCGGCGTCATCAGCAGATTTGCCTCCGCAACGGTGAGAGATCGGCTGGAAGGGATCAAGTCCACAGAGCCGATTTTCTGGATGAACTCGTTGGTATCTGGCAGAGATTCGTCCAGAAGCAGGTTGGTGATAAGAGTCCCGGTATT
>ULQT01015157.1_pt1 | contig 22549 bp, 21 predicted proteins | sample 1954791 | NCBI WGS metagenome assembly ULQT01 (sample SAMEA4835663, study PRJEB28245) | human gut metagenome | biome: gut microbiome; material: fecal sample | place: Denmark | collected 2008 | reverse complement strand
CGCTGCTCTGGCCGCTGGGACCGCCGATACCATCTATCTCCGCACGGCAGAGGATCTGGCGGGGTTCTCCCGGAACTGCACCCTGGACAGCTGGTCTCAGGGGAAAACCGTCTATCTGGAGGCAGACATTGATCTGACCGGCGTGGACTTTGCCCCCATCCCTACCTTCGGCGGCACCTTTGAGGGACAGGGACACACCATCTCCGGCCTGTCCATCACCGGCAGCGGCAATGTGCGGGGACTGTTTCGGTACATACAGCCCACCGGCTCTGTGCGGGATCTCCACGTCTCGGGCAGCATCTCTCCCGCTGACCGCAAAAACGTTCTGGGCGGCCTGGCAGGGAAGAACCAGGGGACCATCACGATGTGTTCGTTTTCCGGGACGGTAAGCGGATTGGACAGTATTGGCGGGATCGCAGGCATCAACGAAGCTCAGGGGGAGATCATCAACTGTGCTTTCTCCGGCTCTGTTACCGGGGAGCACTATGTGGGCGGCATTGCCGGACAGAACTACGGTTCTATTATCCAGTGTGAAAACAGCGGCAGCATCAACACCACAGAGGTGGACACGGAACTGGATCTGGACGCTTTGAATCGTGAGCAGCTCAATGCTGCGGAGAATGTACCTGTGTGTACTGACATTGGCGGCATCGCCGGGTTTTCCTCAGGCATCCTGCAAAGCTGCGTCAACACCGGGGCGGTGGGGTATGCCCATGAGGGGTATAACATTGGCGGCATCGTAGGGCAGCAGTCCGGATATCTGAACGGCTGCACCAATTCCGGGATGATTTTGGGCCGGAAGGATGTGGGCGGCATTACCGGACAGTTGGTGCCGGAGGTGCGTCTGCTCTACACTGAGAGCCAGGTTGGCGACCTGTTGGATGAACTGGACGTGCTGCGAGACCTGATCGGCCGGACCAATGATGATGCCCGCAGCGCTTCCAACGAGATCTCTGAGCGGATGCAGGCTATTTCCGACCGGGCGGGGGAGGTCCAGGGGGCTATCAGCGACTTGGCAGATCTCACCACAGACTGGGCCAATGAAAACATTGATGCGGTCAACAGCATGTCTGCCCGGATCTCCTGGCTCACGGATAAACTGTCTCCCATTATGGAGGATGCCACAGACGCGCTGGATCTGATGGAGAAGTTGGCTGGTCAGATGAATGATGTGATGGACGAGGCGCAGGAGGCCGGCGATCTGGCCCCCGATGCAGCGGACCGGTTTGAGGACGTTATGGACGATCTGAGGGTCGCTGCCCGGCATGGCCGGGACTCGGCAGACCACCTCAAAGCGGCTATGGCGCACTTGCGGAATGTACTGGGGAATCCGGATACGGACACAACCCTGGCGGAAATACAGGCGGCAGTTTCTGAACTGTCCAAGGATCTCTCGGATATTGACAGCTGTTTTGTACAAATATGGGAAATTTTACAGGGTGCAGATGGTGTGCTTCAGGGGAGGCCGGAATGGGCAGCTCTTCTGGAAAAGCTGGGGGCGTTTCAGTCTGCCTGTGCCGCTCTGCCAAACTGCTTGGACCAGGTCAACGATGCGCTTGCTCAGGTGATCGGGTCGGAGACCGCTGCCCCGGAAGCATTGGCGCAGTTGAAAAGTGCTGCAGAGGATCTACTGGCCGCCGGACAGGCGTTTGGGCAGGCGGGTGCGGAACTGGCCAAGGCGCTGATGAATGTCGCCCCTGGACAGGGGCCGGATTTGACAGCCGCTTACCAAAAATTACAGGATGCGTCCCAACAGCTTACAGACACACAGGAGGAAGTAGAAAACATTCTGAAAGATTTAGGCGCGTCTGAAGCCGAGCGGGATCTGCAGGTGAAATTGGACGAACTGAATGCTGCCATCGCCGCCGCAGAGCTGGCCGCCGCAGAGGCGGAGGATGCCCTCGCAGCATTGGCCGGGATCGAATCTGCCCAGACTGTCGTTGAGACACTCCAGGTCGAACTGGCGGCCATCCGTACCAGCCTGGAGCGCGCAAAGCTATCTGCACAGGAGATCGCCGCAGCCGCGGAAAAATTGGTGGTGCCTTCCATCAATATCGAGGAATTGGAGGCCGCCAGACAGGAGATACAGGCCGCCAGGGATAGTTTATCCTCCGCACTGCGCGCATTGGCCCGCAGCGTGGACAGCGGCGGGAGTGCCGTCCGCAAACTGCGGGAATTGCTGGAGAAGGCCGGGGATGCCATAGATGAACTGAGGGATGCCGGAGATACCATGGAGGAACTGTCTTCTCTGACTTCAGACATCATGGAAGACCTTTCCCATGTGCTGCAAGAACTATCTGAGATGCCCACCATCACCATCCGTCCCATCAGCAGCGAGATCAAGGAACAGGGGGATGCTCTGGACAGTATTTTTACTGACCTGATCGACAGCGGAGATGCTCTTCGGGAGTCCATGTCCAGCAATACGGACATTTTGCTGGACGATCTGGACGCCATCAACCGGCAGTTCGGTGTCATTACCGACCTGATGCGGGATATTCTGGATGGTTCTGATGAGAAATTTGAGGATCGGTTTGAGGATGTGTCGGACGAAGCGCCTGAAACTACAGATACGGGCTATCTCTCTGACGCCAGGAATGACGGAACGGTGGAGGGCGATGTTAATGTGGCCGGGATCGTGGGCTCTATGGCTATTGAATACGACTTTGACCCGGAGGACGATTTGATCCGGGAAGGCGACCGCTCCCTGGACTTCCGATATCAGACCAAGGCAGTTGTCGCATCCTGTATCAATACAGGAGCAATCACCGGAAAGCAGGACTACGCCGGCGGTATTGTCGGTCTGATGGACCTGGGACGGGTTAGAAACTGCGAGAATTACGGCGCTGTATCCAGCAGCAACGGCGACTATGTGGGAGGTATTGCCGGCGCCTCCTGGGGCAGCGTCCGGGACAGCTGGAGCAAGTGCCGCCTGTCTGGCAGGGACTATGTGGGCGGTGCGGCTGGATTAGGGGCTACCCTGATAAATTGTCATACCCTGGTGACCATCGATGAGGGCTCTGCTTATCTGGGGGCGGTAGCGGGAGATGTGGACAGCGACGGCACCGTATCCGGCAACACCTTTACCAGCGAGAACCTGGGCGCTCTGGACGGTATCAGCTATGCCGGGAAGGCGGAGCCAGTGGATTTCGATTCTCTGTGCAGCACGGAGGGCGTGCCGGAGCTGTTTTCTCAGCTGGAGCTGACCTTCGTGGCCGATGGCATCACCGTAGCCGTGGTCCCCTTCCAGTATGGGGAAGGGATCGAATCCCTGCCGGAGATTCCGGCGAAAAAGGGGTACTCCGCCGCCTGGCCGGATCTGGACTATACCCATCTGAATGCCAGTCAAACCTTGGAAGCGGAATATACTCCCTATACCTCCGCCCTTTCGGACGGTGGGGAACTGCCGGAGATCCTTGTGGACGGTAGTTTCAGTAGCCGGGCAGAAGTTTCACACACGATTGAGAATGTGACCTGGAGCGATCGCCAGGGAAAGACGCACACCGGCACTGCCTATACCGTCACAGTGGACGACCCGGATTTAGAGCAGGTGTCCTATACGGTTCACTGCCGCCTGCCGGATTCTGGAAAACGCTATACGCTATGGGTACAGGAGGAAAGCGGCTGGTCAGAAGCGGATTTTGAGATCGACGGACAGTATCTGCTGCTCACCAGTCAGACGGAGGAGATCACTTTCTGTATTACAGAGCGGTCCAGCAGCCTTCTTGTCTGGCTCGCGGCCGGAACAGGTTGCCTGTTGCTTCTGGCTGCCGTATTCTGTGTGCTGCGTCACATTCAAAAAAAGAGGCATTGAACCCCATGTATGGTCGGCAAGCTCACAGGTGAAGTAGTTACAAAAGAAGAACTCTATGAAGCTGCTTGGGCAACGGACTGCGGACTGTCCATGAGCAAGTATGCCGAGGCTTACCAGATCAACCGAAGCAGCGCAGACTGCCTGCAAAGGAAGTTCCTCACTGCCCTGGCCCGTGTCCTGTTCCCGGAGATACAAGCCTTTTTCGAGAGCGAGGAGGGGCAAAGGGAATTTGCTGAGTGGAAAGCACAACAGGGAAAGTCTAAGGGATAAAGGAGGCGGGAATGTTTTATACACTCCCGCCTCCTTTATCCCTCTAAAATACCAACGTGATTTCTTCTGTAAATAAAAGCCAGTGTTAAACAAGCGAGAGTATATCCAATGATGGCAATTAAAGATGCCTCTATACCAAATCCTGCTCCAGTTAACAAGATGCTGTCTGATGGTATAATGAGTTGAAAAATAGGTTCGCCATAAGCACCCTCCGATGTTGTAATGTGCAGAATGTCCGTTACTATCGCAAAGTTCCATACTGTATGCATAAGAATATTGTTACCAATGGAATTTCCTGCATAGGAGGCAAGCGAAAACATAGTGCCTACCAAAGTACCGCTGATGATTAAAAGAAAGACACCTCCGATTGTAAAAGTTTCCATTGATGGGAGATGTGCAAAACTGAACAAAACGGATGGGACAAGCACAGCGATGTACTTATTCCATTTACTTTCGAGCAGTCTCATAATGAAACCACGGAATAGTATTTCTTCCAATATCCCCGCTTTCAAAGCAATAAGAATAGATGAAATAATAATTAAGAAGATGTCACCAGTGGAAAAAACATTTACTTGTGCCCGTCCAATGATTAGAAAGATAGTAACTACAAAAGCAGGTAACAAAACAGATAAACTAACTCCCCACCATTTAACGGAAAATGAAATCCCGAAGTCTTCCATTTTTAGATGGAGAACTTTTGTTGTATAGAGCCAAAAGAAGATTAGTGTCAGCAACAGATAGCCCGGCATTCTGATAATAGGATACAACTCACGGACTGGAAGATTTATGATAGAAAATAGGAAATCAAAAATTAGACTTCCCAATAAATCACCGGCCAAAAACAGCAAAAAATATACAATAATTACGGAAATTGTCTTTGATGTTGAAAACTTATAATTCATTCTGGTTTCACAATCCTCCCAATAAAATGGTCTTGTAGAGAGATGTTAAATGTTATTATAGCATGGGGAATAAAACATACAAGGACAGGGCCCTCCCTGCCCTTGTATGTTTTAACTAACATTTCGATAGAAATGATAAATCCGATCACATTACCCACTTGGACAATGTAGTTCAGATTATCATTGTTTGGCCCGAGTGGGGAGACTCGAACTCCCGGCATCTTGCTCCCAAATGTGTGTCGGAACCTTCAATCGGCACTCTACCGCCCTCTTTGACGCTTTCCGCTGCTTGGGCAGTTCCTCTTTAACACTCTTTCGCCCTGCTTGTTTCAAGAAAACCTTTCGTCTTTTGGGATTTGTGTGGGATTGGATTCTGTGTATTAAAAGATGTTCCGTCCGGTTTTAAGGGCGATGATAGGCCAATCACCTCAAAGCAGAGACGCAGAAACTGCGCCGCATAAACAAAGAATAAGGCGCTCTTTACAAGTAGCATGGAAAGTTAACTCATTTTACCATGCCGCCGCAAAAAAGACAACAAAGGCATACACGGGGTGATAAAGTAGTGGCTATTTCTCTCTTTCTGTGGTATTGTTCGGTTGCCGAAAGGAGGCGACGATATGCAGAAAGAAACTAACCTCACGGTAGGCCGGTGGTGCGACCGCTGGTTCTACGAGAACCAGGGCAGATGGAGCGGCAGCACCGTGAGCGGATACCGCACCCTGATCTACCGCCACATTCTCCCCGGAATCGGGGATATCCGGCTGGCGGAGCTATCAGAAGGCACCGTCACCAGTTTCTATGATAGCCTGCGGAGCCAGGGACTGAGCACCAGAAGCGTCTGGTGCGTCCATCTGCTCCTGCGGCGCTGCATGGACGAAGCGGCCCGCGACCAGCGTATCCCCTACAATCCGGTGCGGCTCTGCCAGGAACCGAAGGCAGAGGAATATAAGACTGCTCCCTTGCGCCTGGGGCAGATCCAGCGATACCTGAATGAAGCAGAGAAACTTGGCGCACTCCCTCTCATCTACACAGGACTATCCAGCGGCCTGCGGCAATGTGAACTCATCACCTTGTCGTGGGCCGATTTTCATATCCGCTGCCGGTATATCCTCAAGGGACAGCGGCTGTTGACCCTCAACAGCAAGGCAGAGCATCTTCTGGAACGGATACCGGAAACCGGCCGCCATGTGTTTCTCAACCCCAAGACCGGAGCGCCGTATCAGCTCCACGAGTTTTACTATCTGCACAAGCGGATTCTAAAACAAGCAGGGCTTCCGTGGGTGGCCTTCCGGAATCTGCAGCGACAGTGCAGGGAGGTGGGAATATGACGCTGAAAGACTATATCCTCCTCTGGCAGGAGGTCTATGACAAGAACCAGAGCGGGCCGACTATCTACGTAGCTCATGGCTATGTTTTCAAGAACCACATTCTCCCCGGACTGGGGGAGATCCCACTCTCTGAATTGACCGTGGAGCAGGTGGGAAATTTTCTGGAGGAGCGACGGCGCTTTGGCGGTCACCGGCCAGAAAGCCCCGAATACCCAGGGCTGGGGGAGCATACCATGTGGCACATCCACCGCCTGCTCCAGCAATGTCTGGATCAGGCGATCTGAGATGGGCTGATAGCGGACAACCCCGCCCGTAGGTTTCACTACCCAAAGCCCAAGAAGGTCAGCGCCAATGTGCTGACACCGACAGAGGTGGAGGACTATCTGGACGCGGCGGAGCGGCTGGGCCACCTCTCCATGTGCTTGCTGGCGCTGACGGCGGGGCTTCGGCAAGGCGAACTGATTGCCCTAAAATGGAGCGACCTGGACACGAAGGAGCGGACGCTGACCATCACTGAGAATCGCTCGGTGGAGCGACGGGAGCTGGTGGAGTATGAAGACGGCACCAGGATCGTCAGTCTGACCCAGGAAGCGGTTGAACTCCTGCGCCTGGAACACGCCAAACATCCGGGAAGCCCTCTCATGTTCATGCACCCGGCCACCCAGAGGCCCTACTCACCCCAGATGGTGCGCCGGCTGCACAATGAGATTATCCAAGAGGCCGGGCTGGATCACATCAGGTTTGCGGATCTACGGCACACCTGTGCCGTCCTGTCCCTGCAAAACGGAATGGACACAAAAGAGGTTTCTCAGATGCTGGGCCACTTCAGGATCGCAATGACGCGGCAGAACTATGCACCATACCTGGCACATACTGCCGCCAAAAGTGAAAACAAGCCCAATGAAGCATCTACGGAAGATCTTAGGGAAGCGGCAAATATTCTGGATAATCTTCTGAAATTCTGATGGATATTCTGCGGAAGGTGTGGTATATGTTTGGGTCACAAGGAGATGATGACGATGGAAAACAAACTGCTCAAAGAGCTGTATGATTACTTTTATGTCCGCCCGGAGCTTGACGAACAGGAGAACGAAGTGGAGGAGTGCCATAAGGCGTTGATTGCAGCTCTGGAAAAGCCGGAGCGAAAACTGGTGCTGCGCATCATCGATGCCCAGGATTCTATTAGAGAACAGACATCCCTCGACAGCTTTGTGGCTGGCTTTGAACTGGCATGGAGGCTCTCAATCGAACTGCACAACGATGAAAACGAGCGCTCATTCTCCTGTCGGACCAGGAGAACGGGCGCTCATTGTGTATGGGAAGACGAAATATAAAATGAGCCTGGGCAGCTCTCGAAAAGCTGCCCAGGCATTCTGCTTGTAGGCTTGGTTCAGCGTTCCCACAGAAGGACCGCATCCACCACGGCCTGCTCAAATTCGGCCTGCGCCAGACCGGGGAGTTTCAGATAATCTCCCACCAAATAGTAGACCGCATCCACCTGCCGATCTACCTGATAGGTGGCTGTCTCAAAGTCGGTCAGCAGCCCGTTACCGATGCACAAATGTCCCTCACGGTTCGGCATCACATCCGAGCGAAGGGTACGGTCAAAATAGAGGAAAACAGCATTCCGTCCGTCCATCTCCCGGCTGAAGCCGTGGAAAGAATCGTAGCTCCCGCCGTGATAGTAGAGGTCAATTACCTCATCCACCGCAAGCTCTGCCGTCACCAGACCGTCCGTATAGGCCACCGGCTGCGGGACATCAGCTGCCCCCGCCAAAACAATGGAGAAGATCAGCATGATCGCCACCGCAAACACAACCGCCCGCCGGCGCCCACGGGAAAACTTCTTCTTCACTTCCTGAAGAACACGGGCTTCCGTTTCCGACTCCTGAGAGAGCGAGGGGACAGGAGCCTCCTCCTTCATTTCCGCCAAACAGGCGTGGCATTCCTGGCATTGTGCCACATGGGCTTCGATCTCCTGCTTGCTGGCCTCGCTGCACAGCCCGTCGCAGTACAGGGGCAGCAGGTCGCGGATGATATCACATTTCATCATAACCCCTCCTTGATTTTCTGTTTCGCACGATAATAAGTCACTCTGGCCCAGTTTTCAGATTTGCCGAACAATTCGCCGATCTGTGTATAAGGTAGTTCCGCAAAGACCCGCAGGGTAAACACCTCCCGGTATGGCTCTGGCAGAGCATGGAGCCGCTGATGGATCTGGCGGGCATTTTCCTGGATGAGCAAATCCTCTTCTACATTCTGAGGGGAGGTCATCTGCTCCAGAGCCTCATCTCCCGCCTGCCGCTTTGCCTTTCTCAAGTAGGAGAGCCAACAGTTCTTCCCAATTTGGCACAACCATACGGACAGCCGGCATTTTCCTTGAAAGGAGGCGCTGTGTTCAATGGCGCGGCAGAAGGTCTCCTGAGTCAATTCTTCCGCCAACGCTTGGTTCCCACAGAGTCCTGCCAGATAGCGGTACACCACTGGGAACTGCTCCTTGTACAACTGATCGAAATCCATCCACATCACCTCGCTTTCTGCCTATATGACGCACATCGGTACGAGTTGTTACAAAATTAATGCTGCCTTTTATTTTCTGGCGAGAACAACTTTGCCGCTTGTTTTTGAAAGAGTGAGCGATCAAGCAAGCTGTGCGATGAGCACAGACAGTCGGTTGCTGAACATCCGACCTACAGTCACGGCACTTGCCGCCAGCTTCGCCCTGTGGGCCACTGTATGGGTCCGAAGCTGCGGCGGTCAAAGAGATACCCGTACAGGTCCAACAGCCGCAACAACTACTTTTCAAAGGCTCAACTATATCATTTTCGTTAAAATGATATAGTTGAACCTTGACACGAACAAGATTACTTGATATAGTTTAATTATATCATTATGAGAAAAATGATAAAATTGACCTAAAGTGGGGTACAGAATGCGCACCTACGATTTTGCCAAAAACTATGAAAAGCTGCTTGTCCCGGATATCGTGGCCCTGCTGACTCAGATTCATGAATACAAGGGAGAACAGGCTCTGTTTATCGAGGCCAAGGCCGATACCCTGACCAAACTGGTGGAGATCGCCAAGATCCAGAGCACCGAGGCCTCCAACAAAATCGAGGGCATTTATACCTCGGACGAGCGCCTGAAAAAGCTGGTGCAGGACAAGACCACCCCCCGCACCCGGAACGAGCAGGAGATCGCTGGCTACCGCGATGTGCTGGCCACCATCCATGAGAGCTTTGACTATATCCCACCCAAAGCCTCTATGATCCTGCAGCTCCACCGAGATCTCTATAAATTCAGCGGCGCGTCCTACGGCGGGCACTATAAAACAGCGGACAATGTAATCGCCGAGACGGATACTCAGGGAAATAAAAGCATTCGTTTTCAACCCCTTCCGGCCTGGGAGACGCCGGAGGCGGTGGACAGCCTCTGCCGAGCCTACGAGGAGGCTGTGGGGAAGGGTGACATGGATCCGCTGCTGCTGATTCCCATGTTCATTCTGGACTTCCTCTGTATTCATCCCTTTAACGATGGTAACGTCCGTATGAGCCGCCTGCTGACCCTGCTGTTGCTCTACCGGGCAGGCTATATCGTGGGCAAATATATCAGTATTGAAAAACTCATTGAGGAGAGCAAGGAAACCTATTATGAGACCTTCCAGCAGAGCTCCCAAGGATGGCACGAGGGAACCAGCGACTATGCCCCCTTTGTGCGCTATACCCTGGGCGTAGTGGCGGCGGCCTACCGGGACTTTTCCGCCCGTGTGCAGGTTCTGGCCGTCAGTGGCATAAGTAAGCCGGACCGTATCCGGGAGATCATCAAGGGTACCCTGGGGAAGGTTACCAAGGCGGAGATCATCCAGCAGTGCCCCGATATTAGTAAAATCACGATACAGCGCACTCTGGCCGACCTGCAGAAGAGCGGGGAAATTCTGAAACTCAGCGGCGGGCGCTATACCGCCTATATTTGGAACAGTGAGAAATTATAAAATATGCAGAGGAGATGAGCATATGCCCAATGGCGGATACATCAGAAAATACAAGGAAGAACGGCCGGTTGTTGCGATCTGTTATGATTTTGATAAGACACTTTCGCCGGACGATATGCAGGCGCAGGGGTTTATTCAGGCTGTTGGGTATGAGATTTCTAAATTCTGGCAAGAGTCCAATGGTTTGGCTGGTAGTAACGATATGGACCAGAACCTGGCATATATGTTCAAGATGATGGAGACGGCAGAAGGTCGTGTCCTATTCACGAAGAAAGCACTGCTGGAGTACGGCACCAAGGTCCGTTTGTTTTCGGGTGTAGAGGATTGGTTCCGCCGCATCCGGGAGTACGGAGAAGATCATGGTGTCATAGTGGAGCACTATATCATTTCCTCCGGCTTGAAGGAGATGATCGAGGGAACTGCCATTGCCAATGAATTTGAGAAGATCTATGCAAGCACCTTCTTCTACAGCGAAAAAGGCGTAGCCAAGTGGCCCGCACAGGTGGTCAATTACACCAATAAGACGCAGTTTTTATTTCGGATTGAGAAAGGCGTTTTGGATATCAATGATCCAGGCGTGAATGAGTCGTTTGCTCCGGAGGACATCCGAGTGCCCTTCCGCAATATGATCTACATAGGTGATAGTGACACTGATATCCCCTGTATGAAGTTGGTTACTACCTATGGCGGACACTCGATTGGAGTCTATAATGCAGATACATTGGATAAGACAAAGGTCTACAAGATGATGCGGGAGGGGCGGATCCGATACTTTGCACCTGCTGATTATTCGGAAGGTACCCAATTGGACGAGCTTGTGAAAGCGATCATTGACAGGACTGCGACCAATGAGAGACTGGAAGGAATCCATTTCAGGTGTAAAAAGGAAAATATTGAGGCAGACAAGCAAAACAGCGAAGAAGAACTGGAAAAGACGGATTCGTTGATTTCGTTGGAGAACAGCCGTAGTTTTACAAGGACTCATGAGGTAATCAAGAAGTTGAGCCGATACAATACTTGGTCACCTGCAGAATTGAGCCTGCTGTTCCGAATTGCGGCGAACAACAGCCAGGTACGGTACATCATCCGTGATACTGATGTGAAACTGTTTTACAGCCAACTGTTAGGTAAGGTCAAAAAAGAGACAGAAGAAGTAAAAATTATACGAGAACTGTTGGAGAATGAGGAATAAACTATGCTGAACGGTGAACTGAAAAACAAAATCGACCGCCTCTGGGAGACCTTCTGGACTGGCGGCATTACCAACCCCCTGGATGTGGTGGAGCAGATGACCTATCTCATGTTCATCCACGACCTGGACGCCGCCGACAACCAGCGGGCCAAGGAGAGCGCCATGCTGGGCCTGCCCCACAAGAGCATCTTTGCCGATGAGGTGCAGGTAGGGGAGAGGACCATCCCGGGCAATCAGCTCAAGTGGTCGGTGTTCCACGACTTCCCCGCCTCCCAGATGTACTCGGTCATGCAGGAGTGGGTGTTCCCCTTCATCAAGAACCTCCACGCCGACAAGGACAGCGCCTACGCCAAGTACATGGGGGACGCCATTTTTAAAATCCCCACGCCTCTGATGCTGGATAAGATCGTCACCGCCATGGACGAGATTTACGCCCAGGCGGAACAGCTCCACGACGCCGACGTTCGGGGCGACATCTACGAATACCTCCTGTCCAAGATCGCCACCGCCGGGGTCAACGGCCAGTTTCGCACCCCCCGGCACATCATCCGCATGATGGTGGATATGATGGCCCCCCGGGCGGACGATGTGATCTGCGACCCGGCTTGCGGAACCTCCGGCTTCCTGGTGGCGGCGGGGGAGTATTTGAAAGAGAACCGTAAAGAGGAAATCTTCTACGACCGGGTGAAGAAGGACCACTACATGAACCACATGTTCCATGGCTACGACATGGACCGCACCATGCTGCGCATCGGGGCCATGAACATGATGACCCACGGCATCGACAACCCCTATATCGAGTACCGGGACAGCCTCAGCGACCAGAACACCGACCGGGAGAAGTATACCCTCATCCTGGCCAATCCCCCCTTCAAGGGGAGCCTGGACGCGGACATCGTGTCCGCCGACCTGCTGAAGGTGTGCAAGACCAAGAAAACCGAGCTTCTGTTCCTGGCCCTCTTCCTGCGGATGCTCAAGGTGGGCGGGCGATGCGCCGTCATCGTGCCCGACGGGGTGCTGTTCGGCTCCTCCAAGGCCCACAAGGATATCCGCAAGGAGATCGTGGAGGGCAACCGGCTGGAGGCGGTGATTTCCATGCCCAGTGGAGTGTTCAAGCCCTACGCTGGAGTATCCACGGCGGTGCTGGTGTTCACCAAGACGGGCCACGGCGGCACGGATGATGTGTGGTTTTACGACATGAAGGCCGACGGCTTCTCTCTGGACGACAAGCGTGTGGAGATCAAGGAAAGCGACATCTCCGACATCGTCAAGCGGTTCCATGACCGGGAGGGGGAGAAGGACCGGGAGCGCACGGAGCAGTCCTTCCTGGTGCCCAGGGAGGAGATCGCCGCCAACGGCTATGACCTCTCCATTAACAAGTACAAGAAGGTCGAGTATGTCCCCGTGGAGTACCCCTCCACCCAGGAGATTCTGGCTGACCTCAACGAGCTGGAGATGGAGATCACCAAGGGTCTGGCGGAGTTGGAGGAGATGGTGTGATGGCGAGATTAGAGGATATTTGCAGTATTAATATGGGACAATCCCCTGAGTCTTCCAGTTATAATGAAAGTGGAGAAGGAATGCCGTTTTTTCAAGGCAACGCAGACTTTGGCGAACTTCATCCGAAGGTTAGAATTTGGTGCAATGCACCCACAAAAATTGCAGAGTGCGGCGATATTTTAATTTCTGTGCGTGCCCCGATAGGAGCACTAAATATTGCCAATGAGCAATGTTGCATAGGTCGAGGACTTGCGGCATTAACCGCAAACGAGGCATTGTGTGACCTGAAATATTTATGGTACGGGCTTGAATGCAAAGTTGATGAACTAAACTCTAAAGGTACAGGGAGTACCTTTAAGGCAATCAACAAAAAAATTCTGGCTGAAACAGAAATTTATCTCCCATCTCTGGAGGAACAGCGCCGCATTGCTGCCCTGCTGGACAAGGTCAGCGGCCTGATCGCCAAACGCCGGGCGCAGCTGGACAAGCTGGACCTGCTGGTCAAAGCCCAGTTTGTAGAGATGTTTGGGGACCCGGTTACAAATCCGTATGGATATCCGGTACACCAACTTTCAGATTATATTGAATTCTTGACTTCTGGCTCTCGTGGTTGGGCGCAGTATTTCAGCGATGAGGGAGAGTATTTCATTACCATAAAAAATGTGAAAAACTGCCGAATTACACTTAATGATGTCCAGCACATAGTTCCGCCAGATAATGCCGAAGCCAAACGAACCAAAGTCCAAGAGGGAGATTTACTGATTAGCATTACTGCTGATTTAGGAAGAACCGGTGTCATCACAAAAGAGATCGCAGACCATGGCGCATATATCAATCAGCATCTTACCTGTATTCGTTTGAATCAAAAAGAGGTGCTACCTCTGTATGTGGCTTATTACATGGAAAGCGATGCGGGAAAGGGACAGTTTCAAGCAAAAAACCAAAGTGCTGTGAAAGCGGGCTTGAATTTTAATTCAATCAACACTTTGCGATTGATGGTCCCCCCAAAGGAGCAACAAGGTTCCTTTATAGACTTTGTTGAGCGGACAGGTAAGTCAAAATTGACGATTCAGCGGAGCCTTGATAAACTGGAAATACTGAAAAAAGCCTTGATGCAGCAATATTTTGGGTGAGGTGATTATAGTGGCTGATTTTGCCCAGAGAATAGATAATAAATACGGCACAGCTACCTATCAAGATACAAAAAATACGTATGATTGGATAATGAAAGCAATTCAAAAAATGAATTTCTCTAATGTCCGAACATCTTTTGGGTTCTATATGAGCGATATTTCTTGTTTTTGCAATAATATAGAGGAATTTGTAGCACATGCTTATGGACAGGCAAACTATAGTTTTATTTCTATGGACTTTACTGCTGGATCAGAAGAATCATTGTACATTTCAGTTGATTGCAATAATCAGATTAGGGTTTCGGCAGAGTCAAAAAACCTGTTGGAAAGAGCAGTTACTTCCTTAAAAAACACTGCGTTGGATGAATGTGAAATCAACGATCCTATTTCTGTTACATATGTCAGCCATCAACATGTGGATGCCATTGTCACGGGAAACAATAATATCGTTGCAAATGACCATAGTTCAGTTGTGACTGGAAATAATAATTCAATTGGGCAATCGAATAAAGAATCTCTAATAAATCAGTGGCTTAAGGCGATTGGACAAAACCTGATATCTAATGGAGTTTGGTATATTCTGTGTATTTTGGGCGGCATCGTTATTGCACGTCTGGCGACGTGATGCTTACCCAAAACAGTTAGAGGTGATTTCTATGACCAATTTCGATTTTCTCCTCTCCGACCCCCAATTTACCACCTTCGGGGAGGTGGCTATCTCGGCGGAAAAAATCTATGCCATTGACCCGGCGGCCTGTGCCCTGAACTGCCGCCGGTGTATGGAGTTTGCTGTCAAATGGATGTACTCCGTGGACGGCGGGTTAGTCATGCCCTACGATGACCGGCTGGCCAGCCTTATGGACACCGAGGACTTTCGGGCCATCGTGGACCGGGATCTGTGGCAGCGTCTCAAGTACATCCGCCAGACAGGCAACGCCGCCGCCCATACCAGCAGGAAGATCGCCCCGGAGCAGGCCCGGCTGTGCCTGGAAAACCTCTGGTACTTCATGGACTTTATCGCCTGCTGTTACGGCACAACTTACAGCCCAGGGGAATTTGACCCGGCCCTGCTGGAGCAGCAGACTGCCGCCCCGGCTCTTGCGCCTGCGCCCGAGGTGGATCTGGCTGCCCTCATGGCGGAAAACGAGGCCCTCCGGGCCGAACTCACCGCCCGCCGGGAGGCCCAGCAGCCCAGTTACACCCCCAAGCCTCTGGATCTCTCCGAGTACAAGACCCGCAAGCTGTACATTGACGCCATGCTCACCGACGCCGGCTGGACCGAGGGGAAGGACTGGCTCAATGAGGTGGAGCTGCCCGGTATGCCCAACAAGAGCGAGGTGGGCTATGCCGACTATGTGCTCTACGATGATGCCCACCGCCCCCTGGCCGTCATCGAGGCCAAGCGCACCTGTGTGGACCCGTCCAAGGGCCGCCAGCAGGCACAGGAGTACGCCAAAATTCTGGAAAAGAAGTATGGCCGCCGCCCGGTGATCTTCCTCACCAACGGCTTTGACACCCGCCTGGACGACGGGGCCTACCCGGAGCGGAGGGTGGCCGCCTTCTACTCCAAGCGGGATCTGGAGAAGCTCTTCAACCTTCGGGACATGCGGACAAGCCTCAAGTACATCCAGGTGGACCACGCCATCGCGGGACGCTACTATCAGGAGGGGGCAATCAAAGCCACCTGTCAGGCTTTGGCCCAGAACCGCCGGAAGGTCCTGCTGGTCATGGCCACCGGCTCCGGTAAGACCCGCACGGTCATCGCCCTGGTGAAGGTGCTCCTTCAGCACGGCTGGGTAAAGAATGTCCTCTTCCTGGCTGACCGCAACTCCTTGGTCACCCAGGCCAAGCGCAGCTTTGTGAACCTGCTGCCCGACCTCTCCGTGACCAACCTGTGCGAGGAGAAAGACAACTACACCGCCCACTGCGTCTTTTCCACCTATCAAACCATGATGAACTGCATCGACTCGGTGGAGGACGGAGAGGGCAAGCTGTTTACCGTAGGCCACTTTGACCTGGTGATCTGCGACGAGGCCCACCGTTCCATCTACAACAAGTACCGGGACATTTTTAACTACTTCGATGCCCCTCTGGTGGGCCTCACCGCCACCCCTAAAGACGAGATCGATAAGAACACCTATGAGGTCTTTGAACTGGAGAGCGGCGTGCCCACCTACGGCTACGAGTTGGCCCAGGCGGTAAAGGACGGTTTTCTGGTGGACTTCCTCACCGTGGAGAGCAAGCTGAAATTCCTGGAGGAGGGCATTTCCTACGCCGACCTATCCGAGGAGGAAAAGGCGGAGTATGAGGCCACTTTTACTGACGAGAACGGGGAGCTGCCCGAGCGGATTGAGTCCTCCGCCCTCAACGAGTGGCTGTTCAACGAGGACCCCATCCGTCTGGCCCTGAACCTGCTGATGACCAATGGCCTGAAGATCGACTACGGGGAGAAGCTGGGCAAGACCATCATCTTCGCCAAGAACCACCGCCACGCCGAAAAAATTCTGGAGGTCTTCGGCAAAGAGTATCCACACCTGCCCGGCTATGCCAAGGTCATCGACAACTACATGACCTACGCCCAGAGCGCCATCGACGAATTCTCTGACCCGAAAAAGCTGCCCCAGATTGCCATCTCCGTGGACATGCTGGATACCGGCATTGATGTACCCGAGGTGCTGAACCTGGTGTTCTTCAAGAAGGTTATGAGCAAGGCGAAGTTCTGGCAGATGATCGGCCGGGGTACCCGTTTGTGTCCGGGGTTGATAGACGGGGAGGACAAAACCAAGTTCTACATCTTCGACCTGTGCGGCAACTTTGAGTTCTTCCGAATGAACAAGGGCAAGGCCACTGCCAACCAGATGGCCCTGCAAAGTGCCATCTTCTATCTGAAAGCCCGGATCGTCTACAAGCTCCAGGACCTGGCCTATCAGACTGAAGACCTGATTCCATTCCGGGAGAAGCTGGTGGAGGAGATGCTGGCCAAGGTGCAGCAGCTGGACCGGGAGAACTTCGCCGTGCGGCAGCACCTGCGGTATGTGGAGAAGTTCGCCGACCCGGCGAGCTACCAGGCCCTCAGCTATGAGGATACGCTTCATCTGAAAGAGGAAGTGGCCCCCCTGCTCCAGCCGGATATGGACGAGGCCAGCGCCGTGCGGTTCGACGCGCTGATGTACGGGATCGAGCTGGCTTATCTGGTGGGCAAGACCTATAAGAAAGCCCGAAAGGACCTGGTGAAAAAGGTCAGCGGCGTGGCCAGCGTGGCCAACATCCCGGAGATCCGGGCCCAATCGGAACTCATCGAGAAGATCCTGCATACCAACTATCTGGACAACGCCGGGATCAACGAGTTTGAGCATATCCGGGAGTGCCTGCGGAATCTGATGAAGTATCTGCCCCACGACGGCGCGATTTACAACACCAATTTTACGGACGATATCCTCTCCGTGGAGTGGAAGGAGTCGGAGCTGGAGAACGACGACCTGAAAAACTACAAGGCCAAGGCGGAGTTCTATGTGCGCCAGCATCAGGACAAGCCCGCCATCGCCAAGCTGCGCTCCAATGTGCCGTTGACGGCGGAGGATGTAAAGGAGTTGGAGTCCATCCTCTGGAGTGAGATGGGCACCAGACAAGACTATGAGGCCGAGGTGGGGCAGAAACCTCTGGGGGAGTTCGTCCGGGAGATCGTAGGTATGGATATGAACGCCGCCAAGGAGGCCTTTGCCCAATACTTAAACGATGTCAACCTGGACAGCCGGCAGATCTACTTCGTCAACCAGATTGTGGAGTATATTGTCCATAATGGAGTCATGAAGGATCTGTCTGTGCTTCAGGAACCGCCCTTTACAGATCGTGGAAGTATCGTGGAGATTTTCACAGATCTGTCCCTGTGGGCTGGGATCAAAAGTGTCATCGACCGGATCAATGCCAACGCCGCGGCATAGATTAAGCCGCAGGAATAAAAAAGAGGGAGAGTCGGTCTTCATTAGCTCAGAGATTCTTGACCTGTTCCTTAGTTAGAACCGCAGGCGTAATAGAATGTGACCCTCAAATTCTACGTGGGAATAAACAATAAAAAGAGGAGGTGCGGAAATGGCGGGCAGGCGGATCAGCGCCGGGTACTACCAGCGGTACGACAGAAAGGTGGTCTATGTAATCTCTTTGGCCACCGACGCCGACACCGGCGAGGAAAGTGTCATCTGGACCACCTATCCCTTCACGGATGTCCCCAAGTACTATACCTCCAGCAAAAAGTCCTTCTGCGCTTTTGTGGAAGTGGATAGTGAACGGAAAGCCAAGTATAAGCGGCTGCTCAACATGAAGATCTCAGGTGAAGTAATAGAGCGGCTGGAGGAAGAAGGCTTCCGGGGACCGGTTCGTGGATGGCCTGTCCATTCGCAAGTAGGCAGAAGCCCATCAACTGAACCGTGGCAGCATGGACTATCAGCAAAAGAAATTCTTCTTTGCCCTGGCTCGTCTGCTGAAAGAACGAGATGAGGCGGGGGGTACATGCCGACTGCGGAAACCAGCACATAAGTAAATAATCCAACCTAAAACGGAGCGCCTGCTACAAAGCAGACGCTCCGTTTTTCTGTCAAATGTATGTCAATAGGATGTGATTTCCCCAATACAAGTAGAGAGGCAACTCGGACACCATCCAAACATTATGTCAAATCTATGTCACACGCAAATGTTCGCGGCTAAAGAAGTAGAGGGAGTTTTGAAAAGGAGATGATCAACATGAAAGTATCTGTCTGCAAAAACCACAACGAGGCAAAGGTGCCGGGCACATCACCGTCCAGTGGGTATGAACTGATGCACCAACTGGATTCCCCAGTGCTGCGCGTGGGTAGCCGCATGGTAGTGCCGAAAGAAAAGTGCATTCAGTGGATGGAGGAGCTTACGGGAGGTGCTATATGAAGTTCCAACAGTGGCCTAAACGAGATCCCGACAAAAACTATTTCAAGGTCCCCAACGAAGTATTTCACATCGGTCTCAGTTACCCGGAGATCTCCATCTACTGCTATCTGCTGAGCATTGAGGACAGAGAAACCTACCAGTGCTACCCCAGCGACAAGACCATCGGCAAGGCGCTGGGTATGAGTGAGAACACCGTGAGTAAGTATGTGCGCAGCCTGGAGGCGAAACGTCTCATCCGCACTGAGCCGACGATGGTGCGGAGCAAAGACGACAGACCCCTCAACGGAAACCTGATCTACACTATCCGTCCGATCCAGGCGGCAGTCGAATTGTTCTACGAGCGGCAGTTCCAGCAACTGGAGGAGGATGCCGCCCGTCAAAGGGTGGCGGAACGCCTCACAGAATTGGCCCTTGAAAGCCCCCAGAACGCCCTGTGTACGCCTTTCGGAGAGGAAGGGAGTCCCAGTACCAATCCGGGGTTGGAGGCCCAATTTGGCCCGCTTTCGGAGACGCTCCCGGGGACGAAAGAAAAAGCAGGATAAACGACGGGGTCGCAAGCGCCCCCGTCAGAAGCACCTCTGCCCGCAGTGCGGGCAGTTGCGGGGGCTTTTGCGGGGATTGGAAATGGGGTCAAAATCCGGGCCGTGATATCATCTCTGAGGTCACAATCCCCGAAAGCCTACTGCCACAAGGAAAAAACAGAGGTCAACCCCCGGAAAGGAGCCAATATGAGCAAAAAAGAGAAATTCCCCCTCTACCTCTCTCCGGAAAAAAAGGCCATCCTGGAGCGCCGGTATCAGGAGGACGGGAGCCGGAGCATCACCGCCTTCATTGAGCGGGCAGTGGAGCAGGACATGGTGGCCGGTATCCTCGCCGACGAATACCAGTTCAGCAGCGAGGATCTGCGCCGGCGGCGGGCGGAGAGCGTTCAAAATGTGCGGAAAACCAATGGCCGCATCTCGCTGGAGCAGCGGGTGCATGGAGCCTGGGGGGAGGACGATGAGTGGCAGGATTGATCGTGAAAAGCCCCTATCTCAAGTGCGGTGGCGGCAGTGAGGTTAGCGGCTATCTGAGGTACATCGGCACACGGGAACGGGTGGAGATCCTCCCGGATGACCGCCCGCCCACCCGGAAACAGGAGCAGCTTATCACAAAACTGACCAAGGATTTCCCGGAGGCCAAGGAACTGGGTGAGTATTCCGATTACAAAGACAAGCCCACCAAGGCTAATGCCTCGGTCTTTATCACCCGAGCACTGGAGAAGAACTGGTCTCAAGTTCAGCAATCAGATGGCTACATGAAGTACATTGCCACCCGGCCTCGAGCGGAGCGGCTTGGTGACCACGGGCTCTTTGGTGATGAGGAGACTGTGAATTTGGAACAGGCCATGCAGGAACTGGATCAGTACAACGGGAATGTGTGGACGCATATTCTCTCCCTGAAGCGGGAGGACGCCGCGCGTCTTGGCTACGACAACGCCAAAGCGTGGCGGAACTTGCTCCGAGCAAATCGCAATGAAATCGCCGCCGCCATGAACATCCCGCCGAATCACTTCCGCTGGTACGCTGCCTTCCACGATGAGGGCAAGCATCCCCATGTCCACATGATGGCATGGTTAACACAGCCGGGAGAAGCGTACCTGACGCGGGATGGTATCCGCAACATCAAATCCGTGCTCACCAATCAGATATTCAAACAGGAGATGCTCCACACCTACGAACAGAAGTCACAGTCGAGGGACGAGTTGGTGCGGGAGGCCCGCCGGGCGATCCGGCAGCTCACCCAGGAGATGGTGCAAAGCATCTGTACGGCTCCTGAGATTGCGCAGAAGATGGAGCAACTGGCCGGACAACTGGAAACGGTCAAGGGCAAAAAATCCTATGGCTACCTCCCCAAGTCCGTGAAGAAAACCGTGGACGAGGTAGTGGACAAGTTGGAGGAGCTGCCGGTAGTGCGTGAGTGCTGCGACCGGTGGTGCAGGCTCCAGGGCGAGGTGGAGAGTTACTACCACGACAAACCCAGAGAACAGAAAAAGCTGTCCCAGGAGAAAGAGTTCCGGCAGATCAAAAACGCTGTCATCCAGGAAGCGGAGTACATCCGGCTGGGCGAGATCTCTTTCGAGGACGATGGTATATCTCAAACGGATGAACCGGAACACGCGCGGAATGAATCCCAAGCCTGCCGGGAACTGTGGCGAATCATTCGGAATGAGGACATTTCTCTGGACTACCGTGACCGGGCGGCAGAGAAGTTGGAACAGGTGGCGGAGCGCGGCGACGCCTATACGCAATACCGAATGGGACAACTCTACCGGGACGGCCCTTTGCTGATCCCTGACAACCGCAAGGCCAAACACTGGCTCACTCAGGCAGCGAAACAGGGCCTGCCTGAAGCGCAGTATGCCCTTGGCAAACTGTTCCTCTCTGACGATTGGGAGGTGTGGGACCCGGACGAGGGCATCCGCTGGCTGAAACAGGCAGCGGAAAACGGAAGCCAATTCGCCGCTTACCGCCTGGGCAAAGAGTATCTGGAGGGAAACACCGTCAGCAAGGACACCGCAAGAGCGGCGGATTGGTTCACCAAATCGGCGGAGGCGGGAAACCAGTACGCTCAGTACATGCTGGGCAAGCTGTGCCTGACGGGACAGGGGCAGCCACGGGATCAGGCCAAGGCGATGGTGTGGTTCAGCCGTTCCGCCGCCCAGGGAAATCAGTATGCTCAGTTTTTCCTGGAGCAGAGAAACAATCTCCACCAGCCCTCTGTGATGCTGGCGGTCACTCAGCTGCTTTACCACATGAGCCGGATCTTTGAGGACAACTCTGTGCCGTCCGCCGTCCCAGTAGGCCAGCAGGTGGATCGAAAGCTCAGGCGGAAGATCCAGGAGAAGAAGATCGCGATGGGCCACAAGCCGGACGACCATGAGGAGTAGCAGTGGCCTGAGATGACCATGTAATACTGCTTTCTGCTTATGAGCAGAAAGCACGTGTGCTGCGCACACTCGCATCGTGCTTATGCACGCTGCGCCGTCTCATGCGAAACCTGACGCACCTGCGGTGCTATAAAAAGTGCAGTGCACTTTTTAACAGGTTTCGGATAAGCGGCGCAGAAAATGAGGCGCAAAACAAAGAATAAAATCCCTTCTGCGAGAAGGGTAGAAAGGAATCTGATGAAACGATCCAAATACAGCTTGTTCAATGAACTGCCCCTGATGCTGACCGTGCAGGATGTGGCCGATGTGCTGGGCATCGGGCTGGCCCACGCCTACGAGGTGGCCCACCGACAGGATTTCCCCACCATCCCCCTGGGCAGCCGCATCATCGTACCCCGTGATAAATTCATGGCGTGGATCGACGAGCAGGCGGCCCAAAAGACGGAAATATTGTAGTGGCTATTTCAAAGATTCTGTGGTATTTGTTTGTGTTGCCAAGGAGGGATGATCAATGGCAAAGAAACGAGCAAATGGCGAGGGCAGCATCCGCAGAAAGCCCAACGGCCGCTGGGA
>ULQT01022317.1_pt1 | contig 22810 bp, 19 predicted proteins | sample 1954791 | NCBI WGS metagenome assembly ULQT01 (sample SAMEA4835663, study PRJEB28245) | human gut metagenome | biome: gut microbiome; material: fecal sample | place: Denmark | collected 2008 | reverse complement strand
GCCTGCCGCTCCGACATAGAGGATGGCAACCACGACTTTTTACCGGATCGTTTCTTTTTCCTGTTTCCTTTTTTTGTCTATATTCAAAATAGTTTCTACAGTTTGCTGTGCAGTCAGGTAATCCTGCATTTCTTTTTTGACCTGACGGTACTCCGCATATTCCTGTTTTTTCTGAATCATCAGCTCATTAAATTCTTCATGGAGCGACTGACGGGATGGAAGCTTTTTACCCTCCAGTTGGTCAAACGCCTGCTTTGCCGCTTTCTGAAGAAAGATTTCTTCACGATGCTCTTCCAGGAATTTTTTACTGTAACCGGACTTGCGATAGTCCACATAAGTCTGTCTGGTCTTATAATAATTATTGATATGCGTCTGCAATGCTTTAATCTCCACCATTCTTTTTTCTGCATTCTTGATAGAATCCGTAAGTTCAGAAAAACGGGAGGACAGTTTATCTGTTAGAGCTGTTAGATCTTCATAGCTGTTTATTCCTTTTTCCTTCAAAAGACATACCGTTCTGGCAGCTTCTTTTCGATTATATTTCTTCGCCCATTTCTCGTAGCCCGCTGTTTTGCCTTCCGCCATTTTAGATTGAATATCAATAAGAAGATGAAACTGCCTCTGCTCTGGAGCGTTAGTAGAAGTCCCTTGTGTCTGATACAGACTTTTCCCGGCAATAACAGCCCGAAGTTCTTCTTCACTATAACCTTCCCCAAGAGAACGAAGTCGAATAAAGCGTTTTTGATTCCATCCTCTAAATGCCGGCTGTTTCCCTTCCTTAAAGACAAATCCTCTGACTGCAAGAAGCTGAATAAATTCCTCAAAGTTTTTTGGTTTTTCTCTCAGGACAAGATCGATCGCTTCACACAGTTCATCCCGATGTGTCCTTTTCTTCGGAAAAACAGTACGCTTGATTCGCTCTTTATAAGGCTTTGGTGTAATGACAGATAAACCATGCTCAAGGCAGACCATATCACTCAATTTTTGTATAGCAAGTCCTGAACGAATGAAATCTCTGAATTTTTTGGTACAATCAAGGGAAGTGGAATTATAAATAATATGATTATGGATGTGTACTTTATCAATATGAGTGGCAACGATGAACGCATAGTTTCCCTTCGTCCAACGCATTGCGGTTTCGTAACCAACCCGATTTGCTTCCTCCGGTGTAATCTCCCCAGGCTTAAATGATTGCCGTATCTGATAAGCAATGACATTATTTTTCTGCTGTCTGCCCGTAATGTGCTGATACTGCCTTTTGGAGAGAAGAAATTCTTCGTCGGCAGTTTTCGGATCACACTCATAGGAGCTGATAAATTCTCCGTCATTGGTTTTCTCTGCATTCTGTGAGTAATCAGTGCGGTCAGCCAAACACTGAGCCACCGTCTTTCCCTTATTTACATGAAGGGCAATCAGCCTTGTTGCTGCCATTCGCATCCCATCCTTTCCAAAAGAAAAAGCCACCTGCAGGTGACTTCATCTTCAACCATTTATGACCTTATGAACGCTCCAAGAGCATTTCCTATATTCTCCGCCTTGACGACTGACCATACCAACAGAAAGAGAAATAAATAGACTGCCATTCCCATTCCAATCAGCATTGCCAGTGAGATCCACATGGCTTTGACAATACAGTAAATCGCACACCCACCAATAATCAAGAGCAAGAATCCTATCGCATAGGAAATAATATTGGTAATCACATTTCCAAGAAGCCAAATTACTTTTACAAGCAACAGAACCGGAAGTGCAAATATCTTCAAAAGCATCTTCATAGAGACAGCCCCCTTTCTTTGTAACTATATTGTATGAGGCAATTTACAATAACGCAACGATGTCAACCCTTATGTAAAATCGAAAGGACGCAAAGGCTTTTATCACCTATGCGTCCTTTTCTGACATTACTCTACAAACTGAAATTTTACTTATCCAATAATTTCAAAAATCGCTTATCATTCATCTGTTCATTCGTGATATAGTTACCATCTAAGAACAATGCGTATGTTGTAATTGGTGTCGGAGCGTTTTGTGCTTCCTCTTTACTCTGTAAATGAATTGCTTTGAATTGTATTGTTTTTTCTTTTGCAATCTCCTCAATTACAGGAACATACTTCGCATTAAACGGGCATTGACTTGTATAGTATAAAACATAACCCATTTCTTCAGTATGGGGATGTTTCGCACATTCTTTAAATTGTGGTAATATTGCATTTTCTACAAACGGTAAATACCATAATTGAATACCATTATCAGCTTCATCACAAACTTGAAATCCCTTATACTTCAGAAATTTAGGGTCGGCTAAAAATGGTTTCTTTTTTGCTGCTGCTAAAATACACAATCCCTTTTTTCCTTTATTTTTACTATCCTCAATACAAGCATTTAATAAATCTGATGAATAACCATGTCCCTTAAATGAACCTGCAACCCATAGACAATCAATATACATATATTCTTCTGCCAAAATTGGATTCCACGCATTTTCAGCAGGGATATATTCAATAAAACATTTTCCTCTTTCTGTACTTTTGAGAAAAACTAAACCATCCTCAAATCGTTCTGACAACCATGCTTTTTTTGAAGATACTTGAATATCTTTGTTATTAGAAATTGCACAACATATATGCTCTTTTTCAATATTTTCGTTTGTAACCTTAATATATTCCATTATATAAAACCTCCACAATTTCTTTAATAATATTGTAGTGTATCAGTGTGAATAATTCAAGAAATGAAAAAATTGTTTTCTATGTAAAGCCGCAGCCGAAACTGCGACTTCTCGACAAGTTGTCGGAAACTACTGGATCGAAGCCAGCCTGACAAGAACTTCTTTCATATCCATCCAGATTTCTTCCAATCGTTCTTGCAGATCATTGATGTCAGCCTGATAAATACTTCCGGTCTCATTCGCTCGTTTGGCGTACTGATTCAAATTGTTGCTACATCTGCGAAGAAGAGAAACCATTTCCTTCACATCCTGTAAATCCAGATTGATACAGTAGCCATCCAGAGCCATTTTTCTAAGATATGCACCCATACTGCGGATACCAAGCTCATCCATTTTCTGATGAATTCTCTCGACTTCCTCTTTTGATACAAGGAAATGAACATCTCTATCACGCTTTGCCATCACAACACCTCCTCATAAACATCCGAGCGTTTTACCGGTGGAATCTGCTCAGACTTGGATTTCAAATCTGCCAACACAGAAGATCTTTCTGTGTTATGCTCTCCTCGACTTTCAACTGTGTCCTCCATATTCAATGCAGCATCCAACTCTGCCAGACGATGACTTTTAGCTGTCAGCTCTGCTTCTTGCGGAAATGGTTTTCCCAATTCTGCTTTTGCTGCTTCTTGTTGATTGTAAAGATTTGTAAGCTGTTCCTCCGCTTTTTCCATTCGCTCAGGAATACTGGTAATAGCATTATCCAAACGGATCAGATTACCTCTGCCATCTGTACCAAGTGATACCCGATAGCTCATTGCCCCTTTCAGTACCACATCAAACTCCTGCCGGAAACTATCGAATGAAAGTTCCATCTGAAAACCACGATAACTGCCGATGGAAGTCGGTTCTGTTGTTTTCGCCTCCTTACACACCGCAAGAATTGCTTCGCCAGCTTCCTGCTTATTCGCATAGTGTTTGCCCTTAATGTCTATACCGCAAAAACCTTCTAGAATCTGTGGATGAGTTTCAACCATTTTCAAGTCTGTTTCAAATCCACGAATATAGCCTGTATATTGCTCAATCTGAGCCGGGAAATATTTTAACAGCTTGTCCTCCATTCGATACTGCTGGCTCTGATGATCGGCTTTCAGAACTTTCAGCCTTGCCACCTCAATATCCAGATCCATTTTCTCTTTAATTAAAGGATTTCCCGCACATAATGCCTTGATTTCCGCATAAGACAACGCCTGCTCATCTACATCATCACAGGAGCGAACCGGAGATTTGCTGGTCATAATCTGAGAAATAAATTTCTGCTTATTCTCAAGTGTCTGATACAAGTACGCATCAAAGGTTCCCTCCGTCACATACTGATATACCTGAACTTCCTTATTTTGATCACCCTGACGAATGATACGTCCGTTTCTCTGTGTCATATCCGCAGGTCGCCAGCCAACATCCAGATGATGAACTGCAACCAGTTTGTCCTGTACATTGGTTCCAGCTCCCATCTTCTGCGTACTTCCAAGTAGTACACGAATCTGTCCGGTACGCACTTTTGCAAAAAGTTCTTTTTTCTTTGCTTCCGTATCTGCATCATGAATAAAAGCAATTTCATCAGACGGCACACCGGCAGCAAGAAATTTTCCTCTAATGTCGTCATACACATTGAATGTCCCGTCATTTTTCGGTGTCGAAAAATCACAAAACACCAACTGTGTCAATTTATCTTTCTGTCCCTCCTGCCAGATACGAAGAACATTGCCTACACAAGCATTGAGCTTACTTCCCGGATCATCAGGAAGCAGCGGATTCATCAGCCGCTGATCCAGACCAATTTTTCTTCCGTCCGTCGTTATTTTCAGCATATTATCTACCGAAGGATCAACGATACCGGAATGAACTGCCGCTGCTCGCTCTGACAGCTCTGCAACCATATCTTTCTGAAAATCAGAAGGCTGCACAACCACTGTTTCAAATTTTGCATCCGGCACAGGCAAGTGAAGCTGATCCGATGTCTTTATATCCGCCACTTCCTTGAACATATTCATCAGCTCCGGCAAATTAAAGAACTTTGAAAATCTTGTTCTTGCACGATACCCTGTGCCTTCAGGAGCAAGCTCGATTGCTGTCGCTGTTTCTCCAAATGTGGATGCCCAACAGTCAAAGTGAGTCAAATTTTTCTTCTGAAGCGTCCCATACTGAAGATAACGCATAACGGTATAAAGCTCTGTCATGGAGTTGCTTACTGGAGTACCCGTTGCAAAAACAACCCCTTTCCCACCGGTAAGCTCATCCATATAGCGGCACTTCATAAACATATCAGAAGATTTCTGAGCCTCGGAAGTAGACAATCCCGCTACATTTCTCATTTTAGTATAAAGAAATAAATTTTTGAACGCATGGCTTTCATCTACAAATAACCTGTCTACGCCAAGCTGTTCAAACGTAATCACATCATCCTTTCTGTCTGCCGCAAGGAGTTTATCCAGTCTTGTTTCCAATAATTTTCTGGTTTTCTCCATTTGCTTGATTGTAAAATTTTCGCCTCGCTGAGCTTTCAGTTCTGCGATTGCTCCCTCGATCTCATCAATCTGTTCTCTTAACTGCCGTTCCTGCCTTTCCGCAGATAACGGGATACGCTCAAACTGACTGTGACCGATAATAACTGCATCATAATCTCCGGTTGCTATGCGGGCACAGAACTTCTTACGATTTGCCGTTTCAAAGTCCTTTTTCGTTGCTACCAGCAGATTTGCACTCGGATATAATCTCAAAAATTCATTTGCCCACTGTAAAGTCAGGTGGTTCGGCACAACAAACATTGATTTCTGGCACAATCCCAGACGCTTGCTCTCCATTGCGGAAGCTGCCATTTCAAAGGTTTTCCCAGCCCCGACTTCGTGTGCAAGCAACGTATTTCCCCCATAAAGTACATGAGCGATGGCATTCTTCTGATGCTCACGGAGGGTAATATCAGGATTCATACCGCCAAAACGAATATGGCTGCCGTCATACTCACGAGGTCTAGTGGAATTAAACAATTCATTGTATTTTGTGACCAGATCTTCACGCCGATGCGGTTCTTTCCATATCCAGTCCTGAAAAGCATCCTTTATCGCCTGCTGTTTCTGCTGTGCGAGCGTTGTCTCCTTTTTATTCAGGACACGCTTCTGCTTTCCATCCGCATCCTCTACCGTATCATAGATACGAATATCTTTCAGATTCAGTGTTTCTTCCAGAATGCGGTACGCATTGGCTCTGTCCGTTCCATAAGTTGTATATGCTGCCACATCATTGTAGCTCGGAGAACTTTTCCCATTGATACGCCATTCTGCCGTCATTTCAGAAAATTTAACTTCAATGGCTCGACGCAGATAATACGGCGTTTCAAAAGTTTCCTGCATAAATTGCTGAATATATCCCGGTTCAATCCATGTCGCACCCAGACGGACATCTATTTCAGATGCGTCCAGATCTTTAGGCTGAGCTTTTTCAAGTGCCTCTACATTGATACGAAACGCAGGATTTTTATCAGCTGCAAACTGTGCAATTCGCAGTTTACTTCTCACATCTCCAGAAAGATACTCATCCGCCGTCTGCCAGCCTTTTTCCATTGCTTCAGAAGCCATTGGATTCTTAAAAATAACCCCTTTCAGTTCTTCCGTAATACGCTCATATTCCTCCGGTGTTCCAAGCAATTCTGCCATATACGGCAGATCTACACAGCCATGCTCTCCAATGGAAATTGCAAGTGCCTCGGAAGGCGTATCTACACTGGTTACTCTACGTTCCGGTTTAATCGTTCTCTTGCTAAACATATCGGCTTTACTTTTCAGATTCCCATCTTCATCCACATTTTCCAGAGAACAAAGAAGATAATACGAAGAATCTTCCGAAAAAGCCTGTCCGTTAGCTCTGTTATTGATTAGACCATGCTTTGCAGCAAACGCATCATACGCTGTATTCAGTTCCTCCTGCTTTTCCTTAATCATTTCATCCGGGAAGTCCTCAAGCTGATATTCAATCAGCTGATTGACAATTCGACGAAGCTCCACCATACCGATTACACGCTCTTTTGCCTTGTCGTTCAGATCCATTCGACGCATAACCGAATTTTCTCGAAAATAAACTTCCCCATCTACAACCGCATAGGAGAAGTTCTTAACATCCGGATCAGCGGGAATTACATTTTCCTGCGTTCCTTTTTCTGTTTCACTAAGTTTTACAGGCTGGTATTTCCCGCCAATATGAGTAACAGCTTCCTTGAGCAGCTCTGCCAGATCTACATCCGGGAACGGACGAACAGTAAGGTCATCCTTGCCATATTGCGTACTTTCCATAGCAAGCTCACCCAAAATCATTTCCGGATAATCTACAAAATAACTGTTCATGGTATGTCCTTCTTCGGTTCGGTTCAAATGCACCCAATCAGGAACAATGTCAATGGGATGATCACGCTTCTGAAGAAAAATAATATCAGAAACCACCTCCGCCCCCGCATTCTTCTTAAATGCGTCATTCGGCAATCGGATAGCCCCAAGAAATTCAGCTCTTTGTGCCAGATATTTACGGGCATCTGTGTTTTTGGAATCCATGGTATAGCGGCTGGTTACAAAAGCAACTACACCTCCCGGTCTTATCTGATCCAGCGTTTTGGCAAAGAAATAATTGTGGATTGAAAATCCCAGCTTATCATACGGCTTGTCTGATACCTTATAGTTGCCAAACGGCACATTACCCACAGCCAAATCATAAAAATCTCTGCGATCTGTTGTCTCAAAACCTGCAACGGTAATATCTGCATCAGGATAAAGTTTCTGAGCAATGCGACCGGAAATAGAATCAAGCTCTACGCCATACAAACGACTGTCACGCATACTTTCAGGAATCAGACCAAAGAAATTCCCAACTCCCATAGCCGGTTCCAGTATATTTCCTGTCTCAAATCCCATCTGCCCGATTGCATCGTAAATGGAACGAATGACCGTAGGACTGGTATAATGGGCATTCAATGTTGAACTTCTTGCCGCAGCATATTCTTCCTCTGAAAGCAAATTTTTGAGTGTCCTGTATTCTTCTACCCAAGCGTCCTTATTCGGATCAAACGCATCCGAAAGACCGCCCCAGCCGACATAATTCGATAAAATCTCCTGTTCTTGCGGTGTAGCATCCCTTCTCTCTGCCTCTATCTGAAACAAAGTACGAATTGCAGCTATATTTCGTGAAAACTTCTGTTTTGAACCACCCTCTCCAAGGTTATCATCCGTAATACGATAATTTTCCGCATGGATTTCCGGCTGCTTATCTTTTTCCGAAAGCTGCTTTTCAATTTTATTGATAATGTCATGCACTTCCGCATTATTCCAGCTATCCACCTTGATATAATCCTGGATGATACAGTCCTGTCCGTCTTTGCACTGGATAAAATCTAAACTTCCAGGAAGCGGCGTTCCAGTATTCGCTGCTCCAAGTGCTTTCGTCTGCGTGTCAGGTAACTCCTGATATGCTCTTATAGCATCTTCAAGAGAACCGTATTCCTTAACCTCTAATGCCCCCTGTTTTTTCAAGTCATCAACCACATAGAAATGGTCAATGTAATGATCGGGAGCAACTTCGACGCAAGTTGCGTCGAAGTCAAGCTGCTTTTCCTTAATCTTCTCTAAGTGTGCTTGTGCATCTTCCTCATTTTCAAAGGTCTGCACATTTCCATCGGCTTCAACATAGTAATCTTCTCTCGCCCTGTCATAAACAGCAAAATCATTCCCCTTTTCAAACGCATCCGAGGTTTCCGTCACAATAAAGCGTTCTTCGCCCTTGTCCAGCAGAACACGTTCTATATCCTCATCGGTATAGCCAATCAGATCGCTAAAATCTAATCTTTCCAATTCAAACTCAATGAATTTCTGCAAGGAATCGTATTCTCTGGTATCAATCAATACATCATTCAAATAACGCTCAATCTTATAATTTTCTAAATCAGCATAAATCTGAATGGGTATTTCCTCATCTGTGACTGTGGTAAAGCCTATTCCAATTTTGCTCAAGTTACTGAAATCCGCCGGAGACTCATATTCTTGCATACAAAATTCGTCAATCAGCTCTTTCGCCTGCTCTAATTCGGCATTGATTTCCTCTTTTGCTTCAAGCATTCTCTGATGCTGTTCCTTTGCTTCAGGAGACAGATAACGGTCATTTTTTACAAGATCAGCAATTCGGACAGCAACCTGCGTCCAGGACAATTTTACTTCTTCGCACCCGCTTTTCTTATAACGCAGCCCTTTTGCATCATGATCCTGAGAACTGTTCTGCGAACCTGAAAGAGCATGGGAGTGACCACCTGTTCCGTACTCCCTTTTCAGAAATTCAACACATTCTTTCTGATTATGGGATTCAAGAAAGTATTCATAAATACGCCCATTCCCTCCAGAAAATCCACTTCCGCCTGTCAAATCCTCATTGATTTCGTCGTCTGTAATAAAATATCCCACCACTGGCATATCCATCATTTCAGACTGATATTCTCTGCGAGGAAGATCCAGCTCTCTAAGCCGTTCCATAATTCGATCAAATTTATGGTAATGGAAACGCATTAAGGAGTGATCCTCCCTGTAGGCATTCAAAAATTCTGCGTACTGTTGTGTCAATACAGAACAAAACTCCGGATCTTCAAGCCGTTTGGTCAATTCCTCGGTCTGCTTTGGAAAATTTGAAAAATGTTCATAATCAATAGCACTCAGATAATTCCTATCAGTCCCTATATCACTCATATCGTGGCAAAGATTCCAGAGAGAAACAGCTATCTGATGTCTTTCATGCTGTGGTGCTTCTGCAAGTTCCACATTCGTTGCAAATTTACCCTCAACCAAAAGCTGTCCAATACGGCTGGCAGTCTCCGACCAGCTAATGAGCTGTGCATTTTTACTATATCTGGCAGAACGACCGGAAGCCATGTGAATCCCATCCTCTCCATACCAGACAGAAATGCTGCGTCCATTCTCCTTGATACCATAACCGCCATGATAAGTTTCCCTCAAAAAATCTGCCAATTCTTCGATTGACTTTTGTTTCATAAACTCCGCAACAACTTCCATACGGCTATCCATGCGATTGCTTCCCAGCATCAGAAAGTGATCAATTTCTTCCTGAGAAAAAGAAAAAGCAGAGAACTTTTTGCTCTCTGCTTCATCTATCATACTAATCTGTTCATTCTCTGTAAGGAAGAAATTAAAACTCAGCTGTTGATAAGCTCCCTCATCACTACTTCCTCTGCTTGTGCTTTCAGACTGTTCATGTGCTGTACCCACCCCATCTGGTCGGATGCTTTGTCCGGTGCCGGATTCTGTTTCAGATACTCGTTCATCAGCTGTTCCACTCTGCGGCTCGCTGTCTCGTCGATTTCCTGAAGATGTGGAAATAACTGTTCCGTCAGAATCAAGTCGCTGAGCAGCGTTGTGTTGTTCTCCTGTAAAAATGCTCTCCGCATCCTGCCGTACTTGCCCAGCGGCTTCGTATCCGGATGCTCCAGTTTCAAGTCCGGAATCAGCACTTCCCCTACCTGTGTGTAAGTCATTTCGCTCATCATAATTTTTGCTCCTTTCCTGTCTCAGGCTTTGATTATATTCGTTGATTGCAATTTCAATTTCCTTAAACATTCTGCCCGAAAGAATACTGACCGCATTTCCAAGGGCATTTACCATCTGCCTGGTATTGAACTCAAAAACATGGAAAAAATCTTCCATTTCAAAGTAATCATCCGGCGTGTCGGTAATTCTGGAATACATACTGTAAGTGATGCTGTTTGCCGCCGCCTGCCGAAATGCTACTTCGATGTTATGTTCATCATAACCCTCAAGGAAACTATTGGCAACGATGTCGAGAATGGACTTTTTATTGTCCAGCCAATATTCAACAGCCATCTGTTCCGCAATTTTCTCTAACTGCATCTCCATTGTGCCTTCTGCTTTCACACCAAAAGCACTTTCCATTCTCCTCTGAATCACTTCTCTATGCTGAGACTCCAGATTCCAAAGCTCCTCCAGCGTGTGGGAACTGCGATGACTTCCTGTGTCTGACACATCAAAAACATATCTCAGATATGGCTTATCCCGATCCATCACAAACAGGGCAATTCCCTTTGAGCCTCGTTTTACATAGCGATTCTTTTCTTCCCTCCATGCATCATACTCTTTACACATTGTAGCATCCGGGCGTTGAGAATGAATCATAATCTGCTCTGGATAGGTAAAACCATAATTGCGTCCCATCGTGTTCAGAAAAGAAGTCCAGTTATCCCTGTTTGCCGTAATCTTACTGATTGTGTGTGCCGCCATCCCGGAATAAAATTTTTCTTTAGCGTTCATCTATGCCCTCCTCGCTAAATATCTGGGTAAAAATCAAACTGCATAAATTCTTCATCCGTAATCTGTTCTAATTTTTTCAGTACGGACTCCGCCAAATTACGCAGCTTTCTTTCTCTACTGTTTAGTTGCAATTTCATACTCTCTAATTCTGCAATCAGTCCTAATCGACTTCCTGGACTATAAAGCATCATCAGCATTTGTTCTTCTTTGGAAAACCGAATCATTCCTACTCCCTTTCCGGAGGATGTTTAGAAGATCTATGCGGTAAATCAACCACTGTTTTTTCCTTCAGCTGCTCTAAAACCGATACCCTTTCTTCGGTTACAGAAGCCTTACCGTTATTGATTACACCGTCAATCATACCGTAGTCATCCTCCATAGCCATTTCTGCATTTTTCAAATAATTCTCCGGCTTCACAAAGTCTGGAAGCTCTGCAAAACCAATCGAATCCACATAATGAAAAGATACCATACCAGCCGTTTTCAACGCTACGATGTCACTGACTGACAGGCTATGACCATGAAAATCAGAGGGACGATCCATGTTAAACTTTTCATACAGTCCTTCCAACATGATTACCTGATCAGTGTATGGAGGAAGGTGGTCTGTATAAACCACCTCATAATGATCGAACACAGGCTCCTTTCCCTGTCGCTTCAACGCCGCCATGGATTCAAAACGCTCCATGACTGTATCCTCTGTGCGACGAAGCTGGAGAATAGCATAAGCATCTGTGCTGCTGTCCAGAAAAGCCATCAGCTTATCCTGTGATGCATCATTTCCATATACTTCATTCCATCTTTCGATTTTTTCCTGAGACATTCTCATTCCTCCTTACTCAAACTCCATGGAAAAACTGCATTTCCCATTCTCATCCACATTCATTCGCACCGTAGCATCATACTTCTTCCCCTTTTTCGATGTACATCCTCTCAGTTTAACCTTGCCGGATGCAAGCAGCTGCTTTGCTACTGTTGCATTCATGCTCTTTCCAATCGCATTGAAGAAATAATCATTCTTCCATAATGCAAATTTGCACTCCTGATTTGAACAGGAAAAACTTTTTGCTTTCTCAATTACAGGTTTTCCGCACACCGGACATTTTCCAAAAGAAACCGTATCCTTCGGAAGCAAAATTTCCGCACCAACAACTTTCTCATAGGTTTTAACCAAAGATGAAACCATCTCCATAATCTCCCACATGAAATCCTCTGCCGTATAGTCTTTTTTCTCGATTAAAAGCAATTTTTCTTCCCAATCCGCTGTCATGGAAGCCGACTGGATCTGCTCCGGCATAACCGTAACTAGGGCTGTCCCTTTATGCGTAGGGATAAGATATTTTACTTTTTTATCTCCCTGACGCTCTAAAAAGCCGACACGAACCAGTTTTTCAATAATACCTGCACGAGTTGCCGGTGTACCCAGACCTTTCCGCTCAACATCTTCCGGCATTTCATTTACTCCTGCATTTTCCATGCTCTGGAGCAGTGTATCTTCTGTGAAATGCTTTGGAGGAGTGGTTTTCCCTTCTTTGATTTCCATGCCAATAACCGCAAGCTCTGCATCGTCAGAGACATCCGGCAGCTTTTGTTCTTTCCCTTCCTTTTTCGAGGTTTCATTTTTTCTGACAAGTGACTTCCATCCCTCATCCAGCACCGTTTTCCCTTTTGCTGAGAACAATTTCCCGCCGCACTCCAATTCAATAACCGTCTCTGCATACCGATACAAAGTCCCAACAGAAACATATAAACGAGTGGCTACCAGCTGTAAAATTGCAAGTTCCCCCTTCGGAAGCTCGGCAAGATTACAATTCTGCACTTCTCTGGTCGGAATAATTGCGTGATGATCCGTTACTTTCTTGCTGTTAATAACTGATACCGCATTGACAGAAATTTTCTCTACTCCCTCCGCAGGCAGGCTCTTATAAACACTCTGAATCAGTCCTGGAAGCATTTCCTCCATATCCTCTGTCAAATAGCGGCTGTCTGTACGAGGATAAGTCAACAGTTTCTTTTCATACAGCGATTGAGCATAGTCCAATGTCTGTTTTGCCGTATATCCCAGCACACGATTGGCATCTCTCTGTAAACTGGTCAGGTCATATAATGCCGGTGGTTTTTCCAGCTTCTCTTTACGCTCTGATTTCTTCACGATTGCGACTTTATCCTTGCAGACATTACAAAGAGCCTCTGCCTCCTGCTTTTTTTGCATTCTTTCACTGGTGGCAGTAAAACCATTCAATACCAGCTGAACCGTATAAAACGACTCAGCACGAAAAGCAGAGATTGCAGCTTCACGCATAACTACCATTGCAAGAGTCGGCGTCATTACTCGACCAATGTTCAGGGTTTGCCCGTAAAGGGTTGAAAAAAGTCGAGTAGCGTTAATACCGACAATCCAGTCGGCTCGCTCTCGACATAAAGCTGCTTCATATAAAGTATCATATTCAGATCCGGACCTGAGATTTTCAAATCCTTCTCTGATAGCGGAATCTTCCATTGAAGAAATCCAAAGCCGCTCAAATGGCTTTCTGCATCCGGCTTTGTGATACACAAGCCGGAAAATCAGCTCTCCCTCCCGACCGGCATCCGTTGCACACACAAGACTTGTTACATCTTCCCTTGCCATCAGTTTTTTCAGAATCCCAAACTGCTTTTTCGTACCGGGCGATACCTCATATTTCCATTCATCAGGAAAAATAGGCAAGTCGGCATAATTCCACTTTCCATATCTGGCATCATAAACCTCCGGCTGTGCAAGTTCTACTAGATGTCCAACACACCAGCTGACAATATAGCCATTTCCCTCCAGATAACCGTCCTCTCGCTTATATGCTCCCAGAACCTTTGACAGGCTCTGAGCGACCGATGGCTTCTCAGCTAAAACTAACTTCATTTGCACCTTCTCCTTTCAAAAAAATAAGCAGCCACACACCGTAGTGCATGACTGCTATGTATCAAAAATATTCAATTCTGCAAATGGGGAGTTATCGCTATGGAATTTCCTTTTCCTCATCTCCTGGTAGACGAACATAACGTAACATTTCTTTTTCACAAGCACCAAATTGTGAGAAATTAGATTTTGCTTCTTTTAGTGTTATTCCATGATTAGAGTCACTTGGCTCATTATCAGAAGTAATGAACGGATCATTCTCCCAAAAACAAACGGGGCAGATATACCCACAATCTTCATCTGTCGGAACATTATAGGTAAAATACCCACAACAAGGACATTGATATTTTTTCATTCTGTATTTTGTCCGCCTCTCTCTTTTTGCAAATTTCTAATTTCTATGACTCTTTTCGCCTTGATAAACTGGAATCTACTATTTTCTCTTCAAATAAAAAATCATCGCTACTATCAACAGCACAATACCTATCACAATAAGCAAGCTGACAGGAACACTATTCAACTTCGCTACGACAAATACCGAGGTAGGACCATCTGCACCTCCGATTATAGAAATAGCATTATTATTTATCTTCAATGCAGCACCCACAATAATACATATTATTCCAACAACACCAGCAACGATTCCTAATATTTTTTTCATTGGCTAATCTCCTTTGTCAACTTCAAATTTTTCTAATTCTTTTCAATTTCATTTTCTATAAAATAATTTGAAATTTCAAAAGCCTTTACACGCCTTTTGGCTAGCGTGATTTGTGACTTATATCGCTCCGGATTGTCCTTTGATTCCAGAGTTTTTATCGTTTCTCTTAATTTATGTTGGATTGAATCAATTTGTCGCTTTGCTTCAATCAGCTCCTCCTTTGTGTACTCCATTTTTATCTCCTCCACTTTCAAATCTCTCTGTTGTTCTAATACTAATACAAAGTTCCTGTATATCCATCAGATCCTGCCTTCATATAACATTCCAGAAGTTTTCCTGATTCAATCATTTCCAAAACATATTCCGTACCCGTTGCAAGCTTCTTTTTCTTAAATTCATCCACCGGAATCCAATATACCTGTCCCTCTCTTGAACCTTTGATTTCTCCCTGAAATTCCTGTGCTTTATAGATAAACACCATATTGTGAACTCCCGACTTGTGCCAATGATAAACACCGCACAGCTGCGGATTTTTAATCTCTAAGCCTGTTTCTTCCCTGACCTCACGAATAACAGATTCTAGAAAAATCTCTCCTTTTTCTATATGTCCTCCAGGAAAAGTTGTTCCCAAATAATTACCAGTTACCTTATCCAGTGCAAGAACGCTTTCTTTCCCATCAAAAATCACGCACATATTCATAAGACACATTTTTTCAGTACGATCCTGCTTTTGCCCCTGCAACGATTTCCGTACTCTCTTATGAATATCTGCTCGTTTCTTTTTGTAATGTCTTAGCACTTCTCCATAAGGAATCCATATTTCCGCTTTCTCTATTCTTTCATAAACCCGATCTACAACTTCAGGAATGTGTTTATCATCAGGAAATACTGATTTTTTCAAGTAATAATCTCTCGTTTCCTGAAAGATCCATTCTGCAATTTTCTCTTTTTGTTTTAATTTCAACTGGGCGTACTTTTTATCTGTTTGAAGCAACTGCCCATCTACCATTACATGATTTTTCTTTGACAACCCTGTTTTCACATCCTTTTTCCCAATCTATCCATAATTATATCATGCCGTATTTCAAAAAACCATCTATATGTAAGGCAACCCAAAGGTCGCCCACAGGCATCATGCCCATTTTTCATTATACGGGTTCATTATCCTCCCCATCTTCGTCAATATCATCCTCGACAGAGGCTTCTTCCTCATCTTCGATATAGCCGTAATCCTCCTCGTCATCTACATAGTCTGCATCCGGATCAGGCTTTTCTGCTTCCTTCTCTTTTTTCTTCTCCTGCATTTTTTTGAAAACAAAGAAACCGCCGCCCGCCATCAAAGCAATCAGAGAAAGCAGAGCCGGAATCATATTGACTTTAGGTTTTTCAGGCTCTGCCAGTTCAACAGCTTCCGGTACAGGTTCTGTTACTTCCGGTTCTGGAGCAGGTACTTCTTCTAGCTTCGTGTGTTCTGCAACTTCTTTTTCATCCATCAAATTCAGCAAATCTGCTTCATCTACCTGGTTCAGGAAATGCACTGTCTGCTCTCCTTTATCGTCTCTGTCGATGATGATATAGAAGTAATTCCCGTTCTTCGTAACCATAGTAATGAACTGTTTTCCAACATCTGACGGTTTCCCCTCATCATCTACCAATGTCATATTCCCGTCCGGTGTGAGAGGTTTCATTGCTTCTAGTGCTGGCTCTGTCTCAGGCTTCTTTTCCTCTGCCACAGGTTCTTCTTTTGCGGCGTTCTCATCCACATAGGCAAATGCCGTAGTCGAAAATGCTCCAAAACACATCACACACGCTAAAAGTGCTACTCCAAATCTCTTAATTTTCATCCTGTTTTTCCTCCTCATTCATACTTTTGATAATTTCAGGCTTGGGAATCATATCCGAAGCAAACATACGGAGAAGCTCACCCAACTGATCTGGATTCAAATTCGCTGCATGAACCAAATCATGAATTTCCGTATTTTCTTCCTCTTGGTATCTGCGTTCCAAATCTTTCACTTTTGCATCCCACTCTGCTCTTTTCTTTCGAGCTTTTTCAAGTTCGGCACCGAGTTTATCAAGTTTTACACTCATTTCTGCTACACCTCCTCAACGGACTCTACCAAAACAATAAAAATGCTGCTGCCAGTAATTTGTTTCAATCGAAGCATAGGAAATCGGATTTCCGCAATGAATCATCATCCCATTGCCTACATAAATTCCGACGTGCGATGCACCGGCGGTATTATAAGTTCCTTGAAAGAAAATCAAATCCCCCGGTTTTGCCGAACTCTTAGGAATGATATCACAGCATCCCATCAGTCCATTCGCCGTCTGTCTGCCCACGCTCCAGCCATTTCCACAATGATTAAGCACCCACGATACAAATCCCGAACAGTCAAACGAAGTAGACGGACTGCTGCCTCCCCATACATACGGGTATCCCAGATACTTCTCTGCCTCACGAACCATATTGGCAAATCGTGTATCTGTTAAGGCTTCGCCGGGAATATCATAATCCGTATATTCGCCCCCTGGCGTTGCATAAATGTCATCCCCAAAAATATCCGGACGGTTTCCTCTGGTTTCAAGCAATACTTCGTATCGCTCCATTTCATCTTCACTCAGTCCAGCACCAGTAATCACATTGTGCAGACCTCTGTTTCGCAGCTTCACATTCAGAATATAATACTCGTACTCCACTTCCACCTCGTACTCATATTCTTCCTCATACGTTTCGCCGGTTTCCGGATCAGTGTGGGTTGATGTGCCTGTTCTCGTCTCTGTCCGGGTTCTGATTTCCACTTCTTCCGTCAAAGTCAGCTCATATTGCTGTTCAAACAGCCATTGCAAAGTGCTTTGTACTTCTGAACGGGTATAATCCTCAAATTTCACAGTCAGATACGCTGCAAGCTCATAGGGATTGTGATTGATTTCATCAAGCTCATAGCGGTATTCATCATAGCCGCTGTGTGTCTGCTCAATTTGATCAATTTCACGCCGTAAATCCGCTTCCAGAGCCTTATAGTCATCATCAGCACCAATAATATCCTCATCCTCTGCGGTAAACGAAGTTCCCAAAACAGTCTGCATACCGCCCTGGAACATAGCTCCACAAGAAGAAAACATACTGGATACGATCATAAACAGCACTCCGCCTATCAGAACAATCAAAATAGCTTTTGAATGTGTCGTACAAAACTCTGCTGCCTTTTCCGTTACAGTTTTTGCACTCTTAGCTGCCTTTTCTGTTCCTTTTGTCGTTGCTGCCGTACCTTTTGCAGTATCCTTACCGGCTTTCGCTGCTGCATATTCTTTTTTGATCGCCTGCTTCTGTTTCCATCGGGAAATTACATTTGAACCTGCTTCTGGATTTTCCTTTTTGAATTTCTCATAAAGTGCATCCACATTCGCCTTGTCTGATTTTTCCAGCAACTTGTCAGCTTTATCGTGAGCTTTCATTTTATGACTGTATCTGGCATAATCGACGGTATAGGCGGTGTTTTCCACCGCCTTCATCCCCTCCTGTGCCGACTGTACACTCACATTATCATTCTCATACTCCGAAATAGACTGGTGTGCTTTTGCCAGAACAGATGCAGATGCCCCTCTTGTTACAACCTGTTTTGCTCTGGATGGACGCTCCGAAATCTCCTCGAAAGTTGCCTTTTCAAAACACAGCTTCGTCTTTCTTGAAGCAGAAGCATCCCTCTCCAATTTCAGCTTTGCTACCTTCTTTTTGGAACCCAATTTGTCTGTTGCTCTCTCTGCTTTATCGGCTGCCTTTTCCGCATGAGCTGCGGCTTTCCTTACCTTAGAATCCGCAAGGTCATCTTCCGAAAAATGAAGGCGTGTCGGTTTCTTTGCCATGTCCTACGCCTCCTTTTCCGGTACAATCTCACTTAATTTTGTGGTCATAATACGGTAAAGTTCCGTATCTGTCGGGAATCTGTCAATAAACGGCAAAATAACATTTCCATAGAATAACAGTCCCTCTCCCTCGCCGGAGTTCGTCACATAAGACAACTGGTGCGGCGAGATGTTTAATCTCTGTGCCAGAATGTTTCTATCCTCGCTTGCCTGATTCAGCATATAGATAAAATCAGAGTTTTCAAGGATATTCGCAATCTCCGGAGAACGAAGCAGATCCTTCACATTCTGAGTGATACCTGTCGGCAAACCACCCCATTTACGAAAACGCTTCCAGATTTCCACAGAGTAGTTTGCTGTCTGCTCATCTCTCAAAAGCAAGTGAAACTCGTCGATATAATATCTTGTAGACTTTCCCTCATTTCTATTGGCTGTTACTCGTCCCCACACCTGATCCTGAACAATCAGCATTCCGATTTTCTTCAGCTGATTTCCAAGTTCCTTGATGTCAAAACAGACAAGACGATTGTTGATGTCAACATTTGTTCTGTGATTAAAGAGCCTCAAAGAACCCTTGACATAAATCTCTAATGCCGTCGCTACATGATGGGCTTCCTTTTCATCCTGCTTGAGAAGTGCATGATACAAATCCTCCAGAATCGGCATATTCTCCGGCACAGGATTATCAAAATATTTCTGATAAATCTGATGCACACAGCGGTCAATAACTGTCTTTTCAATCGGCTGCAAACCATCTTTTCCGCCCATAATCAGTTCACAGAGCGAAAGGATAAAATCTGCTTTTAGTGCCACTGGATTATCGTCCTCCGAGTAATTCAGGTTGATGTCCATCGGATTGATATAGTTGGTACTGGAGGAACTGATTTTAACCACCTGACCGTCAAACTTATGAACCAGAGCTGAATACTCAGCCTCAGGATCACAGATAATAATGTCATCATCTGTTACAAGGAACGCATTGGTAATTTCTCTCTTTGCTGAAAAAGATTTACCGGAACCCGGCGTTCCAAGAATCATTCCATTCGGGTTTTTCAGTTTCTTTCTGTCCACCATGATCAGATTATTTGACAGGGCATTCAAACCATAATAAAGAGCTTCCAGTCCGGTCTGGAACAGCTCCTGCGTCGTGAACGGCACCAAAATAGCCGTAGAACTGGTAGTCAGTCCACGACGAATCTCTATCAGGTTGTGTGCCAGTGGCAAGCTGCTCATCAATCCCTGTTCCTGCTGAAAGTCCAGCCGTCTCAGATTACAGTTGTGTTTCTGGGCAATACTCTGTGCCTGGAATACATTGTTTTCCAGTTCCTGTTCAGTGCGACCAGTATTCATTACAAGGAAAGTCATCATAAACATTCTCTCATTCTGACTCTGTAATTCCTTCAGCAAAGCTTTTGCATCTTTTCCATAAGTGGCAAGATCGCTCGGAATTATATCCATGTCATATCCTGATCTGACCGCTTTTTTCTGTTCCTCAATCTTAGAACGGTCAAGCTCTGTAATCGTCCTCTTAATCGTCTTGATTGCCGCAGTCTGGTCTACTGACTGAATGTGCATGGTTACAATCTGGGTAGACTCCATATCAAGAAAATCTGCAAGCATACGGTCACTTAAGTCTGAAGCTATAATTTGCAGATAGGACATAGAGCCAAAAATATTCCCCATCTGGAATGTTCGGTTTCCCTTAAAAGCAAATGCGGTTGGAGCAATAAAGTCCTTCACAGACAATCCGGATTCCACAAGATACTTCCAGTCAAAGAGGAACTTATCATTATCTCCCATGTGGAACATCGAGTGCATCAGATGAAGCCTTTCTTTTCCATTCATCGTCGAAGCAATAACACCTAAGCGTCTGAAATTATTGAGCAGGTCATTTTCAATATGGTTCAATCTCGGTTTTGCCTGCCGCATCGAATCTGCTTCAATGCCAAATGTCAGATACTTTGTTTTAGTCAGACCGTTATTGCCCTGAGACAGCTGCTTTTTCAAAACCTGACTGTATTCTGCACGAGAGGAATTGAATTTATCTCTCCGAAATGGAATGCGGACACACTTTTCAAAGCTATCCGCATCCGTACTCAGGTTCATAAAAGACAATTCAAAATGAATAGAGCTGTCAAAGAAATTCAGGAAACTGCACCACTCATCAAAAATTGCTGTCTTATCTTCCTGCTGTGCCAGCTGATAGTTAATATCCTGAAACTGAATGGTTTTGGTGTAATAATTGTCCGTCACACGACAGATACCATCCTGAAACATTCTCTGAAATGGAATTGACTGCTGAGCCGTCTGCGGAATCCCATTGTCTTTCTTTGCTTTTTCCAGAACAGCCTTAATTTCTTTCTGCTGTTTCCGGCTGAGATTTGCGGGCATTTTTACATCTCTTGTCTGCTTTTTCTTTTTCCAGAAAAACAATCTGTTCTACCTCCTTTTCAAGTTCGTACTGACGCATCAGCACATCATAATAATTGTCCGTCCGATAAGGTCTGACCTTGGGACGAATAAATTTTGCCTGAATAAAATGTCCTGCAATCACTTCCAAAGGCTGACCGTCCTTTTCATACATTGCCAAAAAGAACAATGGAAGCATAATGATCATCATGATCAAAGTTGCAAGACTGACATTCCCAAAACTTTTTACCCAAAAGAATAACGGCACTCCGATGAGTGCCGCCATACCAAAACAAATCAGCTGTCTCTTAGTAAGATTGAAAAATGCTTTTGTTTTTACCCTCGTCAAGTCACGAGGTACTGGAATATATGCTGCCAACTACTTCACCTCCATTCCCGGCAACTCCACACTGTCAGGAGCCTCATTCCCCCAGACATCCCACCCTTCCGTTTTCTGTCTGGCAAACAACTCTATGCGTGGAACATCCCCCATAAGGGCAACAATACGCTCCCTCGTTTCATCAGGTTTTTTGCTGTGCTGCTCAATCGGGGACATAATGATTTGATGGACGGCTCTGGACTGCCGTTTCGGACTGCCCTTCGTGGCAATAATGCACACTTCCGCATTCGCTCTCGTCCAATACCCCATCCCCCAGAACAGGGATGGCGTTTTCTTATTCTGCTTTACCCAGACAAAAGCAACGCTCTTATAAGTGAATCCCCATGCTTCAACTACATTCCATGCTTCCTTTAACAACGGGAATGTAATCCACATAAACAGGGCACAGTCCTTATCTGCCAGCTCTCCAACTGGCAATGTCTTAATTTCATCAAGGCTCATGGTTGAATAATGACTTTCTGCAGAACGTCCATTACCCTTTTGACTCCATACCCGATAAGCCCATGGAGGATCTGCGTAAATTACACCGTACTTTTTCATACCTACCTCCTTAATGAGCTGAAAACACTGTCTTTGCAAGTGTTGATGTCTTAAATAATGAGAAACACAGAAGAACGGTATATCCCATAACACCCCAGATTGATGCGATAATGTCATCAGAAAATGCTACTGACTGCACCAGCACCGCATATATTCCGACACATATCATAATCAGGAATCCCTGAAATCCAATCGCAAGCAACGCTCTGAGATAATTTTGTCCCACGCTGCTCTGTTCCCTGTTCGCAAACGTAGAAAACGGAATCGGCGCAAGACTGACCAGCAAATATATTTCTATCATCCTTCCGTAGACAATGATAAAAATGACGATTGCCAATGCAGACATCGTAACCTGAACAATAAAAGATTGCAGAAAAAGTCCAATAAGTGGACCTAAATCCATTCTCATAAGCGTATCTTCCATAGCTTCCAATGCCGACGCATCTATCGCAGTGTCCCCGGAAATAATACCGGCACTGGCATTTACCACGTTTTGTGCCACATCAAAAACTGCCATTGTAATATTAAATGTGTTTGTGATAAGCAAGACCGCAGCAAAGGTTTTGAAAACCCATTTGAAAAATATCCATGTTTCAAAATTTGCCAAATTATTATGGTCAATTATCATTTGAATCAACTCATAGCAGGCAATAAATGTTAAAATCAATCCTGCTATCGGGATTATCACTGATTCGGAGATGTTGCGTACCATGGCAAAGACTTCCGGCGAAAAACTCGCCGGTGTCCTGCCAACTGAGGTTGCAATCTCGCCAACTTGGTCATTGACCGATTCAAACATCCCCGACAGATTTCCCATAATGGCTGCTACAAGTACCTCTTTCAGCCAGTCTGTTATCTGTTGGATTATGCTGTCCAAAGGCGATTACCTCCTTTACGATTATCCAAAAAGACCAGGAAGCAGCGGTACAAGCGTTGTGCCAATCAGGGCAACACCACCGCCTGCCATTAACTGTTTTATCCCCAATTAGGTGTAAAACTCTGCTCGATG
>ULQT01019920.1_pt1 | contig 22938 bp, 12 predicted proteins | sample 1954791 | NCBI WGS metagenome assembly ULQT01 (sample SAMEA4835663, study PRJEB28245) | human gut metagenome | biome: gut microbiome; material: fecal sample | place: Denmark | collected 2008 | reverse complement strand
ATCAAGGAGTAGATATTCTTGTCTTCTTGAAAAAGATGATTCGGGTCAACGCAAAAATCAGAGGGATTCGTAATTTAAGCATAAATTTTAGTTAGCCTGAACAGAAGTAAATCCTTGTCCTTTACACCTCTGAACTTTGCACGGAAACTCTTTATTTTAGCATTGATGTTGATGAACAATATGCTTGTTAATTTTGTTTTTTATAGAAAGTTCGTACAGTGTAGTTCCGGTTTTAAGTTCCAGTTTCAATTTTAATATTGGGAGTGTTTAATGTTGTTTCCTTTTTGGCTCTTTTTACTTCGTTTTAAGGGAATTTCTATTTTTGAAATAGAGAGTTTATCTTTTAATAGATAAAACTTCTTTTAGAAAGGAAATATTGAGTTGTGTGACTTGAATAATCTTTGTCTCTTATTCTTTAGAATTTGTTTTATGCCGATTATCTGTAGAATATTCTTATCTTTATTAATTTATAAAAAGTAATGAAATGAAATTGAGTATGCGTGTAGTTCTGCTAACTGTCGGTATTTTGATAGGTAGTGTTGCCGGATTGTTGTATTGGAAATTTATCGGATGTGAATCAGGTTCATGTCCTATTTCTTCTTCTCCCTATATCAGCACATTATATGGTGCATTTTGGGAGGATTGTTGTTTAGTATATTCAGAATAGAGAAGAAAGATAAATAGCGAGTAAATTTTCTCTTTTGCATTCTTTTTCGGATTTAAATACATATTTTTATTTCATCTTTTTTAGTAATCTGTTTAAAATTGTCTTTGTATTTTTATAGTCCCTTAATCCTTTCTTAAGAGGGGAGACTATCCCTATGAATATGATAATTGAGTCTTTTTCCGGGAGAGATATAACATATTTATTTACAGACTATAGGATCTTTGGAAGCATCAACAAAAATTCCCCTCTGGAGAGAGGCAAGGGTGTGTCATAAAGAGCATATCATATCCAGTCTGTTACATCCCATAAAAAATCTCCTTGTCCGGAATATTGCACCAGACAAGGAGATACATGGAAAACATGAGAGAAAATAATTATCTTGATTTTATTATTTTTATTTTCTCAGGACCGGCAGAATATTCTACGGTAAGAATATATACGCCTTGTGTCCATTGTGAGGCTTCGTTAATAGTAATTTCATTTGTACCGGAATGAACACTTTCTTTTTTGGTTAATAATACTTTTCCATTCAGGTCGTGAACAATAAGTGTAATATCTTCTTCATTGTAAGCATTTACTGTTACTTTGATGCGATCTTTAAACGGATTCGGAGCTACATTTACAGATGCTTTTACTTCTACCGGTGTAGCGCTTGTATAAATCGGATTTATCTGGAATGCTGTAATGTCTTGGAATCCGCTCATTTCGTATTTCCATGGGTATCCGTCAACGTCTAATAACCAAGCATAATCTACACCAACACTGACTTCTTTAAATCCTTCATTAACATATTGCCATTCTCCGAATCCCGAATCACTCATACGATAAACTTTGTTATCTTCGGTTATACCCCAGACTTCTTCATTTCCGGCGCTTAATTTGATGATTTTGTATGGATTCTTGATGACTTCCCACCCGCTTTTGCGTTGTGCAGACATACGAACGATTTCTCCTTGCGGGTTGAAACCCCATACCGAATTGACATCGGCAGTTATTGAGGTGAGTTCTCCCGGAACTTTTGTCCAAGGCTTGCTTCCCGAATGGTTGCGGTAATATACGTTATTTTGGTCATCGATACCCCATACCATAGACATCGTTGCTGCTATATCGACAATTTTGATATTAGGATCAGATTTATCGGACCATCCGTTCGATACTTCACAAGGTTGGTTACCCGGTAATGCTGCGCAATATGGTTTTCCTGAAGCGGAAAGTGCCCAAACGGTATTGCTTCCGAAAGATATTTTTTTGGTAGCCATATATTGTCTTGCAGGTTTCCAGTTTTTTATCGGATGTCCGTCGATTTCATTACAATAAATATCACTTCCACATACCATCCATACATCTCTCAGACCGGCAGCAATACTGTTAGCCGGTTTATCAAGGCCTTCTATATATTGTTTGCTTAATTCCGATAAATGATGAAGCGGACGGAATATGCTCAGGTCTACTTCTAAGTTGGCATCAAAATAGTCTTTATCTTTTTCCGATTCTTTATACCAGGCGAGACGGTAACTTCCTCCGGCGTTTCCCGGTTGTGCACTATGATATTCATCGCATCCTTCAGCTTCCAATATGATAGATTTTGATTCTCTATCCGCAAATTCGCGTACGAGGTTCATATATTGGTTCGGGAACCGGTGTTCCGGATGGTCGCTTCGATGCCATACCGAACCTTCCCGCCAGTCGCTCCAGGCTTCCAATACGATCCATTTTGCTCCTACTTCATGACCCTCTTCAAAGATGTGTCGAATACGAGGAGTTTCACCATCATCCAAAAGAGAACTGACGTGTGTATCGAATTCTGGTTTCCAGCTATTGTAAAGCATTCCGTTTTTTACCCATGTACCTTCATTGGTTTCCGGATTCCAGTTGGTATGCACAAGGTTCATCATCGGTTGGCGACCACCGTTGAAAGCAAAAGCGAATTTTCTGGCATCACGGTGCGTTACGATCTGGCAACGGTTTTCCATATCTGCCCATCCGAACCAACCTTGTAATCCCCAAGCAATGTACTTCATTTTAGCATCACCTTTGTTTAAGAAGTTATCGGCAAGGATAAATGCCGGAACGAGGTCGAAATCTTCTTTCATTCGTTGCTTGATATATAAGAAAAATTCCGACCATTGTTTGCTACTATATTGGTACTGTTCCATATTGGCATCGGCACTCCACCATTGCATCGGAACACATTTTACACCTGCACCTTCTTGAAATGAATCTCTATCGCTGAGTTCATCCGGAGTGGTAAAGAATAGCATTTCCCGAGGTACGGTTTCATACCATTTCTTTATGGCATATTCATATACGAATTTTTGGTGTTCGGGGTTTGCTACATCGAATTTTTCTCCCAAGTATTTTTCTACTGCCAATGGGAAAGGGGCATTATCTATAAAATAGGCGATTTTGATATTGTCCCGAGCATTCGGGTTTCTTTTTATCGCTTCTACCATATATTTTAACCCTGCACAAGGCATTCCACCCGGTCCGGTTACATATCCTCGGTCTTCAATATCATATTCTTCCGAAGTTTGTCCATCGGGTTCTCCCCGTCCATGAGCGAAAATTACTTCGACTTTCGATTCGACCATTTCCGAAATATAGATGTCCGCTGCCTCTTGTGTATAGCCTAAATTGAAGTTATAAATCGACTGTTTATTCCATGAAATGACCTGATTTCTGCTATATTGAGCCTTTTCCGGAGCTGCTGAAGTCCATGTCGCATCATCACCGCTGTCACCGCCTTTTGCCAATTCCCGAGTAGCTCCGGCATGACCTCCGATAGCAAACGTGTGCATTCCGTCGTTCCAGTTATTTTCGAAATCAATGTCCGTATCAAGGACATTGTCAGAAGTATTGTCATCTTTGCGAATAAAAACCATGTCACAATTGACATTTCCGGTTTCGAATACGAGTTTCAGATCATAATAACCTTCTTCCAACTGTTTATGGCCTAAATGTGCCAGGTCAAATGTGTTGGTGTAATTATACGGTGCTTCTACTCCGTTTTTCAACGTACTTCCGTTAATTTCCAAGTGTACGGTCTGTCCTTCACCGTTTCCCACTATGCGACCGGTGAAACGGTAGTGACCGGCCGATAACCATACTTTTTTGTACTGAATCCAATCTCCCGGCTGTGTATTGCCCACATACCAGTTATTCGTCGATTCCTTAACTTCAGCATAGGAAGTTAAAGAATACATCCCCAACAAGGCAATAAAGATGTGTCGTAAGATGTGTTTCATATCTATTTTTTATGTGTATTATGTATAATTTTACTCTTTCGAGACTATTTGCGAAAATTTTTCGATTGTTCTATTTGTTCAGTCCGAAAAACAGAATTTGCATAAGAGGAATAAAAAGAGGCACATAAAAGCACCTCTTTTTATTCAGGTAGATTGTTATTTTACTTTAAATTGATCTTTTACCATATCGAGATATAGAAGTCCATAACCTTTTCCATACGACGGGTCAGTCGGCTCTATACATGAATCGAATGCCCAGTCATTGAATGAGTCGATCAATACCATCGGATTTGTTCCGAGATTCATTTTGGCGACATTACACATTGTCCAGAACCGTTCCTGCGTTTTAGGCATCCATGGATAATTAGAGTTATTCTCGGTCGCTACATATTGTGAATAGCCCGGAGATGCAGACGGAATGAAATCTATATTATATCTCGACCAGAACACTTCCTTGTTATATTTGTAATTTTCGTTTACAAATTGGTCGAACAGTATAACCCGTTCATATTGAGCGCCTCCGACTGCACACATATTCTTCATAGTTACAGCATCGACTTTTCCCGATAAATAGAAATAATGGAACCTTTCAGGCGGAGTCCACGCTCCTTGTTGAGCAATGAGATACATCTCTTTTCCGGTATGTTTACGCACCGTATCCCGAATGGCCGTGTACATACGATAAGAATCCTGAGTGTACAATTTGTTAGCATCTGCTATTACGACGACAGGGCGTCCTCCTGTATGGTAGTAATTTGGGTCTGAGAAATAATCGGAAATACGTTTAAAGTAACTACAAATACGGTCTGATCGTTTAATCAATGTATCGACACGTGTTGTCACGACGATGTCCATTCCTGGATTATTTATATCCGGAATTGTCTCTATAACCGGATATGTTTTTCTCGTAGGATCGACATTTTCCACTAATTTGTTATTGTTCAAATCAGAACACATACTGTTCATGTTGACCATCAGGGCAAATTTCACTCCGTTCAACTCTACTTTAGGCAGTGTATCGTTCAATCCGCGTACCATATCGATAAATGCGGTATCTCGTCCGATATTTAACGGATAGATGTCATTGGCATTTTCGTTGATTCCGGGAAGGACCATAAAATCGATGCGACCATAGTGACACCATTCTATGATTTTTTGCATAGCCCGGGCTCCGATCGTATCTGCCGCCAAATGATATTTACCAGCTTCCAGAGCTTCAGGAAGGTCATACCAAGGCTTCGTATTTGGTCCGAGTTTACCGGCAGCGACATCCTGTTCTTCAGTGATACGGGTCCATTGATCTACATTAGTTTCAAGTGCATTTTGCGGATTGTAGAGATATACCCCTACCGGGATATCCTGTGTTACTTTTACCTCCTCGATTTCATAGTTCAACCAATAATCATCTATCGAAGGATTGTCATCTTTACAGGAAGTAATTGTTATGCCTGCCAATAACAGACTGTATATTAAGATTCTATTTACTTTCATGTAATTCTATATTTACTGTAAATGTTAAATTAGTCTATTAAATATCCACTCTTAAGTACGGATACAACTTCATAATCCAGCGCTTTGATCAAAGCTTTTTCTTCATTTGTTTCTCCGGATACTCTTTTTGCATAGTCCACCATTTCTTCATAAGTTGTTCCATACAGGTGTTCGAAATATTCGGCACGGAAGAAGATCACTTTATTACCCAAATACAACTCGTCCGCCGTATCGAGTGCCGGATCTTTTTTAGCGAAGTCCAAACTGGTCCATATATTGTCTCCCCATCTGTCCGGGCGGGCATACGGACTTGCTTTTTGCAGATTATCCACAGCCTTGTAGTATTCGGTTTTATTTTGATAAGATTCAGTCAGCGGATAGATCATACGTTCTGTCCAGAAGTTATACATTGTATTCAAACCGTCTACATTCGAAGATGCACCTCCGGAGATGAATGGAGGCCAACCGAAAGCTCGTGTACGACGTTCTAAGTTCCATCCTTCGATTCCGTTAAAGAAGTCTGCGAAATGGCGTTGTTTATAAATTTGTTCCAATTGTCCTTCCTGGCCGTTAGAACCCATAATTTTAGCTTGATATAATCCACGGCTATCCTTGAATCCGATTTTGTCCGTACCCCATTTAACACCGTCTTGTGCCATATATTCATCGACTCCGGAAATATCATATTGGGCAAATGAGGCACGAATACCGTCTTCGTAATATTCTTGAGCGCTCTTGCTGCCTAATCCAAACAATACTTTAGCTTCTGCTTTCAAGAAGCAGGCATCTGCCCAATTTAAGATACGGAATTTGGCGTCGATTTTTATAAACTCTTCTTTAACGTAAGAAGGATTATAAACGCTTCTTGTATTTAACGGGTCCGTTGTTCGTTCGGTAGTACTTCCCGGTTTGTAAGCAGCTTCCCAACCGCTCGGCATTCTAACTTGTTCTCGCATGGGCACATAAGGTACCGAGTGGCCTACGACTATCGAATCCCGACGGAAATCGTTCATCCCGTCCATTGTATGATTTAACCAATCCGGACAATCCAACACGCCACATACGTGAGGCCGTGTAATCGTATCCCGAGCTTGGAACTGATTGTCGGCTGCCGTACCACGAGCATTCGACTTTTCCACAAAAGCTTCGATACGGGGATCGTTGAATGTGAACAGATAGATCGCTAAGTATTCTGCCAATGCCGGAAATGTAGAATCACTCAATGTCCCTGTTTCTAATGGCCTTAACAGACGATCCCAATAGTATGAACGATCTGCACTACGGTCGGTACCCCATTGCGGTTGTACGATTTCGTCCACCGAGGCAATCAGCCAGTCCTCATGTTCCATGGCTTTAGCAGCATTTTCTCTCGCCAGATCCATGCTGACATTTTGTGACTGCATGGCAATACTTAAACGTAGCGTATTGGCGAACTTTCTCCATTTGGCAACATTCGCCATTGCAGTAGCTGTATTGGTTGTTACCCCGAATACCGGATCCTGCATCAGTACATCTGCTGTATAGGGAGTTTCCGGATCATATAGATTCACGGCATCATCCAATAATTTTAAAATGTTTGTATAGACTTCGAGTTCTGTATCGTATTTGAAGTCTCGTTTATTAGAAGAATCGGTCAATATGGCATCGCTCATGGGAATACCTCCGTACATGGAAACCATGACATAATATACATACGCTTTCCACGTTTTGGCAATTGCCAAACGGTTTTCAAAACCTTCTTTCCCTTCATATTGTAATTCGCAATCATTCAAATCGCGTAAGATATCAATATAGAATTTTCTGAAATAACCGTTGCCTTCATCCTGGGAAGGGGTTGTTCTAAAACCCAATACCAAATAGCGAGCGAACAAGTTTCCATTCATGAAATTAAATTCGGCTACCGTATTCATCGTCCGATAGACTGTTCCGGCGAAGATGTTCGGCAGTTCCGCTTCATACATCTTGTTACCGTTTGTATTAACTTCTTCAAATTTATCGACGCATCCGAACAGACTTCCGATAAAAACGAGAAGACATATATAGGCTGTTTTTTTCATATACTATAATATATATTAAAATGATACTTTAATATCGAAACCATAAGTTGCGGAAGGTTGTGCATATCCTTCTTCAAATCCTTGAGCATTTCCGGTGGTACGGGTTGCTTCCGGATCAATTCCTTTCGGTGTATTTTGGAACAGTATAGCAACGTTACGACCAACTGCCGATATCCGAACATTTTTCAACGGTGTCTTTTGTAACCATTTTTTCGGAATCGTATAACCGATGCTGATCTCTCTCAGTTTGATATAGCTGGCATCATAGATGTAGCGTTTCATACTTGACGTGTTGTTATGAGTCCAATGTGTAACCGGGCTGACCCAGGACGTGTTCATTCTTCCTGCCCATCCGGCACCTTCGGATTCATCATAAACGGAATTTTCCAAATGTATTCCTTTGGGACGTTCCCAATCAGGATAAACGACTAAATTTTCTACTAAATCGGCTCCCGGCAATACGGTATTTGCAACGTCCATAACACCCTGCATTTCATTACTGGTTTCTCCGAGAATACGTTTCGACATTAAGAAATCCTCACGTCCTTCGAGCGATTGTACGGTTTGCCCATCGATAGCACCTTGCCAAGCTGTACGGGAAAGGAAATTTCCTCCTTTTTTAAAGTCGATCATCAAGTTGAAGTCGAAGTCCCATACCCGAACCGAGTTTCTCCATCCTCCGATCCAATCGGGTTGAACATTTGCCAACACCTGGTCCGATACATATTTAGGACGACCGTCTTTCTGTACACAGATACGTCCGGCTTCATCCCGTTTGTAGTCATTTCCATACAGAGTTCCGTAGGGTTCTCCCACTACGGCGTATAGCTTCACTCCATTTACGCCGCTTCCTAATTCATAGCGGTCCATTCCATCGATAAGGGAAACAATTTCAGATTTATTTTTTGCCCAGTTGAATGTTGTGGTCCAGGTTACTAATTTGGTTTGTACCGGAATTGCGGTAACCGTTAATTCGTGTCCCCAGTTTTTAACCTCACCGGCGTTATACATCATTTGAGAATAGCCTGAAACCGGAGAGATGTCTCCACGTATGATCTGATCTTTGGTCCGCTTATTATAATAAGTATAGTCTATCGACAGACGGCTGTCCAAGAAACGCAAGTCTACTCCGACTTCTCCCGAAAGAGTCTTTTCAGGTTTCAGATTCGGGTTTTTCCGGAGCGATTCTCCATTATAGTAAGCAATTCCATTAAACAAGCCTCCATATGTATATCCGTTGCGCAGGTTATCAAATCCGGTATCGTTACCTACCTGAGCATACGATCCGCGTAATTTGGCGAATGAAAGAATATTTTTATCTATTTCGATCATATCGGTAAACACAAGACCTGCACCGGCAGAATAGTAAAAGTAGGAACAATTGTCGATCGGTAGGGCTGAAGACCATTCGTTACGTGCTGTAAGGTCTAAGTATGCACCTTTATATCCTACGGAAAGCATTCCGAAGATAGCTTCTTTCCATTTGTTGCTTTCCCCTTCGCTGGTAGTCGGATTTCCCGCATTATTAGCAAGACTCATAAAATCGGCTTTCAATAACTGATTGACTTTAGAATCGGTCTGTTCCGATTTTATCTGTTGATGCGATATACCTACGTTGGCATTGATACTTACATCCCCGAAACGTTGGTTATACATCAATAGGCCTTCATAGTTATTGTTCATCGCAATTCGGTTACGTACGTTATATTCTCCATCGGTATCCCACGGAGAGTTGTAGTTGGTGAATGCCCATGCCCGATAAGTTTGCATATCGGTAGCGGCACGTAATCTCAACTTTAAATAGTTGGTAAAAGTTACATTCAATGTAACGTTACCCATAAACCAGTGTTTATAGTCTTCATTGGAAAGCTCGTTTAACAACCAGAATGGGTTGTTGAATCCCCGTTGTGTTTTTGCCGTTCCATCTGGGTTTTTCCAAGGAATCAATTCGTCCATTGTCGCGTCACGAGGCAGGTTGGCAATTACCCATAATGGGTTACGGTTCGAACTTCCCCGGAATCCACGATTGTCGGCATGTTCATATACGTAACGAGCACCTAAATCCATACTTAAGAAATTCGTAAATTTAGCAGTAGAGTTCAAGTTGAAGTTGTGACGATCTAAATTGTTGAAATTTTTCAAGATGTCATCAGCATGGATATTGGTATAAGAGAAACGGAAGCTACCGTTATCCATTACTTTATCAAAAGATACGCTGTTGGTAATGGCTTTACCTACTTGATACATATTTTCGATCGTTTCTTTAGCGGGAGAATATTGTTTGACTTGTCCGTTACGTCCCACTACATCGAATCCCAACATCGGGAGTCCCCAACAGCGTTGATCTTGCCCGGCCATATTGGGATTGAAAATACCGTAAGGTAAGTTAGGATCAAATGTATAACCGTTACCTGATGCCGAATAATAATTCCATCCCCGTTCGAAACCCACATTTTGTCCGGCTCCGTATATATTCTGATAAGTAGGATATTGCATCAGGGTACTGAACATCATATTGAAGTTATAGCTGACACCTAATCCGGTTTTGCGAGTTGCTTTCTTGGTCGTAATCAAAATAACCCCGTTCGCACCGTCCGATCCGTATAGAGCCGAAGCATTTGCCCCTTTCAGCACTTCTATATTTTCGATTTCATCCGGGCTGATACTGTTGGCCGGGTTCCCGTAATCGAGGTCACCGCTTTCTCCCATATCGTTCATAATGGGTACACCGTCGATAACGTATAACGGTTGGTTATTCCCGGACAAAGAGCCGTTACCACGGATAACTACACGTGTAGATGCCAATGGTCCGCCATTTCCGATTACCTGAAGGCCTGCGACTTTACCGGAGAGCATATCCAGCATGTTAGAAGCTCGCACATCGCTCATCGATTCCGTATTTACTGTTTGTCGGGCATACGACAAGGATTTTGCATCACGGGTGATACCGAGAGCCGTTACGACGACTTCGTTCAATGCTTTAGAGTTCTCTTTTAACGTAATCCGGAAATTGGTTTTATCTCCGATTCTGATTGTTTGAGGCTCAAAGCCTATAAAACTTACCCGTAAGGTCGATTTGGGCGGAACACTTAGAGTAAAGTTTCCTTTGTAATCGGTCATCGTTCCTTTGGAGGACCCGACAACCGATACGTTTGCCCCCGTAACAGGTTCTCCGGAAGCATCGAGAACAGATCCGGAAATCTTTATTTCAGAGTTCTGGGCGTGGAGTAGCTGTACGCAGAGGAACAGTCCCACTATCCAAGCAATACGGAAACAAGATGTCCATCGAAAGAAATACGTCACCGTATTTCTCCATGTAGTTTTTTTAGGTATTTCCATAAATAAAAATTTAAAATTTGTATTAGTGTGTGATATTGTATAATCGAGGTTCATAGAGATATAAAGTCGTTAGACCATTCTAACGACTTTATATCTTATCATTGTGTTTATTATTTTATCCAGATTTTCTTTACTGATATTTGATTATTTAAAACAGCTTTTACAATATAGAATCCGCTGTTGATACCGGTTATTTCCATGCTGCCGGTTGTTGCTTTTAATATACTTCCGTTCATATTATATAACTGAATGTTTGCATCGTTATTTCCTGTTCCGACAACGATCTCTCCATTACGGACATAGATTTCGATTTGATCTTTGTCTTCGGTCGTGTTTGCGATACTGGTAAGAGTAGGATTCCATGGTTTGGAATCGGCATCCATTTCCGCTTCCGTCATTTCGAGAGATCCTACGGCACAAGAATTTCCGGTAATTTTACGAGGATTACCCATTTGGTCTGTTGTGATACCGAATTGTGTCAGATATTCAGCGTTACCAAAAGTAAGTCCGGGAGCATTTTCATCTATAAAAGGAACTATATATCTTTTGGGAGCGTAAATAGAGGCGTCATCCGACAAACCGGAGGCGTTATGTATATCCCAATCCATGTCTTTTGTACTTCCCGGCATATAATTTACCGTGCAATTTATAGCTGCTCCATCAAGAATAGGATTGTTGGTCAGTCTGCCGAAATAAGTATTGTATGCTTCAAATTCTCCTTCAGCCATCGCATCTCTTAAGGTCAAATCGGAAGTTGTCATTTTACCACCGTCAACAGCATAGTTCCCTTGGAAAAGACAATTATAAATGCGTTTAGTACAATTTGTCTTCGGATTAGTGGCATCGTTCGTAATTAAAAGACCGGCACCATGTCCACCGTTACCTTGAGTGATATTGTCTACTACCGTACAATTTACCATCATAAATTCGCTATTTTTAGATGCTGCTCTTAAATTAATTGCAGCACCGTCGTTGATTGCCTGGTTATAGGCAAAAGTAGAATTTAAGACTTTTACTTTACTAGTATTTTTGGGAGCTATATTGTTGATTAGTAGCCCCCCACACATAGTTGCAGAGTTGGCGATAAACGAACAATCCTTGATAGTAATATCGTTACCTGCATCATCTCTGTCGGCAGTTTCATTTATGGCAATAGCGCCACCGTTGCCAGAACTGTTTCCCATAAACAGACAATGTTCGATAGTTGCTTGAATCGGTTTACCGGCCACTAAACACCAAAACTTGATAGCACCACCCGTACCATTGATTTTGGTCGTATTTCCCATGAAAGAACAACCTACGGCAACAAGTTTTCCTCCGCACCAGTTTATTGCATTACCTTCCCGGTTTTCGTTTCCTGTAAACGTACAATTGTATAGGTTCACATCCCCAATTTCATTTTTGTGAATAGCTCCGCCTCGGCCATTGGAATCTGCATAATCTGTAGGTGAATCGGGGTTTGCGTGAGCTACGGTATTGAACATAAATTTGCAATCTTCGAATGTAGCAACTAAGTTACCTCCGATCCAGAAACCGTTTCCCCCATCGTTGATCAGATCCCGACCGTTTTGGAAAGTAAGATTTTTAAAAGTAAGATTACCCCCTCCGTTCAAGCGGAACAGACGACCTTTGTGTTCCGAATCGAAACCGGATTGCAGACCCTCACCGATCATCGTGATATTTTGCCATGCGCCACCCATAATTACAAATCCTTGGTGTCCTTTTGCTCCGGCTTGTTGATGTACATAGCCACTTGTTCTATCGGGTTTTTGATTAGGGTCTTGAGACATCATGATCATCCCATTTACATGAATTACATCTCCTGCTTCAATTACGCTATTCAATTGGCTTAAATAAGCTACCGGAGTTTCAGGAGTTAAACCATCATTCTCGGCAGCTCCGCCATTCTCAGCAGACGCAACATAAAGGTCTTTTGCACTCAAAGAAAAAGCTGAAAACGAAAAAAGTAAGGCTGTTGCCCACAATTTTGTAGAAGTTCTCATAAGTAAAAAATTAGAGTTAATGAATATTGTGAATTCTGTATTTTCAAGAAGAAGCTAAGTTTTTCGGTAATTTAGATCAGGCTCTTCTTAAAACTTGTTACAAAAGAAATTTGGTGATATTAAAAATGTTCAACTACATTGTTACAAACTGTATTAAATTCTTATTAAATTGATTTTAATATTCCTGATATGAGAATTATAATTTCAGGACTACTATGTTAATAATGTAAATACCTGTGAATTAGTGATAAACAATATTATTATAAAAAGAGACCTATGTTTGGGAACGATTATTGATTCCAGTAATAAAAAGATATATTAAACCGAGAATTTATATTTATATGGTGATACAGAATAGGTCGAGTGTTTTTAATGAAGTACCCCCTAAAAGTAGATAAAAAACTTTTAGGGGGTACTTCATTTTTATATTAAATGGCTTGTGAAATCTTTTATTTTTGAATTTTTGTGGTGTATGTTTTTCCTTCGAGGATAGTTTGTATAATATATATGCCTTTAGGAAAAGCGGATATATTAATTGTTTTATTGAAAGGTATATTTTGTTCTTTATTTTTTAATGTGCCTATTAAATTCCCTTGTGTATTATAGATTCGTACAATTATTTTTCCGGTTCGAACGGCTTTGATTGAGAGGATATTATTTGCATAAGTTATCGTTATCGGAGATTCTATTTTTGTATGTCCCATTCCCATCGGTTTGTAGGAAGGTTTGGTATCGCCGTATTCTGCATTCCCTTTCAGCCATTCGCCGGCCTGTCCGGCTAAGAACAGATAGTAATCGGTGGGCAGATCATCGTCGATTCCCAAGAATTTACCTTGAGGGTCTGATGAAGTTGCGAATATCGGTGTATTTTTACTGTTTGCACATTTGAAAATACAGGTCCCTTCATCCAGTTCGTCGAACATGGCTACATAGATCATCTTGGCTCCGGCTTTTTTTGCCTCGGCAATCTGTCTCCATAAGAAATCGCCTTTCAGGCGAGGTATTTCATCATATTTATCTGCGGTCAGATTTTTTAAGTTTCTCCATGAGAATCCCGGAAAAACTACCGGGGCATATCCTACATTATTCATTCTACACCATAAAATATCGGTTTTCAGGAATTTTTCCACACGGTCCATGAATCCTGCTATAGAGTTGTAACGTCCGACCGACCAAGGAGAAATAATATCTGCTGTTTTTAATACTTCGACCAGATCTTTCGTGTCGGGATAGGCGTCGCCTCCTCCGGTTCTCCACTGATAAGATGATCCCAGTAAGTAGGAAAATTTCTGTTTAGCCCCGTCTAAATCTTGCAGATTGTCCATCATTGTTTTAAACTGGGCGGGAGTACTGTCTTTGCCTTGTAAACCGATACCCCATAATGCAATCATCGGTTTTCCGTTATGGTGAAGATAGGTAGGACATACAGACGGATCGGAAAGACGGTATTTAGCATTGATGATTTTCCAGTCATTTAATACTTTATAGATATCTGCCTCAGTAGATAGTCCGCTGCAATCATACATAATCGAAAAGGCTCGATTATATTTTTTTGCTGCTTTTACGGCATGTTTCAAAACTTTTCCTATTGCTTGACTTGTTATGGAAGATATGAATCTCTGAATGAAAACGCCATCGATTCCGTATTGTTGCATCCATTTGAAGTGCAGATCGACAGTCTCTTCATCGGAAGAACTGAAAAAATAGGCCTGGCTATTGTCGGGGTAAACGAAATCGACCGGATATTTTTTTGTGTATTCGGTCATGTCGGGCCAAAATTCTATTCCGGCATATCCCGGTTCGAATTTTCCGTCGCGGCCGCAGTGAACGTATCCGTTGTTTCCGGAGTCATCGCCTTTTACAGAAAACCATCCTTGATAACCTGCCATTACCAGATTATCATAACTTGGGTATATCGGTGTTCCTTCGGGCTTTGTTCCCGGGTTTAGAGTAGAGACTACTTCGACAGAACCGATAGTGCATCGGTTATTGGTAAACGGTCTTGTTTTCCCTTTTTGATCGGTGGTTATGCCGACTTCTTGTAACCATTGGGGATTTCCGTAATTAGAAGCGAGAGAAGAACTTAGTACCGGAATACATTTTTCGGCCTGAATCTGATCGGAAGTAGATCCTTCGAATTCGGCAAGGGATTCTACTGCCGAAAAATAGTTGAAGAGGTTGTCTTCCATGTAATATTTTACGTTGATATTATTGTTCCCGTCGCTTCCTATGAAAGAGTTTTTTATGATTAAGTAGGTAGCTTCGGGTGTATGACGGAACGACAGATCGGAATTCTGATTTCTGCTGCCGTTGTTTGTCGCATAGTTGTTTTCGATAATACAGTTCAGTATTCTTTTCAATACGGTCTGGCTGGTTGACGAATCGTCGTTATAGAACCGGATTCCTGCCCCATGTCCTGCGTTCCCGGTTGTCGTATTTTCAGTGATGGTACAGTTGATCAGATCGAATGTTTCTCCTGTTTGACCGGCAAGCAACATGATTGCTCCGGCGTCGTTTGGAGAACTGTTTTTATAGATCGTGGAATTTATCAACTGATAGTCATTGATCGCTGTTTTTTTATTTTCAAGGGAGATAGCTCCGCCTCGTCCTGAATTTTCGGCAAACGTACAACTTTCGATTCGAAGTTTGACGGCATTATTATTTGTAGAGTTGCTTACGGCTATCGCACCGCCTGCCGAACCGTTGTTTTTGTAAAAGTACGAATTAGAACAAAAGATGGAAACTTGTTTTTCTTCGGGAGTAACCGTGTTGGCGGTATTGGCTTGTGTAGCGATAGCGCCACCGAGGGTAGCATTCCCTTGCGCGAAAGAACAGTTATCTGTCATCAACTTTCCGGATGCGACGTATATAGCCCCTCCGTAAGAAGCGTTGCCCCGAGCGAAACTGCAATTTTTCAGTGTTACGATGGCGTTATCGACCTGAATGGCTCCTCCGTAACGAAGAGTGGATGATCCGCAGGCATCGAAATTGCAATTCTCGATGGTGACATTTCCGCCTTCAACACTGATTGCGCCACCACCTATTACCATGGGATTTATATTTTTCAGGGCATTGGTTATCGAGATGTTTTTAATGGTCAGATTTTCGACGTTTTGCAATAACAGTACCCGTTGCCCTAAAATAAGAGATGTCCCATCGATACCGGATGTTTCGGGAGAGATCCCTTGTATGACGATGTTTTTTTTGTCAGACGGAAATTTGATGCCGAGACAGTCATCTTCCATTTGTCCTGTTCCGGTTCCTGAAGCTTCGTTTTGTATGCTTAGTATGTCCAGTATGAAAATTTTATCGTCGTTTTCGAGAACAGTAAATGCTTTTCCCAATGTTGCATAGGGTTCGTTTTGCGAACCGGGATTCGAGTCTTTTCCGAAAGAAGCGACGTAGATTTCTTTTGCTGATGCAAGGCTTGATAGCAGCCCGAAAATGAGTAAGATCGGTAGTCGTAAGTTTTTCATTTTGGTAAGATATTGAATTAATATAAAGCAAAAGTAGACTCCTGTTCTTAAGAAATACTCGAATAATGTATTAAATACAGATTAAAAAGAGAATATATCGTGTTTAATATCGGAGTTTATAAATAAGACTGCTCCAAAATCTTATTTCAATTTGGAGCAGTCTCAGAGGTGGTATCTATTTATAGATCTTTAGCCTACAGGCTCTTATTGTATTCGGGTGAATTTGTAAGTAATACCGAATACCGATGGCGCATTAAAGTTCCATTCGCCGAAGAATGTATCATTGAACGAAGAGTAGAAAAAGTCGGTCGGGACATATTCGTGGATGAATATGTTGATAGTATTGTCATCTACTTTGTAAAAACCTATCTTGAGATCAGCCGGTTCGGATTTTGTCGCTGAAAAATATTTGTTGGCACCTTTTATTGTGTAATATATGATGTCGATTCCGTCCCAATTATCCATCATAGACATGTCAAAGAAATTTTCTACGCTTAGGAAAGAAACTTCGTGTTCTGAGCCACAGAAATAATTTTTCAGGCTTCCTGTTACGTGAGGAATAATTTTTTTACTGTCGTTTGTATTCACGATTTCAAGATAGTCATCGGCATTGAATGTTTCGGGCAGATTTGTATAATCTTCTGCCGGGATTTCTAAGTTTATCCAGTTTAGTTTGTTTGTGATTTCTACCGGTTTCCAGTTTCCTGCAAAGTTGTTGAAATCAGTATTAGCTTTAGTAATGTAAATATTCATTTGGTCATAGTTTCCCAAATAGAATTTGTCGGCGTTTTTTTCGGGAGCATTCAGTTTTAAGATTATGCTTTTGATTGTTGAGATAGATTCTCCGGCCGTGAAACGCACTGTTCCTTCATTACTTCCTGCTTTTACGGTAATGAAGTGTTTGAGTTTCGGTTCTTCCGAATCGGCAGCGGTACTTTCTGTCGGTGTATATCCATCGATCGAGTAGTCTGTTCCGATTTCTGCCGTACTTGCTGCGTCTACTTCGAACGGAATGTTTATATCTTCCGGAGCAGTAAATGATTTTCCGCTTTCTTCACCTTGAAGAATAACTTTCACATCTAAGGTGTTGGACATCGATTGAGACGAGGCTTCGAAGGAGTACATGATTTTTTCATCGATTTCATCAAAGGATGTCGGTTTTTTCGTTTCATCATTGTCATCATCGTTGCATGATGGGAATGTGAGCGCAATGACGCTTAAACATAAGAAATAAAAGATTTTTTTCATTTGTTTGATTTTTAAATGATTAATAAATAGTTCGATTTATAGAGTTTGTCCGAATTTCTTGAAAATCATTTTTATTTTCTCTCGGAGAGAAATATGAGTTTTTATTTTGTTGCAAGTTCATATTCCGTTTTTTTATCATTACACAAAGCTCTTTCTGAGGAGGTCATGACTGTTCCTTTAGGTAATAAGTATTTAGTGGATGAGTTTTCGGTCTTCGGGGGAAGATCATCGCTTTGGTCGCATGAGACGAGTCCGCAAATAATTGCCGATACCAACAAAGCTGATAGTATGTACTTTTTCATTTGTCGTATTTTATTATTATAGGAATGAGATTTTTATTCTTCGTATCCCGGATTCTGTATTACCAGTCCCGGATAAAGGTCTATATCGGACTTATTTATGGGGTAGGTATATAAATATTTTTCATTTACATATTTTTTCCCGTTATTGGCGACCCAAAACTCCGGACGGCCGTTTCGTTTCAGTTCAAACCAACGGTCTCCTTCGATGTAGAACTCTTTACGGCGTTCGCATAAAATTGCCGACATTAATTTGTCTATCGGTTTACCGGTTGCATCTTCGGTGATCAGTTGGGAATATATTTCCGGTAAGTTTTTTTCTGTGTATGGGATGAAATTTTGTATGATTCGTTTTTCGCGGAGGGCATTTAATTGACGTATGGCGTTTTCTGTGTCGTTTAAATGGGCATAAGATTCGGCAGCAATCAGGCACATCTCTTCGCTTCGGATTCTGAAAAGAATCGTTTTATTGTTTACCCGTTTTTTGTTGAATGCAACAGTATAACGAATGTCATCATTTTTTTCTGAAAAAGATTCAGCCATTTCTCTGCTTACCGGACGTGTTTTGGAATCGCTAAAAGCATTGGTAACCGCCATAGAACCTAAAGAAGATTCTGAGGTGTAGGGATTTAAAATGAAGTTAGAACTTTGGGTAAATTTATTTTGCATGACTTCTTCATACTGGTTCGCTTCTAACATCGGATATTTGGATAGCAGTTCTTCTGCATACTGAATTGCTTTTTCCCACTGCTGAGTCCAGAAATATAGTTTTGTCAGATATGCTTTTGCGACATCCGATGTGAAAATGTAGTCTGTGTCGCTTATATCGTATCGTATTGCGTTTTTAAATCCTTCTTCTATGAAAGATACTGTTGTTTTCAAGTCGGATCTGGACGGTTTTGCTTCCATGTCGAAGCGGTCGATTAAAGGGAGTCCGAGTTTATCTTCAGCCGAGATCGGATTATACGGCTCGCAAAAGCGGATCAATAAGTTATAATAACAGATGCTTCGTATCGCCCAAGCTGTTCCTAAGAGTTGTTTTGCCAGTTCTGATTTGGTATCTTTCATTTCTCCGATTATCATATTGCAATCTTTTATTACCGAATAGTTGTCGGAATATTCGTTTTGTACCGAATTGATTCTTTCTCCGATATATAGAGGTGTATATCCGTTTATTGTAAATCCTTCTACTAAGGAGGCTAAAGTCGCATCTAAATTGTCTGAATAAAATTCTTGCAGTATAAGGTTGGTCGCATTACCGAGAATTTCTTCATCTTGTCCGGTTTCTACACGGTCGAGCCAGTAGTGAAGGATCGTGGAGAAGTCCTCTGCCGTTTCAGGAATAATTTTTCCTTTCGGTTTTACATCGAGATATTCTGTGCATGAGGGGATGAGCAGAATGAGAGTTCCTAATAATATGTATTTGAAATGTTTCATATTTTTTAATTTCTGTATAGATGTTAAAATCCGATATTGACACTGAAGGTAACAGAACGGGATATCGGGTATGTTGCGCCCGGAGTTTCCGGGTCCATTCCTTTGTATTGCGTAATTGTCAAGAAATTATTCAACGATAGAGAAAAATCGAGATTGGAGATTTTAGACCGTTGTATGTATTTTTTAGGAAGTTTGTATCCGAGAATAATATTTTTAATTCTGAGATAAGAGAGCTTGGTGAGAAATGCACCTTGGGTGATTGCTGTTTCTGTCGGATATTGCCGACTAAATCCGTAATCTGCCGTATAGGGATTCCACAAGCGCGGAGCGGAGACATCTGTCTTGTTCTCCGGTGTCCAACGATTGAACATATCTCGGTTAACATTGAGATATTGCGTGAATAAGTCGTTTTGAAAAGTCTGGACCATTTCGTTTACCGTGATTTCTTGCCCGTATTCTGTACTGGAATATGAAACGGGAGGACGAATATATTCGAATTGTTTTGCTCCGACCGAATAGACGCCGTTTACGCTCAGCCGAAATTCTTTGTAGTCTGCGCTTAAACTGAAACCTCCGGTAAGAGGGGAGGTCGGAGTTCCCAAATAAAACAGATAGTTGTCCGGAAGATGAAGATCGTCTTTTGTTCGGATTACGGCGTCCGGACGGAGTTCGAAATTGTACAATCCTGTTTCGGGATCGATTCCTGTGCATCTACCGCTGAAAATCCCGTCGGTAGGGAATCCTTCGAGCATTTCTGCATTATAAGAGGTACTGCTGTTTCGGTAGGGAGGATTATACTTACTTACGATGTTTCGGTTGAGAGCCATGTTTACGGATAGGTTCAGGCTGAAATCTTTTGTTTTTACCGGTACACTGTTCAGTGTTACTTCAATGCCTCGATTTTTAATTTCTGCGGTATTGTATTTTTGTGTAGGATATCCTGTCGTGGAGAGCACTCTTTCTGATGTAACGACATCCGAACTTTTACGATAGTATGCTTCGACTATACCGCTCAATCGATCGTTGAAAAGCCCGAAATCGAGAGAGGCTTTTACATCCTGAGTTTTTTCCCATCTCAATTTGGGATTCGGAGCACCTACGACTTTTCCGATATGATAAATGTTGTTATTCAGATTTCGGTAATTATCATAATATGCGATAATCAGTTGCGGACTTGCTGCGCGACTGATGTTTCCGGTAAATCCGCTTGCGATACGGAGGGTCATCCTATTCACTGCCGGTTTTAGGAATTTCATGAAAGATTCTTCTCCTAAATGCCATGCAGCTCCGAGAGCCCAAGTCGGATTGAATTGTTCTTTGCTTCCGAAATTCGAGCTTCCGTCGGTTCTGAAAGATACATTGAAGATATATTTGTTCATCAGATAGTAGTCGGCAGATGCATAGAAGGATGCAAATCGTTGCTCGTCTTCCAATTGTCCGGATGACAGATCGAGAGCTGCCAGATATTCTTTCAGTTTTTCATATCCGACACCGTTCGGATCGGGTAACGGAGTCGTATTGTTTTCGGTAATCGGGTCATAGCCGTACCGTTTACTATATAATGTGTGGGAGGTAGAACCTCTCAATTCTGCTCCGGCTAAAATAGACAGAGCGTGATTTTTTCCGAAATTGTCGGAATAGGCGAAATGTCCCCTTACCATATAACTGTTCATGGATGCTTTGTTTTGAGCGATAGAAGCGTACTCACGGCGACTTTGACTGTCAACCGAGAGGCGATTATCGAATGCCGCTTTCGTTTCCGCACCGTAAATACTCTCTGAATTGTTATTGGAAAAGGAATAAGAAGCTAATCCTTCAAACTTTAGTTCGGGTATGATTTTCCATTCCAACCCTCCGCGTAGCGATGTGTTGGTGTTCGATGTATTGCTTTCGGTCTCATTCATTTCACGCATGATATTGAATCCGCAGGCGGGAATATAGGGTGCTTTGTAAGATCCGGTAAGATTATTGTATTCCCCTAAACTGTAATATGTTTCGTCTGCACGATAACTACCGTCAGCATTATATGGACTTTCATAAGGATTTGCAAAATAGGCGTATTTAAAAGGATCGACGCTTTCGAGAGCCGGAGCTTTAGAGTTGAGATAGGAGACATCGATTCCGAAATTTATTTTTATTTTTTGACTGGGAGTGATGTTGAGGTTTGTTGTAAAATTGTAACGGTCATAATCGTTCTTTTTTACCAGTCCTGCGTCATGAGTATATCCTAAGGATGTATAATAGGTGACTTTTTCCGTTCCGCCGCTTAGTGAAAGGTGATGGTTTGTCGATATTGCGTTGCGGAACAGTTCGTCATACCAGTCGGTTTCTATGTTTCCGAGCTGATCTATATAGGAATTTTGTTCTTGCTCTGTCCAACCTTGAAATTTCCCTTTTCCGGATCGTATGATTCCCACTATTCCTATTACCGGATAGTTTGTCTTTCCTGCGGCAAAATCGGTGGCAGAGAATTCGTCCCATAATGTTTGTTCGTATGTCAGTTTTTCTTTAGAATTCATCAGGTTATTATCTTTTTGTGGTGGCATGACGACCGATAAGTTTGCCGAATAGTTGATTTTCATCTTGCCGGCCTGACCTTTTTTGGTCGTTACAATAATAACTCCGCCGGCAGCTCTTGAGCCGTAAATTGCTGCTGCTGCCGCGTCTTTCAGAACCGTGATATTTTCGATGTCATTCGGATTTATTCCTGCAATTCCGGTTATAAACATATTGTCGAAGTTTCCTGTTTTAATTTCCGATGAGGATATTTCAGGAACGCTGTTCTGCATGGGAACGCCATCTATTACCCATAATGGGTCGGCATCTCCGGTTAGTGTATTTGTACCTCGAATTCTGATTTTTTGCTCTTTCCCCGGTTGGCCGCTTGTCGCAGAAACCGATACTCCGGCTATCTGACCTTGTAAGAGTGCATCGATGTTGGGTTGTGGTTGATTGGCAAGTTTTTTGCCGTCTATTATACCGACAGAACCGGTCATTTTTTTTGTTGTCGTTTGTGCATAACCGGTTATAACTACTTGTTCCGTCTCTGTCGATTGAATCTCCATTTGCACTGTTATATAGGAAGTTTTGGATGAAACTGCAACTGTATTGTCATTCATTCCTATATACGTGAACAAGAGATGCTTTCCGTTTTCGGGCAGGAGTATCGAGAATTCTCCTTTATCATCGGTTGAAGTTCCTATGGATTTTTGTTCTTTTACCCGAACTGTTACACCGGATAATCTTTCTCCCGATTCATCGATGACCTTTCCTCGAATGTAATGCTTGTCTGCGGCTAAGGTAATTGTGAAATAGAAAAGGAAGAATAATGGCAAAATAAGCAGTAATTTTTTGATCATTTCGGCTTTGGCTTTTAAAACTATCCAAATAAATGAACGTTTATTTGGACTTTTTTTATGAATTGTATCTTTTCTCTTTTAATTATTTAGAATATAAGTACTTATATCGAAAAACAGCCTTTTTATAAAAGCTCGATCATCTATTGGCTTTAGAGTAAAAATAAACGTTCGTTTATTTGTTTACTGTGGTTAATTTAAGTTCTGATTAAAATTCTCGATAAAGTTATATATCCGGACTTTTGATCCTGTATGGCATGTATTTTATACGGTTTGCTATACTTTTTATCGGGTTATCGGGACAAAAAATTTAAGAGGAT
>ULQT01022250.1_pt1 | contig 22944 bp, 23 predicted proteins | sample 1954791 | NCBI WGS metagenome assembly ULQT01 (sample SAMEA4835663, study PRJEB28245) | human gut metagenome | biome: gut microbiome; material: fecal sample | place: Denmark | collected 2008 | reverse complement strand
ATTTATATAATACAATGATATAACAATAGCCTTTTACTCTTATATTATAATTTAGCGACAACTAATAGTCAAGAATTTTTATTAATAATTTACCGAAAAAATTTACAAAATTTACTTATTATTTTTAGCTAACATTTATATTATTCAACAAAATAAATACTCAGCATTTTTATTTTTCTATAAATTTAAGTTCCTGCAGTCTCTCATATACTGTGTCAGCCAAAATTTTACATCCAACCTCATTTAAATATCCATCTCTTTTCATACACTTGGGTATTATGCCTTTCTTCATATCTTCTTTATCCTGCTCACTGTAGTTTATTCCCTCAAACTCCCGGCCGGTAAGTTCTTTTCTTATATTAATATAGTGCTCACCAAACTCACTGATCATTCTGCTGTCATAGTACTCATTATCCTTTTCAGAACCCCCGATTCTTCCTATGATAATAAACTTTTTAGACTTTCCCAGACTTTCAACAAATTTCAGCTCCTGTTCAACTAACTCCCAGTCTGTATCATAGCCCCCTCCATCGCCTATCTGAAGAATATTAATATAATTTTTATATTCTGTCGATCCGCTTGTTTCTATGATACTTCCTTTACCCACCTCAATTTTGCTATTGCTGTTATCCTGCCTGCTTAGGTAATAAGATTTTGCTTTATTTATATTAGTTACATCCGGTTCACCATATATCTTACACTTAATACCATTAATAACACATGGGTTAAATCCCGGATTATAATCCTGAATGCAGGGATTTACTTCTTCACCGTTTTCTGATGTCAATGAGATCTCTATAAGATTATCACTGTTCCCTGATATTGTAAAAGGGTTGCTTACGACAAAAGGTATAGCCCCTGACCTTCCAAGTACAGTCAGACTGTCTTCTGCATAAACCCCTAAATTCACAACAGGATAAGGATAATCATTAGCCTCTATAATATCTCTTAATAATGTAGGATAACTTTTGCCATTAGCATACGTTCCGTATGTTCTCCCATCACCCCAGCAGACAATACCGGGAGTTCTTTTTAAAATCTCATTATTTCTTAGTTCCATTTTTTCTTTTTCAGTCTTTTGCTGTTTAACCCTTTGTTCATATAATTCCTTTTTCTCATCATACATTTCACCTTTCCATATCTTGTTATTATCAAATATAAAATACATAATAATAAACACAGAAATAAGAAATATAGTAATTATAAAATATACATAATTTTTTTTTCCCATTATACAATCCTCATTTATATTCATAAACAATAGAGTGTATTAAAATATAATTTTAATACACTCCCAATTTTATTTATACAGTTCCATTGTCACTATTAGTTTTTATAAGTTACATCCTTCCCATAGTTATAATTATAATTGTATTTATAACTATACTTTCCGTATTTACCATATCTTCCGGTATCACTGTCAAACAGATTAACAACTATGCCCAATATATTTACATTAAGTATCCTTGAACTCAAGATAGCTCTTTCTATTTGGTCGTATGTAGTTGCATCCTGTCTGGCTACCATTATCAATCCTGCTGTATTTTTAGCAATAACCAAAGCGTCAGATACCATATTTATGGGAGAAGTATCAATTACAACATAATCATATTGAGACTTAACTTCATTTATAAATTCATACATATTTTCAGATGCAAGCAATTGAGAAGGATTTGGTGGAACAGGTCCTGCTGTAAGTACGTCCATATTTTGATGTACGCCTCTATTAACAGCTTTGTCAAAGGAACATATACCTGCAAGAACGCTTGACAACCCTTTCTTATTGCTTAAATTAAACATTTTATGCTGTACAGGTTTTCTCAAATCAGAATCCACAAGAAGAACCTTTATATCTGTTTCACCCAAAGCTATACTCAGGTTCGCAGTAGTTGTTGATTTTCCCTCACTGGGCAGCGGACTTGAAATTATAAAAACATTATTTTTTTCTGTTGAAAGAGAAAACATCATATTATTACGCATAGTATTATATGCTTCCTGTACCATAAAAGGAACTTTAGCATCCAAAATAGTCTTTCTTTCTTTATTACTTGTATTTTCATTTTTTTCAGATTTAAACTTTCCAAATATACCTTTATTTAAATTCTTACTTGACTCTTCTCCAAATTCATAGTACGGAACTTCTCCAATAAGAGGTAAATTAAACTTAGCTGCTGCATCGTAACCTGACTTTACTGTGTTGTTACATAAGAATTTTATTAACACTATACCGCATGAAAATATAATTCCAATTAAAAAGCCCAAAACAGCATTTTTCTTTGCACTCGGAGCTGATGGTCCGTTTGGCACCCTTGCTTCACCTATTGCCTCAACATCACCGGCACCTACAACCCTTATCAAAACTTCAGGAGCAATTTCTGTAATGTAGTTACACATATCTGCTGCTATAACAGGATTACCGCAAGTAGCGGAAACTTTTATCAACTCTGTTTCATTTACCGTACTATATCTGAGCCTACCTGCAATACTGCTTGTTTCTATCTTATAATTACCGTCAATTTCCTCTATTCCAAAATACGGCATCAATTCTTCCACTGTATAATTTTCAAGAAGCTTTTCCCCAACCATATCTGCAACAACATCATCTGATAATATTTCAATATAAGTTGCAGCCAACTGCTGTGCCGCTGTAATATCAGACTGATTAACTATATCAGCAGCGTTCTTATTTGTCGCGTTTTTAACATACATAGAAACTGACGATGTAAACTGGTACGGTATACAAATTTTTGTATAGCAAAAAGCAAATACAAACCCAAACACAGCTGCACATATTATAAACCATTTTCGTGCCATTAACACACCAAATATTTCCCTTAAATCCAATACATTTTCGTCTGTATACTTTTCTTCCATACCAAATCTCCATTTTTAATTCACTAAATTTATACCAGAATAAAGATATGCTCTTTTAATCCGATATATAAAGGTTATGTTATATATTATGTCAAATCAACATTTAACATATTTCGACATAGCCCTTATATCATAATAACATCTTATTCCCCATCAGTCAATTATATTTATTAAAATTTAAATGTATTGCTCAATCCCAACCACTTCTGATCCTTTTCACTTAAATTAAGAGGGGTTCCATCAGACATAGTATATCCGTCAGCTGATGCGGTCCCATTGTATTCACCCTTAACTTTACACCAGTCAATACCTATTTCAGGGTCATTCCATGCAAGCCCGCCTTCATCGCCAGGGTGATAAAAGTCAGTACACTTATAGCAAAACTCAGCGATATCTGACAAAACCAAAAATCCGTGTGCAAACCCCTCTGGTATATAAAACTGTTTTTTATTTTCCTCTGAAAGCTCTACGCCAAACCACTTTCCGTAAGTTTCAGACCCGCTCCTCAGATCAACTGCCACATCAAAAACCTTACCCTTAACAACTCTCACTAGTTTGCCCTGAGGATATTCCTTCTGAAAATGCAGTCCTCTTAATACACCTTTTGTTGAACAAGATTGGTTATCCTGAACAAAAACCATATTAAGTCCTGCTTCCTCCATATCTTTTTGATTATATGTCTCCATAAAATAGCCTCTCTCATCGCCGTGGACTGTAGGCTCAATTACACATAACCCCTCTATAGAGCACCTTGTTACTTTTATCTGACCCATTTTTAACACTCCTAAAATTCAATTTCCTTTAAATATCTATTCAATGCATCCTGCCATTTTGGCAGCCTTTCAAATCCCATTTCACTGAGTTTATCTTTACTCATTCTGCTGTTAAAAGGTCTTTTCGCCTTTGATGCAGGATACTCAGCAGATGTCACAGGTATAACCTCAACATCTTTATATTCATACCTGCCCATTTCAACAGCTTGTTTAAATATTTCACAGGCAAAATCATACCATGAGCAAATACCTTCATTAGTTGCATGATATATTCCGTACTTTTCTGTTTCAACCATATCCACAAGCAATCTTGCTAAGTCAAATGTATAGGTAGGCGAGCCTATCTGGTCATTTACAACAGTAATTTTATTATGTGTTTTACCAAGATTAAGCATAGTCTTTATAAAATTTTTACCGTTCTTTCCAAACACCCATGCAATTCTCACTATAAAGTATTTTTCAAGATTTTCCTTTACAGCACATTCACCTTCATACTTTGTCTGACCATACACATTAAGAGGGGCAAAATCCTTCTCGTCAGGCTCCCAAAAATTAGTTCCCTGACCGTTAAAAACATAGTCCGTACTTATATATATCATTTTTATATCAAGGTTTTTGCAGGCTTGTGCTATATTTTTAGTTCCATCAGCATTTACTTTTCTCACCTTTGGTACATTTTCCTCATCCTCAGCCAAGTCAACAGCTGTCCATGCAGCACAATGTATTACACCATCAGGACCAATCTCACCTATTACTTTATCAACCGAAGCCTTGTCTGTAATATCCATTTCATCAATATCCACACCTATAGCTTCGTGACCCCTCTTTTCAAGCTCATTTACAACATCATATCCAAGCTGTCCTTTGACGCCTGTTACTAAAATCTTCATACTAACCTCCAATGCACCCAATTTTTTATACTTTTAATACTGCTTCTAAAGTTATAAACATTTTTATGTGTCTTTTTAAACTTCTTATTTTGGCTTTTATCTGTTAAGGTACATTTTTTCATAATAGCTTTGATATTCCCCTGAAATAATAGTCTCCCACCATTCTCTGTTGTCAAGGTACCATTTTATAGTTTTCTTAATACCATCTGCAAATTTAGTTTCAGGCAGCCAGCCAAGCTCATTGTGTATTTTAGTAGGGTCAATAGCATATCTCATATCGTGCCCTTTTCTATCAGCAACATAAGTTATAAGGCTTTCAGGCTTATTAAGCTCTTTACAAATAAGCTTTACAATATCAATGTTTGTCATTTCATTATGACCGCCTATATTATAAACCTCACCGACTTTTCCCTTGTGTATAATAAGGTCAATGGCCTTGCAGTGATCCTCAACATAAAGCCAGTCTCTTACATTTTCACCTGTTCCATAAACAGGAAGCGGCTTATCATTTAAAGCATTTGCTATCATAAGTGGAATAAGCTTTTCCGGAAAATGATAAGGACCATAATTATTAGAACATCTTGAAATAGTTACAGGAAGTCCGTAAGTTCTATGATAAGCCAGCACAAGCAAGTCTGCTGATGCCTTTGATGCACTGTATGGACTTGATGTATGGATTGGTGTCTCTTCAGTGAAGAACAAATCAGGTCTGTCAAGAGGCAAATCACCGTAAACCTCATCTGTTGAAACCTGGTGATAACGTGTAATTCCATACTTTCTGCAAGCATCCATCATAACCTGAGTACCCATAATATTAGTCTCTAAAAATATTCCGGGATTTTCAATTGAACGGTCAACATGGCTCTCAGCGGCAAAATTCACCACTATATCAGGTTTTTCCTCTTCAAAAAGTCTGAATACAGCTTCTCTGTCAGTAATACTTGCTTTAACAAACCTAAAGTTAGGATTGCTCATAACAGGTTCAAGTGTAGACAAATTTCCTGCATAAGTTAATGCATCAAGACATACAATTTTGTAATCACTGTATTTATTAAGCATATAAAAAACAAAATTACTTCCTATAAAGCCGGCTCCTCCGGTAACTATAATTGTCATTTTCAAATCTCCTTATATCTTAATTAATATATATATTTTCCGTCAGCAACATTTTTTAGATGCTGACCATAGGCAGACTTTCCATACATTTTAGCAGACTCCAAAAGCTTTTCCTTTGTTATCCAGCCATTTCTGTAAGCAATTTCTTCAATAGCCGAAATCATTATTCCCTGCCTGTCCTCAATTACCTTTACAAATTCCGCAGCTTCATTTAAAGCATCTACAGTACCTGTATCAAGCCACGCAAATCCTCTTCCCAGTGTAACAACATCAAGAGTACCTTCTTCTAAATACATTTTATTTAAATCTGTAATTTCAAGTTCACCCCTTGCAGAAGGTTTAACCTTTTTAGCCTTTTCCACAACACTTCTATCATAGAAGTATAGACCTGTAACAGCATAGTTTGATTTAGGTTTTTCAGGCTTCTCCTCTAAAGAAACAGCACGTCCCTCTTTGTCAAACTCAACTATGCCAAATCTTTCCGGATCTTCAACATAATATCCGAAAACAGTAGCACCATTTTCCTTATTTGCGGCATTTTTAAGTATCTTACCAAATCCGCTTCCGTAAAATATATTATCTCCAAGAACCATTGCACAGCTGTCATCACCAATAAACTCTTCACCCAAAAGAAATGCCTGAGCTAATCCGTCAGGACTTGGCTGAACTTTATAACTTAAATTAATACCAAAATTAGACCCATCGCCTAAAAGCCTCTCAAAATTCGGCAAATCAGTAGGTGTTGATATTATTAGTATATCCTTTATTCCCGCCAGCATAAGTGTTGACAAAGGATAATATATCATAGGCTTGTCATATACAGGCAAAAGCTGCTTGCTTGTTACCATAGTCAAAGGGTATAATCTTGTACCAGACCCTCCTGCCAAAATAATTCCTTTCATAAAAATCACCTCTCAGATATTCATATATTACTTCAAATCATCAAATTTTATAAACATTATTTTTTGCATCACTAAATGCTGATTATAACTCATCTAAAATTCAGCAGTTTGCTCATACTTTAAAAGACAAGTTACTGAAATAGCAGTATGCCTTACAAAGCAAGGCAGTCACTTTCAGCATAATAATAGAAACTATATTCTGAAATATATTTTATTATAACATAATTCGCTTGATTATCCAACTATTTTTACACCTTTTATTCCTATCTTATAACCAACCGCAATTTTTATTTCAAATAAACAAAAAAGGATGTTTTGAAATATTTCAAAACATCCTTACTCTTATTATATAATTAGTCTACAGCCACAATTGACTTCTTATTGTAAGAACCGCAGTTCTTGCATACTCTATGAGGCATCATAAGCTCACCGCACTTGCTGCATGCAACTAAAGTTGGAGTAGCAATCTTCCAGCTCTGAGCCTTTCTCTTATCTCTCTTAGACTTAGACATCTTACCCTTAGGACAAATTGACATTTCTATACACCTCCTTGATTTTATAGTTCAAATTAATCATCATTAAAAAGAGTCAACAACTTTTCAAATTGTGGATTAACATAACCCCTGTCACAGCCACAATCGCCGTCATTTAAATTATGACCGCATTTAGGACATAAGCCCTTACAATCATCGGAACACAAAACCTGCATAGGCAGATTAAGCATAATGTTAGCTATGACAGCCGGTTTCAAATCAATCGTCTTATCTGAAAGCTCCCAAAACTCTTCTTCTGAGTCAGGTGTTTCTGAATACACCTCATTTAAGTCAAAATCAAGTTTGGTTTCAAAAGCACTAAGACATAAGTCACAATTCAAATTTAAAACCGTCTTAACCCTGCCTTCAACTACATAATCATTATCCCTGCGATAGATAACACCATCTACCTGTGCAGCAATATTCATCATATAGTCACCTCTTGGAAGCTCCAGTTTTTCATTAAAACTGAATTCTTCTCTTTTATCAGCAAGATATTTAACATCAATAAGCATAATAACACTCCTGTTCCGCAGGAATAGTCAGCCTATTCCGTTAAGCCGAATAATAATATTACCCGACAACACATCAAATGACATTATATCATTACACTTATATTTTGTCAAGTACTTTTTATGTGAATTTCAACCCTTTTCATATCTGCAATTCACATATTTTCATTTACATTAAAGCAGTAAATATTGTCTTTTTATGAATAAAATTACTTTAACAATTCCATAGTATCCTGAGCAATCATTAATTCTTCATCAGTTGGAATGATGAATGTCTTAACTTTGCTGCCTTCACCTGTAAAGTCAATATCTTCACCGCGAAGCTTGTTCTTCTCAGAATCAATCTTTACACCAAGGCACTCAAGGTATTCACATATAGCAGCTCTGTGTCCGCCGTTGTTTTCACCAATACCTGCTGTAAATACAATAGCATCACATCCGCCAAGAGCAACATAATAAGCACCGATAAACTTAGCAATCTGGTATCTGAACATATCAAGTGCAAGTTTAGCTCTTTCATCGCCTTCATTCATAGCTGCTTCAGCATCTCTGAAATCGCTTGACTTGCCTGTAACACCAAGCAAACCTGACTTCTTATTCATAATAGTATCAATTTCATCAGGAGTTAAGTTTTCCTTCTTCATTAAGTAAGGAACGATAGCAGGGTCAATATCACCACATCTTGTACCCATTTCAAAGCCTGAAAGAGGGGTAAGACCCATAGTTGTATCAATAACCTTGCCATCCTTAACAGCAGCAATAGATGAACCGTTTCCTAAATGACAAGTAATCACTTTACTGTGTTCAGGATTTCCAAGCATCTCAATAGCTCTCTTAGAAACATATCTGTGGCTTGTACCGTGGAAACCGTATCTTCTTACATCATACTTCTCATAATATTCATAAGGAAGTGCATACATATAAGCCTTTGGAGGCATAGTCTGGTGGAAAGCAGTATCAAATACAGCAATATTAGGAACACCAGGCATTAACTTTTCACAAGCCTCAATACCCATAAGATTTGCAGGATTGTGTAAAGGACCTAAGTCAAAACACTTTCTTACAACATCCTTAACTTCTTCAGTCACTACGCAGGATTCTGTAAAGTACTTGCTTCCGTGAAGTACTCTGTGTCCAACACCGTTTATTTCACTAAGATCAGCAATAACACCGCACTCAGGATCAACAAGCTTTTCCATAACAAGCTTGATAGCTTCGTCATGATTAGCCAAAGGCTGTTCAAACACAACCTTATCCTTGCCTGTAGGTCTGTGCTGAAGATTAGAACCCTCTATACCGATTCTTTCAACTAAACCTTTAGCTAAAACTTCATTGTTATCCATATTGTATAACTGATACTTTAAAGATGAACTACCGCAATTAATAACTAAAATTTTCATTTATATTCTCCTTAATATAATACTTATTACTTATCTGCCAACTGAGCCTGTACAGCAGTCATAGCAACTACACCTACAATATCCTCAGCAAAGCAGCCTCTTGAAAGATCATTTACAGGCATAGAAAGACCCTGTAAAACAGGACCGTAAGCTTCAGCCTTTGCTAATCTCTGAACTAACTTATATCCAATATTTCCTGCTTCAAGGCTTGGGAATACAAGTGTATTAGCATGTCCTGCAACTTTGCTTTCAGGAGCCTTTAATGCACCAACCTCAGGTACTAAAGCAGCGTCAAGCTGTAACTCACCGTCAAGTTCAACTTCAGGAAATCTTTCCTTTGCAATTTTAACTGCCTCTGCAACCTTAGTAACATCATCATGCTTAGCACTTCCCATAGAAGAGTAAGAAAGCATTGCTACCTTAGGCTCACCGCCTGTAAACATTTTAAATGACTCAGCAGAAAGACCAGCGATTTCAGCAAGTTTTGCAGAATCAAGATCAGTATTAACCGCACAGTCAGCAAATACAAAAAGACCATTGTCACCAAATTCACAATCAGGCACTTCCATAAGGAAAAATCCTGAAACAGAACTGATACCTGGCTTAGTCTTTAATAACTGTAATGCAGGTCTTATAGTGTTACCTGTTGAATGGCAGGCACCTGAAACTGCACCGTCAGCGTCACCGCACTTGCACATAAGGCATGCATAGTACATATAGTCCTTTGTCATCATTTCCTCAGCAGACTCAGGTGTAACTCCCTTTTTACTTCTTAACTCAACAAACTTGTCGATATACTTCTGTCTGTTAGGATCAGTAAATGGGTCAACAATAACAGCACCGCTAATGTCATAACCCTTGCTGTTTTCGGCAATTTCCTCAGGAGTACCGATAATTACAAGATTAGCAATACCCTCCTTTAAAATCTGCTCAGCAGCAGCAAATGTTCTTTTATCCATAGATTCAGGTAAAACAATAGTTTTCTTATCTGCCTTAGCTTTAGCTTTAAGGCTGTCCATAATACTCATAATTTTTTCTCCTTTCAAAATTGAAATATAGAGTAAACACTCTTATCTAGCTTAATTATAACCCCAATATCAAATTTTCACAATATCTTTTTTGAAAAAATTTGTATTTTTTTTTAAATTTTGCTATACTAACCCTGTTACATAAATAAAAAACGGAGGTTTTAATATGGCAGCAGGTATCATTGCAGAATACAACCCCTTTCATAAAGGACATAAATACCACATTGAAAAAACTATAGAACACACAAAAAAAGATATTGTTGCTATAATAAGCGGTAACTTTGTGCAGAGAGGCGAGCCTGCAATGCTTGATAAATATACCCGTACAAAAATGGCACTTTTAAACGGTGTATCGGTTGTTTTGGAACTGCCCGTGCAATATGCCACAGGTTCTGCTGATATTTTTGCAAAAGGAGCTGTAACTATACTTAACAGCAGCGGAATAATAGACGCACTGTCATTTGGCAGTGAATCAGGTTCTGCTGATATGTTTAATGATATTGCCGAAGTCCTTAATAATGAACCTCCCGAATTTAGAAATTTGTTAAAAAACTATCTTAACACAGGGCTTTCATATCCTTCAGCAAGAAACAAGACACTTGAGGATTTTTTAAATAAGCCTCTTGAATTTTTAAATAAACCTAATAATATTCTTGCACTGGAATATGTAAGGCAGCTTAAACTCTTAAACAGCAGTATTAAACCAATTACAGTAAAACGTCTTACATCAGATTACAACAGCACAGAACTAAGCGGGGAAATTTCGTCAGCTTCAGCTATAAGGACAGCATTGTTAAAAAATGATATGTCAGCTCTTTCATCTGTTCCTGAAAATTGTATAAAACTTATGCACGGCAAAAAGATACCTGTACTTGATGACTATTCAGATATACTCTCCTATTTGCTTTGCACTGTACCGCCAAAAGAACTTGCTTTTTATGCCGATATTACAGAAGGTCTTGAAAACCGAATATTAAATACAGACTTCAAAACTATAAGCGAGCTTATATCCAAAACAAAAACAAAACGCTATACTTATTCTAAGATTCAGAAAGCAATACTTCATATTATTTTATCCATTACAAAAGAGAAACAGCAAAAAGCACCTGAATATATAAGAGTACTTGGCTTCAGGAAGGATAAAAAGCACTTAATTTCAGAAATGGCCAAAAAAGCCTCATTGCCTGTTATTACAAATGTTAAAGGCAATGAAAGTCTTTTGCAAAAAGAAATACTTTCATCTGATATATACAATATCCTTATTGACAACAAAAAGGGCACTGAATATACAACCCCTATTGTAATTGTATAACACCGCAAAAAAGTACCTTATAGGTACTTTTTTTAACAAAAAATATTTTTATGCAACACCTTCACTGAAATAATCAAGTATTCCCATATAAATTGCCCATGCCAATTTTTCCTGATATTCAGTGCTCATCAATTTATCATGCTCAACACCATTGCTTAAAAAGCCACACTCAACAATAACACTGGGAATTTTAATCTGTTTAAGCACATAATAACTTTCATTTGCTTTAGCTATTCTTTGGTTATCAATATCCACAACTTCCTTAAGCCTGTTCTGAATTAAGGATGCAAGCCTTTTGCCCTCTTCAGAACCCTTGTAGTAAAACACCTGAGCACCCTTTACATTACTCTTTGGAAATGAATTTTGATGAATACTTACAAACAAGTCAGCATTGCTGTTATTTGCAATGTCTGCTCTGTTCCTGAGATCGGCCCTTTTATTTTCAGACAGAGAAGAATCCTCAACTCTTGTAGTTCTTACTACAGCACCGCCCTGTTCTAAAAATCCGCACAATTTTCCTGCTATTGCCAAATTAATTGTTTTTTCCGTTACACCGTCAGAAGCAACTTTTCCCGGATCAAATCCTCCGTGTCCTGCATCAACAACAATACACCTGCTGTTTACCGGCATAACAGATACTGCTATATTTTCATCATAATATGTCTTAGCAACTCCTGTAAATATCACACACACATATAATACAGTCAGCACTTTATTTCTGGTTATTTTCATCAGAACACCCCAATACCTGTTATTACATTATAGTGATGTGCTTTTCAAAATATACCCTATTTTTATTATTAAATATAGCCTGTAAAACACCCTAAACATTGCTTTCTTTGATTTTAACTGCAAAACTTAGCATAACACATTTTCATTATCCCTGTTCTCATTATATCAAATGTGCGTGCCCTGTCTGAACAAAGCACGCACATTTGATTTTTACACATATTTACATATATATAAAGGAGGACAAACTCAAACAAATTATCAATTTTAATTTTTATAAACTCACAAGAAGCATATTTGCCTGGCCTATAACACCGCAAAGCATTTCCATTATTTTAACCTGAATTTTATTTATTTCTTCAAACACTTTATGTAATACTGAATAGTCACTGTCTATACAATTAAGTTCAAGCGTCATTTGATGTATATACTGATCACCCTCAATTTTTTCACTATACTCTCTTAAAGCTTCCTCTATAGACTCTTTGTGATTAACATAATTTCTATACATTTCAATTTGATCATCAGCCAGGTTTTTTTTAACCTTTGCATAATCTGATAACCTTGTACTTATTTGCTTATCATTATCTTTTGTACACATTATCATATTGTTAATTATCTCTGTATTTGACTTTACAGACTTTACCATAGCCTCTACATTGCTGCATGAATAAACTTTCACATTATTATCCATTTACCTCTCTCCTTTTTTACCAAATTCTGACTTCATTTAAATTCTTGCTTTAATAATATAAATATTAACTTATAAAGTCATTTCCCCTTTACCTTGTATATTTATAATACCATATATTTCAAAAGAAAAAATTAAGGCAAGATTATATTATTCTTAAAGTTACAAAATTTTAATTTAATTTTTAACACAGTTACCACAAATTACAAACCGCCAAATTTCCCTAAGAATTAATAATATTGCCTTTATGCGTAAAACATATTAATGAGGTGATAAAAATTGAAAAAAACGCTCTTAATCCTTTCATTGCTTTTTTTAACAGGCTGTAACAAACTTAAAGCAAAAGATATACCTTTAAGTCAGGTACTTGAAGAAATAAAAGTAATTTCAGAATTTAACAACACACAGACAGCAGATCTTACAAATCAAAAAACAGCTGCACAATACGGTATAGACCCTACCTCTGTTTCAGAAGGCTATGTATATTATTCCACAGATGAAGATACCTCAGATGAGGTAATAATTGCCAGAGCAGCATCTCAGGATAAAGTGGAAAATGTAGAAAAAGCAATAAGTGCTGAACTGACGGCAAAAACGACAGCATGGCAAAATAATGAAAAAGAATCAAAAAAAATTGAAAACCATGTTATGAGAACAATTGGTGATTGTGTATTGCTGGTCATAGGTGATAAATCAAATGAAATTGACCAGGTCTTTAACCAATTAAAAGAAGAATAGTTTATTGCTGGGTATATGCAAAATGGCTTAATCATTGTTTTTTCTATTGACAAACCCACTTATAAATATTACAATATAAGTAGTATAAAGCCATATTTCATCAACGGCTAGTGGGAGGATTTTTATGTTTCTATTTAAGAAAAAATTATTGGCTGTTTCCTTTGCCTCTTTATTAATTATATGCTCTGCCTGCAGCAGCAATGCAAAGAATGAACAGTCTGAAAATAATAATAATGACAATTTTGAAATTTCTGTAAATAATGCACAGCTTCCGGATGTAAATGACGATATGGCACCCTCAGATGAAGAAAAAATAGAAATAAGCATAGGACTTGTTAAAAACAGTGCTTCTGCTCTTGGATCAGCTCACCTGTTTTCAAACAGCGAAAACAATTCCGCTTATGAAAAATATAAGCCTGTCATTTATAACACATACACAGAATTATTAAATGCTTTTAAATCAGGAGAGTTAAAAGTTGCCGTTCTTCCTCCTGACAAATCAGCTTTGGCTTATACTGATTCCAACTGTTGGGTTACAGCTGTCACAAATGGCTGTAATTATTACATCGCTGAAAACGGTTCAACCATAACTGACATAAAAGATCTCAGCGGCAAAACAATTACAGTAAGTGCTGAGGACACAATGGCAGACAGCATTATGAATATTATTTCAAATGCTAACAATCTCAATATATCTTACTCTTTTGTGGACACAAATGCACAGCTTATAAGCGGACTTAAAGACGGAAGCATAAAACTTGCTCTTATACAGGAACCTTATTTAAGCCAGGCAACTAACAACAGTAATATCAGAAGTGCAATAGACCTTTATGACTACTGGAATGATGCAGCCAACACAGAACTTATTACTTCCTGCCTTGTTGTTAATAAGAGTTTTGTTTCTGAAAATCCCGTGGCATTTCAGTTCTTTATGAAAGATTATACAGCTTCTGCTTCTATGGCAAAAAGAAACACTGAAGAAACAGCACAAAGTGCAAACAAATTTGCCCTTATTGATGATATAAATGCAAGCAAAGCAGCTATACCGGGCTGTGGTGTAATGTTTAAAACAGGCGAAGATATGAAATCAATGCTTACAGAATTTTATAATATTATTGCACAAAACAATGCCGATATACTTGGCGGACAAGTTCCCGGCGATGATTTTTACTTCTCAAATGAAAATTAAACTTTTAAACAGGCTGTTGAAAATCAACAGCCTGTTATTTATTCAGTTACATAATTTTTATTAAAATTTTTAGTATATTGATTTAAACTTTGTATAGCTTCTGCTGTGCATTTTTTTTACAAAAAAATACTTGATTTGAATATTGCAAACTCAAATCAAGCACTTAAATTTTAATATTTATTTGTCCTAAACTTATACCTAAAAAATTTATATACTAAACTCTTGTTATAATTTTAAAACATTATATTTTTAATATCATTTAAACTCATATATAACACTTTTAAAGAATACAGTTACTGAAAAGTTTTCAAAAATCTGATTTATATACTTGATACCAAATAAGGTATAACATAAGTAATAAAACTCATTATAGCACTGGCAAGCACTATACCAAGAAAAATAGCAGGAACAGCCTTTTTAAGCTTAATTCCAAGCAAAGCAGCAACCAACGAACCGGTCCATGCTCCTGTACCCGGCAATGGAATTCCTACAAACAGCAACAGTCCCAGAAACTCATACTTTTGTATACTGTCACTTTTACCCATAGCTCTGTATTCCAGTTTTTCAACCAAGCCTCTTGTCACATTAAATCTTTTTAACCATTCAAAAATCTTATTTATAAACAACAGTATAAAAGGAATAGGAATTATATTTCCAACCATACACAAAAACAAAGCTCTTAAATATGGCACCTTTAATATTGCAGCAGCTATAAGTCCGCCTCTTAGTTCCAATATAGGTATCATAGAAATAATAAAGACAGTCAAATCCTTGTTAAGACCATTAAGCAGATTTAACATTACATCAATAAGTGATTCCATACAAACCTCCGAATTCCCCTTGCCTAAAATAAAGCTGTTTTTCATAGATAGTTTAAATTATACATTAAGCCCAGAATATATGCAAGCTAATTACTGCTTATTTAATACAATTTTAATTATATTCTCAGCTTATTTACCAAAATATATTTTCCCATTTTTCAATTTTTATATTCTGTTTATTCTTTTAAGCATACTTATAATTCTGCCGCCTGCCGGTATCATTTGCAAGTCCTCTTTTTTAAACCCTTTTACACAAACCATAGCCCCAAAGTACACAACAACAGCAAACACAATAGCAATAAGAGTAGCAATAGTATTACTCGGTATTACTGCATAAATTCCATAATACCCCCCTATTGCACCAATACTCATAGCTACAGCCGCAATTCCCGGTTTTACAAGCATACCTACATAGTCAGGCTTTACATTTGTTGCCTTTACCAAAGCTCTGAAGTTTAGTATACTGCATACTATGTAGCAAACAGTTGTACTTATTACAGCACCCACAACATTTATCTCGGGTATGGCAATGAGAATATAATTTACCGGTATTTTGGTCAATGCGCCCCACAAAGCATTAAATGCAGGCGTTTTAACCTTTCCTATTCCTTGAAGCACACCTGTGGAAATCTGGCTTAATGCAAGGAATATGACGCTAAAAGACCCAACGGAAATAAGCATACCGCCCTCAGCATAATTAGGAAACAGCATAGCCAGTATCTGACTTCCCAAAGCACCAAGACCTGCTGCAGCCGGTATTGAAATCATCATAGTTATTCTTAAAGCAGTATCAACTTTTGCCTGTACCAGCTTATGTTCCTTTCTTGCCATACTTGCAGCTATACTCGGTATTACAGCTGTTGCAATTGCCGTTGAAATTGCTACAGGCAATGTAGACAATGTTACATACTTACCTGTAAGCTGACCATATAACTTTTCTATCATATTATGTTCAAAGCCGGCAGCTGCAAGCCTTGAGTTAACCATAGCCATATCCACAAAATTTGTCATACTGAATATTGCAGTACCTGTAATAATCGGAACAGCTATTTTTACAAGATTTTTTGCAATTTCAGCACTTCCCTCTATTCTGTAATCTTTTTTATCTTCTGCATATATAGCATCTCTGTTTTTTCTCGTTTTTATATAGTATATGAACAAAACTATCAGTCCCGCCAAAGCACCTATTCCCGTGCCGGCTGTACCTCCGGCAGCACCAAACTCAACACCATATCCAACAAGAAGCCATGCAAGATATACACTAAAAACTGCGTTAAATACTTGTTCAATAAGCTGTGACAGAGCTGTAGGTATAGTAGTGTTAAATCCTTGAAAATATCCCCTGTATACAGCCATTATACCTACAATAAAAATAGTCGGTGTAAGTGTATACAAACACCATATACTGCTTGTTGCTCCTGTCCACCGACAAAAAGCCTTCGCCCCTAGTGCCATAATAACCGCACATAACAAACTTACTATACCTGATGTCCACATAGACACATTAAATATCTTTCTTGCATTAGAATATTCACCCACAGCAATTTTTTCCGAAATCATTTTAGATATTGCTACAGGTAACCCGGCAGAACTCATAATGAGAAAAAAATTATAAATATAATAACCTGCAGAGTAAATGCCGTTACCCCTGTCCCCTATCATATTAGTAAGAGGCAATCTGTACAAAAATCCTATAACTCTCACTATAAGTCCGGCAGCAGCTAAAATTGCCGCCATTTTTACAAAGGAACCGCCCAATAAATTTTTATTACTTTTATTATTCCCCATATTATCCATCCTTAAAAACAGTCATTAAAGGGAAAACAGCTTTGCCGTTTTCCCTTTGTCTATAATACTGTTAAAATTACAGTACATCAATTTATTAATTATTTCTTGCAGCCTTTCTTCTTTCAACAGGATCAAGAATTCTTTTTCTAAGTCTTAAAGACTCAGGAGTTACCTCTACAAGCTCATCATCAGATATAAAGTCTATACACTGTTCAAGACTCATTACAATATGCGGTGTAAGCTTTAATGCATCATCTGAACCTGACGCTCTTGTATTTGTGAGCTGCTTTTTCTTGCAGACATTTATAGGCATATCCTCTGATCTTGCGTTTCTGCCTACAACCATACCCATGTAGACCTTGGTACCTGCACCAATAAAAAGGTCGCCTCTTTCCTGGGCATTGAAAAGACCATAAGCAACAGCGTCACCTGTTTCACTTGCCACAAGTGAACCCTGGCTTCTTGAAGCAATATCACCCTTATATGGCTCATATCCGTTAAACTGACTGTTCATAATACCGTTACCTCTTGTGTCAGTCATAAATTCATTTCTGTAACCAATCAATCCTCTTGCAGGTATATTAAACTCAAGTCTTGTGTATCCGGCCTGTCCTGGAGCCATATTAACCATTTCACCCTTACGAGTACCAAGTTTTTCAATTACAGAACCAACAAATTCTTCAGGAACATCAATAGTTACAAGTTCCATAGGCTCAAGCTTCTTGCCGTTTTCATCAGTCTTATATAAAACCTCAGGTCTTGAAACCTGGAATTCATAGCCCTCTCTTCTCATTGTCTCAATGAGGATTGACAAGTGAAGTTCTCCTCTTCCGCTTACCTTAAATGCTTCTGCAACATCGGTGTCTTCAACTCTCAAAGAAACATCTGTATTTAATTCCTTCATAAGTCTGTCTCTAAGGTGTCTGCTTGTAACATACTTACCTTCCTGACCTGCAAACGGAGAATCATTTACATGGAAAGTCATAGAAAGTGTAGGCTCAGAAATCTTGTTAACCTCTAAAGGCTTAGGATCATCAACGCCTGCAATAGTATCACCAATATGAATTTCAGGCATACCTGATACAGCAACAATTGCACCAACAGTACTTTCCTTTACTTCAATTCTTTCAAGTCCCTCGTACTCATAAAGCTTTGTAACTCTAAGCTTTAAAAGCTTTTCAGGTTCGTGATAATTTACTATACAAACTTCATCATTTACCTTTACAGTACCGTGGTCAATTTTACCTATACCAATCTTACCTACATATTCATTGTAGTCAATTGTAGTAACAAGCATCTGTAAATTTGCGTCAGGATCACCTGTAGGAGCAGGAATATGCTCAATAATAGTGTCAAATAACGGCTTCATATCAGTCGCCTCAAGAGCTTCTTCAGGTGTAAGGGCAGCCTTGCCCATTTTAGCAGATGCAAATACAAAAGGAGAATCAAGCTGTTCATCAGAAGCGTCAAGCTCCATAAAAAGCTCAAGAATTTCATCTACAACCTCGTCAGGTCTTGCCTCAGGTCTGTCAATTTTATTTACACATACAACAACAGGAAGTCCAAGAGATAACGCATTTCTTAAAACAAACTTAGTCTGAGGCATAGCACCCTCATAAGCATCTACCACAAGTACAACTCCGTCAACCATTTTAAGTACACGCTCAACTTCTCCGCCGAAGTCAGCATGTCCCGGTGTATCTACAATATTAATTTTTGTATGCTCATAATATACAGAAGTGTTCTTAGAAAGAATAGTAATACCTCTTTCTCTTTCAATATCACCACTGTCCATTACTCTTTCTCTCACTACCTGATTGGTTCTGAATGTTCCGCTCTGTTTTAAAAGCTCATCAACCAATGTAGTCTTGCCATGGTCAACATGGGCAATAATAGCTATATTTCTGATGTCATCTCTGGTCTGAATCATTTTAATTTCCACTCTTTCTTTATTGGTATGTTATATTTTTCCTCAATTTCAGCCGAAAATATTCGTAAATTCTTATTCAGAATAAACATACAAAATAAAAAAGTACATATTTCCGCATTATTTCTATTTTAACACCAATGTCACAAATTATCAAGTGAAATGAATACCAATTTATCATAAAGTATAAAGTAATATATAGACAAAATGCCCAAACCAACTTTTTTAGTTTGGACAAATATTAATATATTATTTATTTCATAGCCTCACTCATCATACACACGCCTTCAGCCTTAGCGTCAAAGCAGCTTTGTGCATTAATATTATTTATACCGCCCAAGGCATAAACAGGTATACTCACATTATTGCATATATTTTTAAGCCAATACAACCCCTTAGGTTCTACATCTTCCTTGCACTTTGTCCTGAAAATAGGGCTGGCTGTTATATAGTGAGCACCCAAAATTTCAGCTTCTTTTGCTTCATCAAGACTATGGGCAGATACTCCTACTATATCATAATTATGCAATTTATCCGCCTCTCTTCTGAAAATATCAAGAGGCAGATGTATTTTTCGGTAATTAAGTTCCTCACAAGCATTTACATAAGTGTGAAGAATTATTTTATCGCTTATTTCAATTGCCTTTTCAGCAAGATATAGGTATTCCTTATATGGCAAATCCTTTTCTCTTAGAATAATATAGTCAAAATCCGAACTATGAAGTTTTTTTACTTGTTCCATTAAATCTGAACAAAGCTGTCTGTTTGTAATTGCAACTTTTTTAAACATAAATATACTCCATTCCTTTTGAACTTTTATACATATATATACTCACTCATTACTGGCTGCAGCCCCTGTGCTTTAATAGCGTTATATACCTCCTGTACATTTCTGCCGTCACTTATTTCAAACTGCTCATCACCTTTTTTTTCATTATCTCCGTGACCACCTATTCCAACATCAACACCTGCTGAAATTTTTGTAGCAGCAATTTTAATTGAGTTATCTCTGAACCTTGCACATTCCCTTGTAGAAATTGTCATACTTGCAAAAGGCAGGAATATTCTGTAAGCACACATTACCTGAAGCAGCTGTGTTTCGTGTACATCTTTTGGATTGATTTTGTCATTATTAATAATTGGTCTTAATCTTGGACATGAAAAGGCTATATCTGCATGAGGATATTTCTGCTGAATTAAGTAAGCATGAGTTCCCACTGCAAAGGCATCCTTTCTGAAATCAGAAAGTCCTAAAAGTGCAGCAAATCCTACTCCCCTCATACCGCCTTTTAGTGCTCTTTCCTGAGCATTAATTCTGTAAGGGAAAATTCTCTTGTGTCCGGCAAGATGCAGTGTTTCATACTTATCAGAATTGTATGTCTCCTGAAATACAGTTACATAGTCTGCACCGCATTTATGAAGATAATTATATTCATCACTGTTCATAGGATAAACTTCAAGTCCTATTACCTTGAAATACTTCTTGGCAATTTTACAAGCCTCTCCTATGTATTCAACACTTGACATTTTCTTGCTTTCGCCTGTAAGTATAAGTACCTCTTCAAGCCCGGTTTCTGCAATGGCTTTCATTTCTCTTTCTATTTCCTCTGCATCTAGCTTTGCTCTATGTATATTATTATGGCAGTTGAACCCGCAGTAAATGCAATAGTTTTCACAATAGTTTGCTATATAGAGAGGAGTAAACATCTGAATACTGTTTCCAAAATGTTTTCTTGTCTCAATCTGAGCCCTCTGTGCAATTTCTTCAAGCATAGGCAGAGCTGCCGGTGAAAGAAGTGCACCAAAATCATCAAGTGAAAGTACATCCTTTTCCAAAGCTTCTTTTACATCTTCCTCTGTATATTTGTCAGCGTCATAGCTATCCATTGCAGCAATAACCTTGTCCTGTATTTCAGAACCTATGTCCTCCATATCAGGCAAATACTTCATATGGTCTATTCTCAATTCAGGATTTGTTAATTCATTCATCTTTACATTCTCCTTTTATTAATCTCTTAAAAAGCCTGTTAAAGGTGATGAAGCACTTGCTCTCTCCATTACTCTTCCCATACCGGAAAGATAAGCTGTTCTTCCTGCCTCAATTGCTTTTTTAAATGCTTCTGCCATAGCAGGAATATTCCCTGCTGTTGCTATAGCTGTATTTGCCATTACAGCCGCAGCACCCATTTCCATAGCCTCACAAGCCTGTGACGGTTTGCCTATACCTGCGTCAACGATAATCGGCAGGTCAACTTCTTCAATTAAAATCTTTATAAATTCCTTTGTTACAATGCCCTTATTTGTGCCAATAGGAGCACCTAAAGGCATAATTGTAGCCGCACCTGCATTTTTTAAATCTCTTGCAACATTAAGGTCAGGATACATATAAGGCATTACTATAAATCCTTCCTTTGCCAGTATTTCTGTTGCCTTTATTGTTTCATAGTTATCAGGCAAAAGATATTTTGAATCTCTCATTATTTCAACTTTTACAAAGTCACCGCAGCCTACCTCCCTTGAAAGCCTTGCAATTCTTACAGCCTCATCAGCATTTCTCGCTCCTGAAGTATTTGGAAGCAGTGTAACTCCCTCAGGTATGTAATCTAAAATATTATCCACTTCTGAATTTGCCCTTCTTAAAGCAAGGGTTATGATTTCGGCTCCTGCATTTTCAACCGCTGCTTTAATAAGGTCAAGTGAATATTTTCCTGAACCTAAAATAAATCTTGAATTAAAATTATGACCGCCTATCACCAATTTATCATTTACCATTTTTATATCTCCTTTATTCCCAGTAAAAGTCTTAATACCATATTTGCCTGATGCATTGCACATATACCTACACGGGGAGCCATAAGACCAAGCCCCTCTTCAATGCCTGAGACAAAGTCACCGCATATATAAAGCCTTTCCATAGGCTGTTTTGTCTTAATCGTATTGCTTGTACCAAAACCTGCCATACCTGATGCTGAAACCACGGTTACATTGTCCGTTTCCGTAAGAAGCGTGTTTATAAGCATTGCCTTACTTTCAGCCTTATCAAAACATTCACACACTACACTGAAATTTTTAAATATTTCCGCAGCATTTTCTTCTGTAATCTTTATATTAAGTGTCTCCAAATTTATAACAGGATTTATTTTTCTTATTATTTTTGAAAGAGCCTCTGTTTTTGCCCTTCCTATATCCTCAGCAAAGTAATACTGCCTGTTAAGATTAGTAATATCAACTATGTCAAAGTCTGCCAAAAAAAGCTTGCCTATACCAACCCTTGCAAGGGCAACAGCCACATTTGAGCCTAAACCGCCCAAACCAGCTATTGCGGCACTGCTCTTTTTAAGTTTATTGTATATTTCAATTCCGTGCCTTTCAATAAGAGCATTAATAAATTCATTATCTGTCATATCAGCCACCGCCTACAAAGTTTACAATTTCTATAGTATCACCGTCATTTATTACACTGTTTTCATATTCTGTTTTTGGCACTATTGTACCGTTTTTTTCAACTGCTATAAAATTAAGTCTGTAGTTATTTTCTATAAGATAATTCTTTATTGTCATTCCGACGGCATAACCGGCGTCTTTACCGTTTATTTTCACCATTTTATCACCTCTTTTATTTTATAAAACAAAAAAAGGACACACAAAGAGAGCCGCACATTTGGCTGTGCCTCCTACACCTTACGCCTGCAATCCAAAAAAACTGCATTCGTGGTGGTGT
>ULQT01010984.1_pt1 | contig 23149 bp, 20 predicted proteins | sample 1954791 | NCBI WGS metagenome assembly ULQT01 (sample SAMEA4835663, study PRJEB28245) | human gut metagenome | biome: gut microbiome; material: fecal sample | place: Denmark | collected 2008 | reverse complement strand
CGCGCAGAGGTCCCCGACGATGCCGCCGAGGTCGCCGTCCGCGACGGGGCGGAGCTTGACGTCATAGCGCCTGGCCGCGCGGGCGATGGCGGCATAGTTGGGGTAGCTTTCGTCAATGCGCCAGAGTAAGGCGCAGCGGGGTTCGCGGATGATTCGGGCTTTCATGATGTTACCTCGTTAAAAGGGAAGGTGGTGAACGGGCGGGCGAACCATGTTCGCCCCTACAGAGATGCTGCCACCGTAGGGGCCGGGCATGCCCGGCCCGCGGCATAAAAATAAGCGGTCGTTTGTGGGAAAGCTGCGGGCCGCACATGTGCGGCCCCTACAACTCTACCCATTCAAAAAAGCATTGTAGGGGAGGGGTCTTGACCCCTCCGCAGGCGGATATGGAATTCGCCCCTACGGAGAGAGCGGTCCTGTAAGGGCCGGGCATACCCGGCCCGCAGCATGGCCGCAAGCGGACGTTTGCGGGGCGTCTAAGACGCCCCCTACAACAAAGGCGCCGCCTTATCCCGGGCAGCGCCTTTTGTATTGCTTACAGGTCGGGGTGGTACTCCTTGCAGGTGCACTTTTTCCACTTCAGGCCGCTGCCGCAGGGGCAGGGATCGTTGCGGCCGATCTTCGTCACGCGGACGGGGGCCGGGGCCTTGGCACCGGTATCACCGGGCGCATTATCGCCGGTAGGCTTGGCGATCTGCTCACGCTTCGGCTCGGCGTTCTGCTGGCGGATCTCAATCGTCAGCAGCATGTGGACGGCATCCTCGCGGATCGACGCGATCATCTCATCGAACATCGCGAAGCCCTCGATGCGGTACTCGACCACGGGATCATGCTGGCCGTAACCGCGCAGGCCCATGCCCTGCTTGAGCTGGTCCATGTTGTCGATGTGCTCCATCCACTTGCTGTCAACATTGCGCAGCAGGCAGATGCGCTCAAGCTCGCGCATCGTCTTGGCACCGTAGCGCTTCTCCTTGGCGGTCAGGATGTCCATGCCGCGCTTGTACAGCTCGTCGGCAATGCCCTCCTTCGTCAGGTCGCCCAGCTGCTCGGTGGTGTAGTTGAAGTCGGTGGGCAGGCACAGCCAGTTCATGAAGTGGCGGCGCAGCCCGGCAAAATCCCAGTCGTCGGTGGTCTCGCCGTTCAGGTAGTTCGTGCAGGCATCGTCGATGGCCTGGCGCATCATCTCGTGCAGCTTGCCGGAGATGTCCTCGCCGTCCAGCACCATCTGGCGCTGCTTGTAGATGATCTCGCGCTGCTGGTTCATGACGTCGTCATACTGCAGCACCTGCTTACGAATTGCAAAGTTCGACGCTTCGAGCTTCTTTTGGGCGCTCTCGATGGTGTTGGTGATGAGCTTGTTCTCGATGGGCACATCTTCGTCGAGGCCCAGGGAATCCATGAGGTTCTGGACGCGGTCACCGCCGAAAATGCGCATCAGATCGTCCTCCAGGCTCAGGAAGAAGCGGGATGCACCCGGGTCGCCCTGACGGCCTGCACGGCCGCGCAGCTGGTTGTCGATACGGCGGCTCTCGTGGCGCTCGGTGCCGATGATGAACAGGCCGCCCGCATTGCGGACGATCTCCGCCTCGCGCTTGACCTCGGGGGTAAATTCCTCGCACAGTTCCTCAAAACGCTTGCGGGCATGGAGAATTTCGGCGTCCTCGGTCTCGGCGTGGCCGTCGCACTCGGTCATCAGCATCTCAAGTTTGGCATCAATACCGGCCTCCGGCGGGGTAGGCAGCTCGGTGCCGCTGGCCTTGGCGCGGGCCTTCTCATGCTCGTAGGCATCCTTCAGCTCGGCCAGGTTGGCGGTCAGCTCCTTGGACAGTTCCTTTTTAAGGGCCGCTTTGGCCATGTAGGTCACATTGCCGCCCAGCATAATATCGGTACCGCGGCCCGCCATGTTGGTGGCGATGGTGACCGCGCCCTGCTTGCCGGCCTGCGCGACGATCTCAGCCTCTCGCTCATGCTGCTTCGCGTTCAGTACGTTGTGCTCGATGCCTTTCTTTTTCAGCAGCTTGGACAGCGCCTCACTCTTTTCGACGCTGACGGTGCCGACCAGGACAGGCTGACCCTTGGCGTGGCACTCGGCGACCTGCTCAATGACGGCGTTGTACTTGCCGTTGACGGTCTTGTAGACGCTGTCGGGCAGGTCCTTGCGGGCGCGGGGCTTGTTGGTGGGGATGCTGACGATGTTCAGGCCGTAAATTTCGCTGAACTCGTCGGCCTCGGTGGAGGCTGTACCGGTCATACCGGACAGCTTTTTGTACATGCGGAAGTAGTTCTGGAAGGTGACGGTGGCCAGCGTCTTGCTCTCGGCGGCAACGGTCACGCCTTCTTTGGCCTCGATGGCCTGATGCAGGCCGTCGTTGAAGCGGCGGCCATACATCAGACGGCCCGTGAACTCGTCGACGATGATGACCTCACCGTCTTTGACGATATAGTCGGTATCGCGGTGCATAACGCCGCGGGCCTTGATCGCACCGTCAATGTAATGGCGCAGCGACATATTGTCGGCATCGGCCAGGTTCTCGACGTGGAAGAACGCCTCGGCCTTTTTGACGCCGGACTCGGTCAGGGTAGCGGTCTTGCGCTTTTCGTCCACGACGTAATCGCCGTCTACCTGCTCCTCGGCCTCGACCTTGTCGTCCAGCTCGACGATAACACTCTTTTTCAGCGTCTTGGCAAAGTCGTCCGCGCGCTTGTACATCACGCTGGAATCCTCGCCCTTGCCGCTGATGATCAGCGGGGTACGGGCCTCGTCGATCAGGATGGAGTCGACCTCGTCCACGATGGCAAACGCATGGCCGCGCTGCACCATGTTGGCCTTGTAGACGACCATGTTGTCGCGCAGGTAGTCAAAACCGAACTCGTTGTTCGTGCCGTAGGTGACGTCGGCCTCGTAGGCCTTCTTGCGGTCCCCGGCCTCGACGCCGTGGACGACCAGACCGACGGTCAGACCCAGGAAGCGGTAGACCTTGCCCATCCACTCGGAGTCGCGGCGGGCCAGGTAATCGTTGACGGTGACAACATGCACGCCCTCGCCGGTCAGGGCGTTCAGGTAGGTGGGCATGGTAGCGACCAGCGTCTTGCCTTCACCGGTCTGCATCTCGGCGATGCAGGCGCGGTGCAGCACGATGCCGCCGATGATCTGCACGGGGTAGGGCTTCATGCCCAGCACGCGCCAGTCGGCCTCGCGGCAGACGGCGAACGCCTCGGGCAGCAGGTCGTCGAGGGTCTCGCCTTTGGCAAGGCGCTCTTTGAACTCGGTGGTTTTGGCCTGCAGTTCCTCGTCGGTCAGCTTGGCCATCTCCGGCTCAAGGGCAAGGACCTTGTCCTTGAGCGGGTTGATGCGTTTGAGTTCCTTGTCCGAGAAAGAGCCGAACAGTTTTTCAAAAAAAGACATAACAGTTCCCCTGTATTTTCCGCCGCGTGTAGAGGTGCGGCTAATAGTGGTTTTATATAGTTTTACACATGATACTATAATACACCCGCACAGGGGTTCGTGTCAAACCTGCGCGGGTGTATTTCGTAATATATTTAATTTTTCTGTTTTGCGGGCAGGCTCAGCAGCACCAGCATCAAAAAAATACAGCCGAAGCCCAGCGCATCCCACAGCGTAAAGGGCGAGCCCAGCACCAGCGTGCTGATGATGGCCGCCGTGACCGGCTCGGCAAAGCTGTAGAGGCTCGCCTTCTGCGGGCCGATGAGCGGCACGCCCGACATGTACAGACTGAACGCCAGCACATTGCCCAGCACAACCACGATAAAGATGCCGAACACGCCCATCGCCGTCGGCACATAGTCGATCTGCCACGGGCGGAAGATGAGCGAAAACATGATGCCGCCCATCAAAAACGCCCAGCCCTGCAGCATCGGGGTGGGGTATTGCTCCTGCAATTTTTTCGGCCACATCGTGTAGATGGCGACGCAGCAGGCACTGACGATGCCGGAGACCAGCGCCGCCGGGCTGACGGCCAGCCCGGTCAGGCTGCCGTGGGTCGTGATGAGGAAAACGCCCACCAGCGCCAGCAAGATCGAACAGACCTCAAACACGCGGGGGCCGCGCTTTTGCTGGATGCAGACGACCAGCAGGATGATGACGGGGGAGACGTCCTGTAAAATCGTGCCCATGCCTGCGCTGGACAGCTGGATCGTCAGAAAGTAGGTGAACTGGCAGCAGCTGACGCCCGCCAGACCGTAGACCAGCAGGTCAATGGCGTTGCGCGGATTTTTCCTGACGTTCCACGGATCAAAAAGCGTTTTGCGGTCCTTTATAAAAAAGAATCCGCACAGGATCAGCCCCGCCAGAAACAGCCGGATGGGCACGAGCCAGGTCGAATCCATCCCCTCGCGGGTGAACAGGTACTGCCCCATGCAGCCCGAAACGCCCCAGCACGCCGCGCCGCCCATCGTCAAGGCGGAGCCTTTTATGCGGTCAGACATTGTGTTGCTCCTCTGTTGTAGGGGTCGATGCTCGCATCGACCCGCATCATAACGGCGGGCAGTTGTTTGCAGGGGGCGGCGTCCTCGACGCCCCTACAGCCTCCCGTAAGCTCTTATTCCAAAATCAGCGCCGCGGCTTCGCGCAATCCCTTTACAACCGGTGCGCCCGTTTCCCTCAATTTTTCCGGCGGCTGGTGGCCGCCGGACTGCAAAACGCAGCGCACGCCCAGCGCCTGTGCAACCTCATAGTCGTGGACGGAATCGCCGATCATGACGGCACGTGCCGGGTCAAAGCCGTTTTCCTTTAGATAAGCCAGCCCGACCTCGACCTTGCTCTTGGCGTAGATGTCGCCCAGACCCAGCAGACGGTCAAAATAGCCCGTCACACCGCGCTCGTCGGTCTGACGCCGCAGCGTGTCCAGATTGCTGGCCGACAGAATAACCTGCCGCAGCCCCGCGGCCTTAAACGCCTCCAGCGCGTCAATGGCGCCGTCTGCCAGCGGGCAAGCCGCACTGGCGGGGACGTAGTCCTCCATGTATTTTTTGGCCAGCTCTGCAAAGCTGTGCTTTGTAAAGTCAAACCCCGCGCGGACGTAATATTCCTCGATGGGAAAGCCAAAAATAGCCCGGTACCGCTCGTGGTCATACCGCTGCGGGTAGCCGAATCCTGCCAGCAGACGGTTGAGCGCGTCCACGCAGAGATCGACATCATCGAGCAGGGTACCGTTCCAATCCCACAAAATCAGTTCCGGGCACATAGATGTTACCTCTCACGGCAGCACCGCACAATTCCCGCCCCACGGGCTTAAGCACCGCTCCGGCGGCTGCGGCACGTCACCTGCGTCGCAAAAATGCTCGGTAATACACAAAGTATTGCCTGCGCTTTTTGCTTAGCATCTGACGTGCCTCGCTCGCCGTATCGGCACTTAGAATTGTGCGGTGTTGCCTTATTCTTCTGTAAAAATTTTGTTCAGACCCGCGTTGCTTTCGATCAACTTGACGAGCGCCACACCCAGAATCGTGCAGCTGATGAGCTCGCCAATACCGACAGTAACGGCATTGAACACCGCCAGCATCGCCGTGGGTGCGCCGTCCGAGAAGAAGAAGGTGATCTCGAACGCGCCGACAATGATCATATTAAAGACAACGGGCGGCAGGGATGCCGGAATGGCCAGCCCTTTCACGCGGATGTCGCGCAGCTTGTAGGTCACAAGGCAGGCCAGCAGGGTCGCCAGCGTGCCGAACACCACGTCAACGACGGTGGAGCCGAGCAGATTTGCCAAAAAGCAGCCCAGCGTGACGCCTACGATATACTCAGCGCCGAACACCGGCAGCAGGCAGAGGGCCTCGGCCACGCGGACCTGCACCGCGCCGTAGCTGAACGGGGCCAGCACAAGGCAGACGACCACATAGACAGCCGCAATGACAGCGCAGCGCACAAGGCGACGGACGGACAGATTTTTCATATTCATACAATACTCCGGCGGATAGATTTTGACCACACGCAAGACCGCCAGCCTTGCGGGGTTTGCGCTGCCGACCAGCAGCCGACAGCGGAGCCTAAAATCCTAAGTTGCTCAACAAACCTAAATTATAACAAAACCCGCAGGCCGTTGCAAGACCTGCGGGGAAAATTTGTGGTAGATTCTGCGCATATTGTGCTGATATGGTATAATGCACCGGAGTGTATTATCGATTATCTGAAAATCATAGTTCTCTAATAGCTCTTGGTATGGTATAATGAGGGCGTAAAAAATGGCAAAGCGCAGCATGTCATAGTTCCCTAATAGCTCTTGGTATGGTATAATAGCGACGGCGGGGAGCATCGTGCGTTCATTGTCATAGTTCCCTAATAGCTCTTGGTATAGTATAATGTGGACGGCGTTATTGACCGCGCGGCGTATGTCATAGTTCCCTAATAGCTCTTGGTATGGTATAATCGTTCCGAGTTCCAGCACACCGGGCAGCAAGTCATAGTTCCCTAATAGCTCTTGGTATGGTATAATACCACGGCGAAAACCCTACAATCAACAAATGTCATAGTCCCCTAATAGCTCTTGGTATGGTATAATCTGGATAGCAGCCAAGCCGAGGAACGCAGAGTCATAGTTCCCTAATAGCTCTTGGTATGGTATAATCGACGGCGCGAAATGTACCGCACACAACTGGTCATAGTTCCCTAATAGCTCTTGGTATGGTATAATTCCACCTCGTTGTTATATGCTTCTGTACCGGTCATAGTTCCCTAATAGCTCTTGGTATGGTATAATAGAGCGACATTAGTCTCGAACTTGCGCTCAGTCATAGTTCCCTAATAGCTCTTGGTATGGTATAATAATCCAGCAGGTCGGCCATGTCGTTATCCAGTCATAGTTCCCTAATAGCTCTTGGTATGGTATAATTAGCTGAAGTTGAACTTCTGCTGTTCCTCCGTCATAGTTCCCTAATAGCTCTTGGTATGGTATAATCGCCCGCACGCCGTAGCACCCTCGCGCGGCGTCATAGTTCCCTAATAGCTCTTGGTATGGTATAATGCGCTAGACCCTTTTGTTATGCCTATTTGCGTCATAGTTCCCTAATAGCTCTTGGTATGGTATAATGAATACTTGTCAATGCGTAGCATATCCATAGTCATAGTTCCCTAATAGCTCTTGGTATGGTATAATATTAACTCGGTCGGGGCCTTCGTTCTCACAGTCATAGTTCCCTAATAGCTCTTGGTATGGTATAATATACTCCGGCGTACCCGGTTCAAGTTTACCGTCATAGTTCCCTAATAGCTCTTGGTATGGTATAATGATACTCTTTTTTGTTGGCTATAATGCCGGGTCATAGTTCCCTAATAGCTCTTGGTATGGTATAATCAGCACCAGCGAGGAATGGGCGGCATGGAGGTCATAGTTCCCTAATAGCTCTTGGTATGGTATAATAGGCTATGCAAAAAGCGCATCGGATTGCGGTCCGATGCGCTTTTTGTTTTAGAAAAAACTCAACTGTTCACATACAAAAGGGGCTTCTTCCGGCTGATAATTTCCCAGAAGAATCTGAATAGACTGGTACTGCTTTTCTGTAACAACAAGCAGGCGAATGGAGCCGTTTGGCGGCAAGGATGCCCTCAAACGGCTTTCGTGTTTCTGCACGGCGTCGTTGCCGTTGCACACCCTCGCGTACACAGAGAATTGCAGCATGTGGTATCCGTCCTTCAGCAAAAAATTCCGGAACGCCGTCGCATACCGCCTTTCAGTCTTTGTCTGCACAGGCAAGTCAAAAAAGACAATCATCCGCATAAATTTACTCATAGCTATGCTGCTTGTATTCAAGCAATTTGGGTAACAGCAGGGCTTGTCCACGCAGACCTTGCACCAGGCGTTCCATTGCATAGGCAACGCTGTGGTGCTGCCCGCCGGAAAGAATATCCGCATTCAACAGGTTTACAAGCTTTCCCTTCAGTATGGGTGTCAATGCTGCATCCTCGGCCACATTTGCTGCCACGTACAAATCCGCCACGGGCCGGAACGGCTCCATCAGGTCATCCGCCAGATTAAATTGGTTCAGCTCGCTGTCATGGTGCAGCCCCAGGCACGGCTGAAAACCATACACCGTCAGGCAGCGCGCCATATAGCCCCGCAAAATCGCGTAGGCATAATTCAGTGCTGCATTTCGCGTATCTTCATTGCGGCGGGTGTAGCCCTCACCAAATAAAGCCGGGAAGTAGTACGCTGCGGCGCTTGCCTCTACGTTATCTTTGTCGCCGCTCGTCACAGCCTTGGCACGCCCGAATAGAAACGCCGCCTCCTGTGTTTTGCCGCAAAGTGCAAGACACTCCGCTTGGTTTTGAATTTTTGCTGTCACTACCTGCTGCCACATCCGTTTTTTTGCCGGCAGGGTCAATTCCATCTGCCAGCGCAGTACTCCCAGCTGACGGCTGTGCTGTGCAAACGGCAGCGAGATGCCGCAGGGCAGATGTGTTTCATCGCACCAGAAAGTCACCACACCGTTTTGTGCCAGCGCCGCCATAGCCGCTGTTGTGATCGTGCTTTGGCGGCTTTCCAGTACAATGGCACTGATGTCTTCGATGGGCACAGAGTGAACTTCTTCCGTTTCAATCAACAGCTGCTCATTTTTGCAGCGGATGCGCGCAGGGTTCACGATCATCAGGCAGCGGTAGGACATAATTCACCTCCGTTGGGCAGGGAAGGTTTGCCGTTTTTCTTTTTTCACAGGGGTATAATTGCCAAGGACATCGACCTGATATTTCTGAACCTTTTGCAAGGTCTTAAAGCCAAGACCATCTGCAATATATGCATCATCATGTGTAGTCAGCGTAACAGCTCCCGTTGCAATATTCCCACCTTCAAAGTATGCCAGTATTTTGTTCACCGGCATTTCCTTCTCCAGTGTACTATCTCTGTTTTGCACCTTGAATTTCATAAGGCGTTTGCTTTCAATGCGTACAAGGTCATGCTGGCAAAGAGAAAAAAGGAAATCTTCATCCTTCATCTCTTTCCATTCAGCAGAGCTCTTATATGCAACCACTGCCTTACTCGGCAGCTCCGGCTTCACCGTATCCGCCACGTAGACGGGAATCCAGTAATAGCCGTCTCCCGGCACATAGTACACATCGATGCGTACCATCGTGTCGTTATCAGCCACACCCTTTCCACCATGAACCGGAACTGTACTGGTCACTTTATCGCAAATCTTCACTTTTTGAACTCGTGCCCCGGGTGTGCCATCCGCGCGCGGCTTGTAAAACGGTTCTGCAAACGCTTTCTTCCCATCCCCGCCAAAGGCAAGCAATCTGGCCTTCAGTGCATTGTACAGCAATGTATCGCTGCTGCGGTTAAAGTAGCCCGCAATTTCACCGTCCTTATCCAATTTCAGTTCGGTGATATTCCTACGCTGTACAACGTGAGTATCGTCCAGGCGACTTTTTATTGTTTCCTTGTGTGCCGCACCTGTCACCTTATGGCGCGGCATCCGCGATACAAACACAGGCTGAATAGACGAAATATCCACCGTCGCATAATAGACCGGGTTAATCTTCATCAGGTCTTCCTGCGGGCAGGCCGACAATCGCTGCGTCAGCTCATCACGGAAGTGCGGCCACGGTTCGGGGAAGTGCTCATTACGCACCGCCGTCGTCTCTGCACGCTTGCAAAAGTCAGATACCCGCTTTATCATCCCCTGTGTCGTACAGGCAATGACCGCCGCGTCCACTGCATGGTGCAGATCGCCGTCGGCACGCACCTTGCCAAGACCCCAGCGCTTGCGCAAAAACGCCGTAACGGCGCCATTTACCGCAACGACCCGCCGTTTGCCTGCCCCGGAATAGTCTGCAAACGCAAGATGATTGCGGATATAGTTCAGCATAAAAGCCGCAATATACTGCGTATCCTGCAGGTTGCGCTGGATATAGCCCTTGCCGTCCTCCTCGCTCAGCCTTTCCTTCAGTAGGTTCTGGCGCTTGCGGAAATTCTTTACGTTTGCTTTGGTGTACACAATAAAGTCGTCCCGTCGTTTTCCCTGCAGGTATTGCAGCGGCAGACGGTTTCCCTTCTGACGGTTCTCCGATGCCAGCACCAGCACCTTATTTGTGCGGCGGTCATCAAAGCTTATGCTATAAGGGACAATATGGTCTACCTCGGCATAGCCGGAGACTGTAATAACCTTGTCCAGCTCCAACGGCTGTATCGAATACGCACAGCGCCCGTCATGCTCTTTCCACAGACGATATTTTACAAGGTCCTGCCCGGTAACGGTGCGTCCCGGAAAAAGCTCATTCAGCTCTTTCATCAGGCGTTCATTTTCCGCACTGTTATCCCGCATCGCCTTGTCCAACTCGCTGCGCTGCTGGAAGTTCTTATTCATCTCTCTTGCCAGCTCCAGATGGATACTGACCGGACTTTCGCCCTGCTCGCGGATGATCGCATTGACGACCTTGATCGTCTGTGCCACTGCACGGCGCACCACCGGGCTTGTAATATCCTCCATTTCCTCCGTTGAGGCCGGCAGGAACTGCGCTTTTTCGCCGTTTTGCCTTCCCTGAAAATCATATCCGGCTGCCTGGCAGGCATCGTTATAGTTCATGCCCTGTTCCAGATAGGGGATCAGCTTGCGGCACGCCTTGACCGAAATGTGTCCATATCCCGCAAAGCTGGGCAGCGTCAGCAGTGCTTCTATTTCCAGCGGTTCAAACTCCGCCTGTTTCAATGCCTCCCGCAGCTTATCCTCGTTTTCCGGGTTCGTCAGCGCAGCTCCGGCGGCATCCAGCTGCTCGCGGCTGATATTGCGGATATGATCCTTCCGCAGGGTATTCAGCGCCTTACGCATCTTGTGGTAGCAGGGGAGTGCCGTTATTTTTTCTTTCTTTTCGCAGGCTTCCGCCGTCTGCTCCCCGCGATACCGCACCATGTTGAACCGTGCTTCTTCCGGCAGTGCCAACGCCTTGCGGACCCGGGCAAAATCCAGCTTGTCCGTCTGGCTGCACACAGAAAGCAGTACCTGTCGCTCTGCCGGTGTCAGCGTGCGGCTGGTTCCGTTTTCCGCAATGCGGATATGATTGATTTTTTGCAGCAGCGTAAAATATTCAAACGAGAAGGCCGCCTTGGCTGCCCGCTGCTCGCTCTTTCCCTCCAGCGTGCAGGTGCCGACCCTGTTGCTGCCGCTATACGGACTGCCTTTGCCCGGACCTTCCGCAAAGGAGCGCTGGCGTGTCAGAATACAAAGGTACTCTGCCTCCATCTCCGGCGAAGCCCATGTCGCACCGTATTGACGCTGTGCTGCAAAAACCAGTCTGGCCTCGTCTATGATTTGGTCGCGTTTGACGGTGGAAAGATAATTTTCCGCTTTGTTGCGCTTGTGCTCTGCAAACACAGGGTCGCGGTACATCATCTCACCGACAGTACGGTACCGGTTTGCCTCCATACGTCGGGTGTTCGCGTCAATTGCCTGCAGCAGCTTACCGTCTTTTTGTGCATCGTCTGCCTTGCGGTTACTGCGAAAGCCCCTGCGCTGCATCAGGTGCAGCAGTATACGGGCAAAATCCAGTGCTGTCACCGGGCCATCCAACGCCTGAACACGCAGCGCATAGACATCCGGCAGATGCCCCGCTTGCACAGCCTGCTCTATTTCCGCCTTACCGGGCAGACCGTTTTTCTCCATCAGTTCGTACAGATCCGCCTTGCGCAGGCTGCGGCGGCGCAGCCTGCGGCGGGCGCTGCGGGCCTCACGGCGCGGGGCAGCAAGGCTGTCGCCTTTTTGGGGCTGTTCGGCCTTATCAAATATGCGTGAGCCACATCGGATCAGACCATAGGGCTCCGCGTTTTCATTCAGTGCCACCACCGCCCAGCCGACGGACGCAATGCCAATATCCAGACCAATTCCATAGGGATGCTTCATTTTTTTGCACATCCTTTCACTTTTCTACTATCATAGCGCACTATGGCATTATGGGCAACTGACAATTTAAACGAAATTTAGGGCAAAAAAGATGACGCCCTGCCAAACAGCAGGGCGTCAGAGCTTTACGGTCCTATGACCTTATCATAGCAACCATAATAGTTCTTGGTATGGTATAAGAACTGTTTGTATTATACTACATTGTCAGGCAAAGTGCAATACCTTACCTATGCTGCCGAAAAATATTACGGCAGCTCCGGCGCATAAGCCTCGAGATTGCGGGGCTTGCCCTCATAGACAATGGCGATGCCGTCGGGGCCGGTGTTGGCGCTGACAACGCCGCCGAGCTGGAACACGATCAGCGGTGCATGGCCAAACGCCTTTTTGCACAGCTTGACCAGCTCGTCACGCTTGGCGGTGCTGGACGTGTAGGCCACCATGTAGGGCGTGTCCTTCATCGAATCGACGCGGCTCTCCACCCATTTGATCATGGCGGCAGGCACGGCGGCGTCGCCGCGGACCTTGCTCTCGACCTTGGAGACGCCCGCATTCAGGCTGATGATGGGGCGGATGCCCAGCAGGTCGCCGACCACAGCGGCGGCGGCGCTGACGCGGCCCGACTTCTTCATCTGCTTCAGGCTGTAAGCGGCCAGACAGATCTCAACGCAGTCCAGCTTCTGCTTCAGCTCGGCCACACAGGAGGCCAGCTCACCGCCGTTGCGCACTTTGCGGGCGCACTCACAGAAATACCAGCCGTAGGGCATCGAGTAGGTGTGGCTGTCGATGACCTGAATCTTCATCGTGTAGCCGGGGCGCTCCTCCTCCAACAGCTCCATGGCCTTGACGGCGTTGTTGTAGGTGCTGGAACCGCCCGCGTTGATGCTCAGGTACACCAGGTCGGTATAGCCCTCGTCCGCATAGCGGGCATAAATATCGCAGAACTGCAGCTGGGTGATGGCGGCGGTGGTGGGCACACCCTGGGCGTCGCGCATCATCTGGTAAAACTGGTCGTTGGTAAAGTCCTTGCGCTCCATGTACTCCACACCGTCAAGGTTGATGGGAAAGCCCACGACCTCGATGCCGTACTTATCCGCAAGCTCCTGCGGAATGTCGGAACAGGAATCTGTCAGAAAACCTATCTTGCTCATTTTACATCCTCACTCCATTCGTATCGGGTCAACTGCCCGTGGGTCTCCAAGTCGGCAAAATCCCATTGACGCAATGCTTCGTACACGCCCACTGCCACCGCGTTGGACAGGTTCAGGCAGCGCTCGCCCCTGCGCATCGGCATACGCACGCAGTCGGCCTCATGCGCGGCCAGCAGCTCCTCGGGCAGGCCGGCATCCTCGCGCCCAAAGACGAGATACGCGCCGTCGGGGTAGGTCACATCCACATGGCGGCGCGGGCCCTTGGACGTGAAGTAGAAAAACGGACCACTGTTTTTGGCAAAAAAGTCCGCCTGATCTTGATAATATGTTATATCAAGCTGGTGCCAATAGTCAAGCCCGGCGCGCTTTAATTTTTTGTCGTCGATGGTAAAGCCCATCGGGCCGACTATATGCAGCCGCGCTCCCGTCACCGCGCAGGTCCGCGCGATATTGCCGGAGTTCTGCGGGATCTGCGGCTCGACCAGTACAATGTTTAAGGTTGGCATAAATTTACAAGTCCTCGTTCTATAACTTTAGCCCTCCCTTGGGGGAGGGTGGCGCCGCAGCGCCGGGTGAGGGGCCGGGCGGCACGCCGTTCATGGGTCGGCTCCCGGCCACCCCTCCGGCCTTCGGCCACCTCCCCTCTAGGGGAGGCTTTTCACGGCGTTATCAATCACACGGCATACGCCCTCAAAATGCTGCATCACATCCAGATTGGAAAACCGCAGCACCCTGATTCCGAAGCCCTCCAGATATTCCGTGCGCTGTGCATCGTGCAGCTGTCCCGCCGCTTCATAATGCTGGCTGCCGTCCAGCTCTATCGCCAGACCTGCCGCATCGCAATAAAAATCCAGAATATAACGTCCTACAACCTTCTGCCGTACAAAGCGCGGCGAATATCCGCGCAGAAAATCATACCACAGATGGCGTTCCTCCCGCGTCATGCTTTTTCGCAGCGCTCGGGCGTTTTCAAGGACATCCTTGTCTCGCGGCAGTCTCATGGTCTTACTCCTGCCGCAGTTTCGGCAGGGCGTTCTCCAGCCAGACGCCCAGCCGCTCGTCGGCTCCCTCGGGCGTCTGCCTGATGCACTCGGCTACGAAGGCTGCAGCTGCCTGTACGGCAGCCTGGGGGACGTTGCCCCGCAAAATGCGCCCGACGAGCACGGCGGCAAAAATATCGCCCGTGCCGTGGAACATCCGCGGCTGCAGCGGCGTTTTTACGGCATAGCCCTCGCCGCCGCGGGCCGCGCCCACACAGCCTATGTAGCGTCCGCCGCCGATGCCCGTCACGCCGGTCACAACGACCTGCGGCGCCACACGGGTCAGCCGGGCCGCCTGTGCGGCGGCCTGCTCGGCACTGCCCACACCGGGCAGCGGGTCGCCCAGCAGCAGCGCGGCCTCGGTCACATTGGGGACGATCAGATCCGCCTTGCTGCACAGACTATACATAGCGGGCACCATGTCGGCCCCCAGGCCGCTGTACAGCCGCCCTCCGTCGCCCAGCACCGGGTCCACGACCTTGAACGCGCGGGGCCACAGCTCAAACGCCTGCTCGACGAGCTTTGCCTGCGCGGCATCCGCCAGATAGCCCGAGTAGATGCAGTCAAATTTCACGCCCAGCCGATGATAATGTTCCAGTGCCGCGGGGCCGTAGCCGGGGTTGGCCAGCTTAGCCGGGGTGCCTAAGCCCCCCGTGTGGGTGGACAGCACCGCCGTAGGCAGTGCCACGGTCTGCACGCCCAGCGTCGAGAGCACCGGCACGATGACCGACAGCGCCGCCCGGCCAAAGCCCGGCAGGTCATGGATGGCTAATACGGTTTTCGGCGCGTTGGTCATGCTGCGGCCCTCCCCCTGCATTTTTTGAGTTCTCATTGATTCTACCATAAAACCCACCGCAAAAAAAGCCGTATTCGGGCGATTGTTCCGTTTTGTTTGGTTTTTGGGCAAAGAGAACAAAAACTTGTGCCTTGCACCGCCGATTTTCTTGCACTCTCTGCGTATATTCAGCTGCTCTTCACATTTTTCTTAATGCGTTCCAAGTCCTGCTGGATTTTTGACAGCTCCTTTATAATATACTGCGAATCTCTTGCAGGTGCATCTGTCCGCCCGACAAGATAATCTATGCTCACATGAAAAAAATCCGCCAGCGCAACCAGTGCCCGGGCGTCCGGCTGTGTTTTTCCCGTTTCATAGTTGGACAGCGTTTTCTGGTCAATTCCGGTTGCTTCTGCTACATCTATCTGCCGCAAGTCCATATCTTCCCGCAGGTCACGAATACGATTCATGTGTCACCACTCCTTTTCCCTTAAATTTACTATAAAATTACTATGGAGTGGTTGACATACACATAATATTACTATATAATAAAGAAAAATACTATTAAATTAGTGTAAAGAAGGAAGGTTTTACTTCAATGGCGCAATATAATCACGAAGCTCTTGTAAATTATTTGCGTGACGTATACAGTATGGAACTACTGGTTCGAAAAATCCAAACCGATGTGCAGTTGCTTCAAGATAAAATCAATAGCGAAAGAACTTCTATATCCAACGCAGAGCAAATGCCTTTTCCCGTTGAGGAAGAAGTCTCTTCTCCTGTAGATATTTCTCCTCGCCTTATTTTTTATTTCATTACTTTATTTATTTCTTTTGCCTTTTTTAATATTCCTATTATTGGTACCTTAATTGGAGTACTTGGCATAATTTTTTCTATTATTATGCTGGCTGATTCATTTATGGTATCTTCGGACGATTCTTTAGCTCGCAACAAGCAAGAAGATTTTTTAAAGTCACAATTCAAGAATAATGTTATGGAGTATGAGCAAGCTCTTAAATATGCCGAATTCTGCAAATCTGATTTGCCATCTCAAATTGCTGATTACAATAATTCTGTTTCCTATCTGCAAGAAGCCGAAAAAAATTTGCAGCAAGTTTATGCTGTAAACATCATCCCAAACAAATACCGAACCATATACGTAGCTTACTATCTTTACGATTATATCAGCAGCTGCCGGGAAACTGATGTAGACCGGGTCTTGCAAACCATGCTGTTAGAGCAAATCATTGCCAAGCTCGACAAAATCATCGCACAGCAGGAAGAAATCATTCTGAATCAGCGCATGCAGCTTGCAAAGCAGGATTACCTAATTGCTCAGTCGAAACAACAACATACCGAGCAAATGAAAATACTTTACGGTCTGGAAAAAAATCAGCAAATCCAAAACGACTACCTCGCCATGACCGAAGCTAACACCCGCATCACCAACTACTTTGTCACCGCCGACTACATCAACAAATATCTCTAAAAGCATTTCCGACATCATCCAATCAAACGAGCATGTGCAAATTTTCGCACATGCTCGTTTGTGTACTAACAAAAAAGTCCCCGCAAAAGCGGAGACTCTGCACATTTTTATGAATTTTTACAGCACGCGCACGCGGATGGCGGGTTCAATCGCCCCCAGCTTGACGGCGAGGTCGTCGGTGACATTGCCCGTCACGTCCAGCAGGGTATAGGCGACATCCTTTTTGCCCTTGTTCACCATGTTTTCAATGTTCAGGTGCGCTTCGGTCAAAATGCTCGTAATGGCCGAGATCGCGCCCGGGGCGTTCTTGTGGATGATGCAGATGCGGCGGCCTCCCACACGCGGCTGGCTGACATCCGGCAGGTTGACGCTGTGGGCGATGTTGCCGTTTTTCAGGTAGTCGCTCAGCTCGGCGGCGGCCATCACGGCGCAGTTCGTCTCGCTTTCCGGCGTGCTGGCACCCAGATGCGGCGTGCAGCAGACGCCCTTGACGCCCAGCAGTTCCTCGGTGGGGAAGTCGCAGAAATACTGCGCGACCTTGCCGCTGTTCAGTGCGTCGAGCAGTGCGGCGTTGTCCACCAGCTCACCGCGGGCAAAGTTCAGCACGCGCACGCCGTCCTTGCACATCGCCAGCGTCTGGGCGTTGATGGTATGGCGGGTCGTAGGCAGGTAGGGGACGTGGATGGTCAGGTAGTCGCAGCGGGGCAGCATATCGCCCAGCGTGACACAGTGCTGCACACTGCGGGACAGGCTCCACGCAGCATCGATGGAAATATACGGGTCATAGCCCAAAACCTCCATGCCCAGCGCGACGGCGGCGTTGGCCACGCGCGCACCGATGGCACCCAACCCGATGACGCCCAGCGTCTTACCGCGCAGCTCGGGACCGACGAAGGCCTTTTTGCCCTTCTCCACGTCCTTGGCAATCGTGTCACGGCCCTTAAGTGTCTGCGCCCAATTCACGGCGTCCACCAGATTGCGGCTGCCCGCGACCAGCGCACCGACGACGAGCTCGGCCACGGCGTTGGCGTTGGCACCCGGCGTGTTGAACACGACGATGCCCTTGTTCGTGCAGTCCTCCACGGGAATGTTGTTCGTACCGGCACCTGCGCGGGCGATGGCCAGCAGGCTGTCGGGCAGCGGGGCATCGTGCATATCGGCGCTGCGCACCAGAATGCCCTGCGGTGCAGCGGCCTCGTTGTCGATCTCAAACTGGTTGGCGGGCAGCTTGGCCAGACCCACCGGCGAAATGGCGTTCAATGTTTTGATGGTATACATATATCGTTACTCCCTGTTCCCCTTATTTTGCGCCGTAGGGGCCGGGCATGCCCGGCCCTCAGTCTTACGCAGTGACCCTCTCACGGGTGGCTGCCACAGTGCCGCTGGCCGGACACACCCGACCCCTACTGTGCAGCAGCTCAATGCTCCCTGCGGAACTTCTCCATAAAGTCGACCAGCTTGTCGATGCCCTCGGCAGGCATGGCGTTGTAGATGGACGCACGCATACCGCCCACCAGACGGTGACCCTTCAGGTTGACGAAGCCTGCCTCGGTGGCCGCGGCACAGAACGCCTTGTCGGTGTCGGCGTCGGGGCTGGTGAAGGTCACATTCATCATGCTGCGGTACTTTTTTTCAACGGGATTCTTGTAGAAGTCCTGCCCGTCGAGGTAATCGTACAGCACCTTGGCCTTGGCGGCGTTGCGCTTCTGCATGTTCTCCAGGCCGCCGATCTCGTTCTCAAGGTAGTTCATGACGAGGCCGGTCATGTAGATGCACCAGCACGGCGGGGTGTTGTACATGCTGTCGGCGTTCAGCAGGGTCGTGTAGTTCATCATCGTGGGGATCTTGTCGGGGGTCAGGCCCTTGGCGGCCTTGCCCAGCAGGTCGTCACGCACGATGGCCACAGCCATACCGGCAGGGGCAATGTTCTTCTGCACGCCGAAGTAGATGACGCCGTACTTGCTGACGTCCACCGGCTCGGAGCAGATCATCGAGCTCATATCTGCCACCAGCGGGATGCCGTCCACCTGCGGTACATCGACATATTTTGTGCCGAAAATCGTGTTGTTCTGGCAGATGTGGATATAGCTGGCGTTCGGGTCATAGTCGATGGCCGCGACGTCGGGGATGTAGGTAAAGTTCTTGTCCTTGCTGCTGGCGGCAATGCGGGCCGTGCCGAACTTGGCGGCCTCCTCGGCTGCCTTCTTGCTGAAGTTGCCGGTCACAAGATAATCCGCCGTGCCGGTGGTCATAAAGTTCAGCGGTACCATCGCAAACTGCTGGGTCGCGCCGCCCTGGAAAAAGCCCACCTTATAATTGTCGGGAATGTTCAGTACCCGGCGCATGGCGGCCTCGGTGTTGTTGATGATCTCGTCAAACCATTTACTGCGGTGGCTCATCTCCATCACGCTCATGCCGGAGCCGTGGTAGTCCAGCAGCTCTGCCTGTGCGGTTTTCAGAACAGCCTCCGGCAGCATCGAAGGGCCGGCGCTGAAATTGTAAACTCTAGCCATCTTTATTTCCTCCTACAGTAAATCAAATGCGACCCGCCGGCGGCGGATCGCATCTGCCGCGCCGTTGCAGTATGCCAATATTATAGGAGCTTTGCCCCCCTGCGGGCAAGCAGACAAAATACCGAAAAAAGCCGAAAATCGGGGATGTGTTTTTGTATTGTGACTAATTGTTTTTGTACCGGAAACGCTTTATGAGACATTTGTAAAAGATATTTGCCGCTGTTGTCAAATTCCGGGCACAAAATTTGTGCAATATTTTGTCTTGCATTTATATCTACCACAGATGTAAAATATATTCAGTTCTTATTACCACATTTGTAAAACATCGAACTTATTTCTTCCTCGCCCTGTAGGGGCCGCACCTGTGCGGCCCGCAGCCTTCCCACAGACTACCGTCTGCCTTGCACCTGCGGGCCGGGCATGCCCGGCCCCTACAGGCACTACATATTATAAAAGGAGTTCATCATGGAACAGCTTTCCCGCAGTGAAGAACAGGTCATGGCCGCGCTCTGGGCCTGCAGCCGCGCCGCCACCAGGCGCGAGATCGCGTCACACCTGCCGCCCGAATGCCGCTGGGCAGACTCGACGCTGCTCAATTTCCTGCTGCGGCTCGAGAAGAAAAACTTCGTCCGCACCGAGAAGCAGGGCAATAAAAATCTGTACACGCCGCTGGTCCGCCGCCTGACCTACTGCGGCGCGGTCAGCCATGCGCATCTACAGACGCTCTACGGCGGTGACATCCGCGCCATGGTGTGCGCCCTGGCCGACACAGGCCGTATGACCTATGCCGACACCGAGCGTCTGCTCCGCTGGCTGACCGAGTACCAGGCCGCGAACCCGGAGTATGACTATGAGTAGCTCCAAGCCTTCCCCCTCGGGGGAAGGTGGCCCCGCAGGGCCGGATGAGGGCCAGCCCACCGCAATTACCCGTAAACGGTCTGCAGCGATTCACTCCGCCCTCATCAGTCCGCTTTGCGGACAGCTTCCCCCTCGGGGGAAGCCCTATAGTAAATCTGCCTGCATCTCGCACATATCTTGCCAGAACCGTTTGGGCACATGGTTCATCTGGGCCTTTTCGTCGCGGCGCTGCTCGATGGTCAACGCCTTAAAGAACCGTTTCCACATCCGCTGCCAGTCGAGCTCTGTCTCGTCGGTGCCGGGAATATAGCGCTCCATCGCCAGATAGCGCACCTGGCCGTCCCGGTGCAGCAGGGCCATGCCGTGGGCCGCGTCATAAATCAGGAAGCTCTCATCGGGTAGGCGGCTGCAAAAATGTCCGCGCAGCAGCGGCAAAATCCGGTGCTTCGGATGGATGACCGCGCCGAGCATCCCGTCCCGCTCCTCAAAGCGAATAAACTCGATCAGCCTGCAGGCCTCGTTGTCGACAGCCCGCTCCAGGGCAAACGCCGCGGCGGCGTCCGGGTCGCCCAGCATCTGCGCGGCGCGCGGCCCCTGCGCAAAGCAGAGCCGCACAAACCGTAGCAGTGTCAGGTCCTTGCCGGGGTCGGTGCAGAGAAAGCCCGTCGTCACGCGGTCCTTCACCTCGCGGCCAAGCCGGTCCAGCCCTGCCGCGACCCGCCGCGCGTGCTGCTCGTCGGTAAAAATCTGCCGCGTGCCGAAGAAATTCAGCTGTCCCTCCTCGGGCGGGCAGACCTCGGCGGGGATCTCCTTCCGGGCGTAGCTCTCGAACACGCAGCACAAAAAACCCGCAAAACTGCCGTCATAGCAGTAGGCTGTGTCGGTCACATGCGCTTCGTAAGACATTGCAGTGCCTCCTGCCGCACCGTCCGGGCGGCCACGTCCGCCGCCATGCCGCGCGCCTCCAGCCTTTGCACAGCCGGGGCAGCGTCGGGCAGGGCCTTGGGTACAAAATCGTCCAGCGAAAGCTGCTGCATCCCCACGCTGAACGCCTTGGGGTCAAGCAGCGCCCCCGCGATCTCCGCGCGGCTGCCGCGGGCCGCTGCCTTGCCCTTGCAGGTAATGAAATACTGTGCCCGCTTAAGCACAACTCCAATGCGCTTGAGCTCTGCCATGCCGAGGCTTTGCACCCGACGCGCCTCGACAATGCGCAGCGCGCTCTTGGGGCCGATGCCCGGCACCCGCAGCAGCTCGGCACGGCTGGCCGTGTTGACCTCCACGGGGAAAAACTCCGGGTGGCGCACGGCCCAGGTGCACTTGGGGTCCAGATAGGGGTCAAAATTCGGTTCGTCCTCGGTCAGCAGCTCCCGGGCCGAAAAATGGTAGTACCGCAGCAGCCAGTCCGCCTGATACAGACGGTGCTCCCGCAGCAGGGGAGGGGCCGTGTGCAGTGCGGGCAGACGGCGATCCTCCACCACCGGCAGATAGGCCGAGTAAAACACGCGCTTCAGCGAGTATTTCCTGTAGAGTCCCTCGGTCAGGTCCATGATATGGCGGTCTGTCTCCGGCGTCGCCCCGATGATCATTTGGGTGCTCTGCCCAGCCGGCGCAAACGGCTTGGCCCCGCGGTAGAGCACCATCTCCTTTTTGCTCTGCGCGCTCTGCACTGCGATCTGCCCCATGGGGCGCAGGATCGCAGTTTTCTTTTTGTCGGGGGCCAGCGTGGTCAGGCTCGTCTCGCTGGGCAGCTCGATATTGACCGACAGGCGGTCCGCCAGCCGCCCGATCTTTTCGACCAGCATCGGGTCCGTGCCGGGGATCGTCTTGGCGTGGATGTAGCCGTTAAAATGGTACTCCTCCCGCAGGATGCGCAGAGCCTCGATCATCAGCTCCATCGTACGGTCCGGCGTGCCCAGCACAGCGCTGGACAGAAACAGCCCTTCAATATAATTGCGGCGGTAAAAGCCGATGGTCAGCTCCGCCAGCTCACGCGGGGTGAAGGTCGCGCGGGGTCTGTCGTTGGAGCGGCGGTTGACGCAGTAGCTGCAATCGTAGCTGCACACGTTGGAGTAGAGCACCTTCAGGAGGGAGACGCACCGCCCGTCCGCCGTGAAGGCGTGGCAGATGCCCGCCGCCGCACTGCTGCCCAGTGCACCGTGCCGTCCAGGGCGATCCACCCCGCTGGAGGTACAGGCTACATCATATTTGGCGCTGTCCGCCAGGATTTCCAGTTTTTCCGCAAGGTCCATCGCACCTGCCTCCTGAAAAAAGGGTATAAAAAATACAGCCCGCCGCATATCCTTGTTCTGCAAGGTGTGCCGCGGGCAGCATTTTTGTAAATTTCTTCTGTTTTAGAGTTGAAAGTCCAAATTATGGGACTTATCGTATGCTATAATTGAACTTGTAAGGCAGCCTTACCACTTGGCCTTGGTCTCCACGACCTTGCCGGCAATATACAGGTGGTCGAGTTCCTCGCCCTTGATGACCAGCTCCTCATAGGCCGGGTTAAAGGGGTGCAGGATGACCGAGTTGCCGCGCTGGATGTACTTTTTCAGCGTGCCCTCGCCGTCGGCCCCGTAGACCAGAACGCCGAGATCGCCGTTGTCCAGCGTGTTCTGGCGGTGCACAAGCGCCAAGTCACCGTCAGAGATGCGCGGTTCCATGCTGTCGCCCTTGACGACAAGGAAGAAGTAGTTTTCCGGGTCCTTGACACAGGCATACTCCTTGCCGTAGTCCTCCTCAAACGCGAGGGCCCCGTATCCGGCGCGCACCGTGCCCACGACGGGGATCTGGGACTCCGTATAGCGGCTGAAGGCGTTGCGGCCCACAGCGGACGCCGCGCCCGACTCCTTGCGCAGACCCAGCAGAACGTCGGTGGGGGTATCCAGTATCTCCGCCAGACGCGCCACGGTCTGCGGATCCGGGGTGGAACGCCCGGTCTCCCACTTGCCAACAGCCTGCTGCGTTACCCCCAGCATCCTGGACACCTCGGCCTGGCTGTATCGTTTGGCCTTGCGGGCCTCTTTCAAGCGCTCTGCAAACATCGGGAAAACTCCTTTATATAAAGTAGGGTAAAACCACATCTTGTAGACGATCCCATTTCTTTAGCTTCATTATACAACTGTCTGTGGTTTTTGTAAAGAGTTTTTTGCAATTATTTTCAAAAATAAGTTGTAAAAACATATTGACAACAACCTACAGATGTATTATAGTTAAGACAACAAACGGAACGCTGTTATCCGTTGTTGAATTTGCGGCAGTCGGCCATTGCGGGGCCGGCTCCTTTGGAGGTAACGGTATGAACTGGGAACTCATTAAGCACAAATTTTGCAGACTCGCGGTAACGGCGTCCCTCCTGCTGGGCGGCGTTATGGTGAGCGCCGCGGCCTCCGGCACCATGCCGCTGTGGGCTGCACTGCTGGGACTTTTTGCTGCGGTTGTCATGCTCAACGCAGCCTGCGGCATCCTGCTGGGCACCC
>ULQT01009498.1_pt1 | contig 23612 bp, 22 predicted proteins | sample 1954791 | NCBI WGS metagenome assembly ULQT01 (sample SAMEA4835663, study PRJEB28245) | human gut metagenome | biome: gut microbiome; material: fecal sample | place: Denmark | collected 2008 | reverse complement strand
CTCCATTATAAAAATGGAGTACCTTTCTGGAAGGGGAGATACAGGATGGCGGTGCAGTTGTTCGAACACAATGCAAAAGCCTACCAAGCGGCAGTCAAAATGATGCAGCAATACGGCAAGGCCGCCATCGTTCACCCCACGGGAACCGGGAAAAGCTATATCGCCTTTAAGCTGATTGAGGATCACCCCGACGCTGTAATTGTATGGCTTTCCCCAAGTGAGTATATCTTTAAGACCCAGCGCGAAAGCCTGCTGCGGCAAGACCCTGATTTTCCGTTGCAAAACGTCCGCTTTTACACCTACGCCAAGCTGATTTGCTGTACCCCCGCGCAGCTGCAGGAAATCGCTGCGCAGGACCCTGCTTATATTGTACTCGATGAGTTCCACCGTGCCGGTGCCGAGAATTGGGGCGACAGCACGCAAAAGCTGTTGGCGCTGTGTCCACAGGCAAAGCTGCTGGGTCTGACTGCCACCAACGTGCGGTATCTGGATAACAACCGCGATATGGCCGAGGAATTGTTTGACGGTCATGTTGCTTCCGAAATGTCCCTAGGCGAAGCCATCGTCCGGGGTATTTTGCCTGCCCCGAAGTATGTAACCACCGTGTTCAAGTATCAGCAAGATTTAGCGCGGTATCAAAATCGTGTGAATAATCTGCGCAGCCCCGGCATTCAGGACGTGAACCAGAAATATCTAGATGCCCTAAAACGCGCCTTGGAGCAGTCGGACGGACTGGATAAAGTTTTCGCCCGCCACATCACCAACAGAAGCGGCAAGTACATTGTGTTTTGCTCCGGCAAGGAACACATGGACGAGATGATTTCCCATGTGCCGCAGTGGTTTGCCGCCATTGACCCCGCGCCGACGGTCTATCGGGCTTTGTCCGAGGACCCATCCACCGACAAAGCCTTTGCTGACTTTAAGGCGGACAACAGCGACCACCTCAAGCTGCTGTTCTGCATTGATATGCTCAACGAGGGCGTACACGTTGCGGGCATTTCGGGTGTGATTCTGTTCCGCCCGACCGTTTCACCCATCATCTACAAGCAGCAGATCGGGCGAGCCCTGACGGCAGGGGACAGCGCCACACCGCTGATTTTGGATGTGGTCAACAACTTCGAGGGGCTGTCCAGCATCAGCGGCTTGCAGGACGAAATGACCGCCGCCGTGCAGCGCCTGTACGCCAACGGCGAGGGAGACAAGGTCGTCACCGACCACTTTGAGGTCGTGGAGCAAGTGCATGACTGCCGCGTTCTGTTTGAACAGCTGCAAAGCAGCCTGTCCTCAACGTGGAACCACTACTACTCTGAGGCAAGCATCTACTACGCCGAAAACGGCAATCTGGACATCCCCAGACGGTACAAAACGCCGATGGGGCTGAGCCTTGGCGCATGGCTGCAATTGCAGCGGCAAATTCGCAGCGGTACTTGCGGTGGTCGCTTGACTCAACAGCAAATTGAACGACTGGACAGCATCGGTATGCGCTGGGACAACTACAGCGACCTAGCTTGGACAAAAGGCTATGAAGAAGCCGAACAATATTATGCGAAGCACCGGAATCTTATGGTTCCTGCAAACTGGAAAACAGCGGATGGGTATCCACTGGGAAGATGGATTTCCAACAAGCGCACTGAAAAGCTCGCGGGTCGTCTGGACAAAGAGAAAATCACCAGTCTTGAACAAGTCGGCATGGTTTGGGATGCTTTCAGCGAAAAGTGGGAGCGCGGCTTTGCGGCAGCTGCCCAATATTACGCCGAACACGGCAATCTGATCATGCCTGTGACCTACACAACCAAAGACGGTCTGCGCCTTGGCGTATGGGTAAGAAATCAGAAGAAAACCTATGCAAATGGCACGCTGCAACAGGAAAAGGCTGCGCGGCTGGAAGGCATCGGAATCCGGTGGGAACAGAATAATTATGACTTCCAGTGGAGTGAAGCTTATGCAGCGGCCAAGCTGTATTTTGTGGAAAAGGGGAATTTGAACGTTCCCATCGCCTATACCACGGCAGACGGCATTGCCCTCGGCAAGTGGGTGGCGCGCCAGCAGTATGCACGCAACAATCCGGGCAAGAGCAGCTGCAAGCTCACGCCGGAGCGCGTGGCGCTGCTGGATAAAATCGATATGCAGTGGAAAAAGCCGGACCCGTGGCAACATCGGTACGAACTTGCACAGGAGTATTTGCAGGAACATGGGGATTTGCTGATCCCGGCTAAATACAAAACAGACGACGGTATCTGGCTGGGACGCTGGCTCTATGAGCAAAAGGTACTGCTGCGCAAGCAGTCACCGAAGCTGAATGCAGACAAAATAGATAAGTTGCGGAAGCTGTTGGGCGAGGAACCGGCAGAAAAAGTAGGGTAAGGTTTAAGGAGAAATCATGACAAGGGTTAAGCACGATTTGATTTTGCGGATCATAAAAATCATGGACGCGGTTTTGATGACCGTTCCGTTTGCGTTGTGCTGGTATTTGTACTATGCAAAACACATTGCATCGCCATTTTATGCAAATGGCGATTATCTGGTGGTAGCGCTGTTCTTTGTGTTGTTCATCATCTTTGGTCGCGTATACGATGCCTTTTTGATGTCCATGCAGCGCATTTCCGAGATTGTTTACGCGCAGTTCTTGGCAGCAGCGGTCAGCGATTTCATTATGTACATCGTGATTTGGCTGCTGAGCAAGCACCTGCCCAACATCTTACCGGGCGTTGCGGCGTTGATCGGGCAGGTGATTTTGGCAGCTGTCTGGGCATATAACGCGAACCATGCGTATTTCAAGATTTTTCCGCCGCAGGCAACGGCTGTGATTTACGACATCCGCCAAGGCATGGAAAAACTGATTGGCAAGTATGGGCTGGACGATAAGTACAAGGTTGTGCTTACCGCCACGGCAGATGAATGCATTGCGAACCTTGCCATGCTGGACGGCGTCAGCACGGTGTTTATGAGCGGTATCCATAGCCATGACCGCAATATAATTCTGAAGTACTGCGTGGAAAACAATATCGGAACCTTCGTCATCCCCCGCATTGGTGACACCATTATGTCCGGCGCGTACCCGATGCATATGTTCCACCTGCCTATGCTGAAGGTGGGGCGCTACCATCCGCAGCCGGAGTATTTGTTCCTTAAGCGTTTGCTGGACATCGTGATTTCTGCTGTTGCGCTGGTCGTTCTCAGCCCGATTTTCCTTGTCACAGCGATTGCCATCAAAGCAACCGATCACGGTCCGGTGTTTTATAAGCAGATTCGTTTAACCAAGGACGGCAAAGAATTTGGCATTCTAAAATTCCGCAGTATGCGCGTAGATGCGGAAAAGGACGGCGTAGCCCGTTTGTCCAGCGGCGACCATGATGACCGCATCACGCCTGTCGGCAAGGTGATTCGCGCCTGCCGCATTGATGAGTTGCCGCAGCTCCTCAATATATTGCGAGGAGAATTGAGCATCGTCGGTCCCCGCCCCGAACGTCCCGAGATCGCTGCCCAGTACTGCGAAGAAATGCCGGAGTTCTCTCTGCGCTTACAGGCAAAGGCTGGTCTGACCGGCTACGCGCAGATTTACGGCAAGTACAACACGACCCCCTACGACAAGCTGGTTATGGACTTGATGTACATAGCCCACCCCAGCATTGTCGAGGATCTCAAGATCATGTTTGCAACGGTGAAGATCCTGTTTATGCCAGAGAGCACGGAGGGTGTGGCAGAGGGTCAGACCACTGCAATGAGTGGAGAAAACCACTAAAAATCGACGTTTTTGTACATTTCGAGCTGCTAAAAATTGCTTGACAAATGCACCAGTTCAGAAAGTCGGCAAATTGCCCTGCATAGTGGCAATATGGCACTCATGATAGTGCAAAATGCCGAGAACCAAAGCGTGAGAGAGGGCAAAACGAGTGTGAATTGAAGCTTTTATGCCTCGAAAAAACACTTTTATGGATGCGACGGTAGCTCGTGGGTTTATGTCTGATTGCACCGTGAGGGTACTAACGATACTGTGGTGACTTTCACATAGCATTTTCAGGGCTTGACGATGATAACATCATCTGCGATTTCATCCCGGTCTTGGAGATAACAAGGCAGATGTGAGAATCTCATGCTCACGGAGATGCTCATTCGTGCGGGGTAATCTGGCATAAACAAGGGAGCTACCGTAGCATGAATGAGTGGAACCGGGAATAAAGGTAGGGGTTACCGTAGCGAGTGATAGTGTCATCAGGACTAAAGACGAGAGCTACCGTAACGAGCGAGGGTGCTATCCGGATTAAAGACAGCAGTTACCGTAGCATTAATTTGTCGTAAAAACGCTTGTTTTTGAGGTACAAGACATAGCGACAGTGTGACTCACACTGCTAAGGACGATTAGTAGAGCTTTATAAGGAATAAACGGCTCAGACTCTTTGAGATTGAGTCTGGGCTGTAATCTTTGATATGCGGAGAGGAGTAAGGACTAGGGAAGATGTTACATAAGGAGTTCGGCTTGATAAGCATTATCATGGCTGCTTACAATGCGGAAAAGACAATAGAGCAGGCGATTAACTCAGTGTTGCGTCAAACCTACACGGATTTTGAGCTGCTTGTGGTTAATGATTGCTCTAAGGATAGAACTGTGGAATTGGTCAAAAGCATTGCGGCAAGGGACAGTCGTGTGCGGCTTATTTCTAATGTAAAGAACAGCGGCGTGTCCTATACGCGCAAGCATGGTTTGGAAGAGGCGAAGGGGTCATGGATCGCAATCCTTGACAGTGATGATGCATGGGCACCGGAAAAGTTGGAAAAGCAGATTGCCCTTCAAAAAAGAATGAACGCTGATCTGCTTTTCACGGGTTCTGCTTTTATGGATTTGGATGGGCAGCCAATCGACTGGTATTTGGAAAATGTCGAAGAAGTATATCAGATGGCGGATGCATATTTGTTCCCAACAAGGTCTGCGGAGTTTGTAATCAGCATCCCGTTATCCGTAATGGAAGCACTCTCCAGTGGAGTTCCTGTGATTGGATATAAGAGCTTTGAAAACTTGAATGAAATTACAGGTTCCGAAGGTGCGATTACTCTGATTGATAACGCAGAACAGCTGGATGAAGTTTTGCCTGAAGTAATTAAGAAAAAGAGTGACCATTCTCTGCTTGAAAAGACAGGCTCCTGGGGGGATGTAGCACAGAGTGTGTTAAGAATGGTTCGGGAGGAAAATGCATGAAACCGGCAATGATTAGCTTTATGGGCTTGGATGGTTCCGGCAAATCAACAAGTATTGACTATGCCTACGAACAGTTGAAAAAGCGTGGCTACAAGGTTGAAATTGTTCGAGCCGCTTACGTTATTGTTTTCCTGCGTGGAATTATTAAGCTCGGAAAAAAGATTTTAATGAAGAAGGATAGTGATCCTTTTTCAGGTGACTACAAGGCGTACTTGGAGAGCCTGCGTAAGAATGCGAACAAGGGCGGTGCCTATAAGATTTTCTCTTTCCTAACGACCATTGAGTTCAAAGTGCAGATCTTCTTCAAAATTCGTTTGAAGCGTTTCTTTGGTACGACTTTGCTGGTGGATCGTTACATCTATGATAATGTCGTGACTTATGCGGCAAATTTGGATTTGGGCGAAGAGTACATGGAAGAAACCATGAATGGTAAATGGAAGAATGCACCGCGCCCGGACAAAATTATTTATATCAAGACTCCTGTAGAAGTTTGCTGCTCTCGTAAGGACGACATTCCCGACCCGTTGTATCTGGAAATCCGTAAACCCCGTTATGAAAAGGTTGCAGAAATGTACAATGCAACAGTGATCGCTGGTGATCAGGATAAGCAGAAGATGCTGGACGAAGTCATGGCAGCCATCGATGAAGTACTGCCTCCGCTCAAAAAGTGATTAGATAGGAGTAGAAAATGGTACGAAAACTGATAATTCTTGGCATTGACGGTATGGACTGGGATGTGATTGTTCGATACAAGGATAAACTTCCCAATCTGTATGGCTTGATGCAGAAGAATAACTACCCTCACTTGCGCTCGGTTTTCCCGGCGGATACAACTCCGGCATGGTCCACGATTTATACCGGTCTTGACCCATCTGAGCATGGCATCATCAACTTTGTCAATGTTGGTGCAAAGGAGAATACATATAAGCCGCTGGTGTTTGATGATAGTGCCTTTAAAGGTAAGACTTTCTGGGATGTACTTAACAAGCAGGGACTTTCGTGTGCAGTAATTTTGCCAATGAATATCAAAGAAGGCTGGGAAATCAACGGTCTGATGATTACTCGTCCTTACGAGGGGAAGATTCGCGTCTATCCGCAGAGCAAGGAGAGTATCTATAATCCGCGTTTTGATATTTTGGGCACCGATGGAAAGTTTACCTCAGAAAAGGATCTTCCCGCTCTGCGGGACGAGTTCTTTGCAAAAGTTAATGAAGAAATCCGGCTGACTCGGCTGGCAATTGAGAACGAGGATGTGGACGTCCTGTTCTCGTACTTCTCCACAACCGATGGTATTCAGCATGACTTCTGGCGGCACTGTGATCCGAACCATCCGGAATATCCGGGTCCCAATGAGCATGAGAATGTGATCCGGGATATGTATATCGCCATGGATAACTATGTTGGCGAAGTGATGCAGAAACAACCGAATACACCGCTTTTGATTATTAGTGACCACGGTCATGGTGCACGTCCGGTCTATACTGTGAGGATCAATGAGCTACTTCGTCGTGGTGGTTATTTGACACCTAAGGGCGGCGGAGATGGTTCCAAGCCGTCTGCGAAGAAAAAGATTAAGAAGGTTATCAAGAAGACGGCATTAAGTGTTGTGAAAGGCATTGGTCTGCCGAAGTGGGCGATGAAACTGGCAAAGAAGTTCCCTGTGTGGAAGAGCTTGTTCGCCTCCAGTGCCGATTTTGATTGGGATAAGACACAGGCGTACCTTAGTGATCTTTCGGCCTTGAAGAATTACAGCTACGGCGGAATCCGCATCAACGACAATGTTGCTGACAAAGACAAGCTGGCTGATGAAATCATTGAGTATTTGAAGCCGATTAAGATTGAAGGCGAAGATAAGAACCTCTTCGAGTGGATTGTTCGTACCAACACCTTCTATCATGGACAGTACCTGAATAAGTATCCGGAAATCATCTACCAGATGGATGAACGCTGGGGCGGCGAATGGGAGCTTGGCAAAAATGTCTTTGAGAAGGGCGGCTTTATGTACATGATGTCGCCCGGTGGTCACCGTTGGAGAACGGCCATCATTTTTGCAAACAACTTTGAACTGAAGAAGAGCAACTATGAGATGACCGATATTTATGGAGTTATTATGGATGCAGTAAAGGGAGAATGAGATGAAACAGGCGGAGCGAATCGGTTGGATTGATACGTTGCGAGCATTTGCGGTGTTCGCAATTGTGCTGGGACATACTTTGAGAAACGCAACAGTAGTCTACCCGTGGCTATATAGCTTTCATGTTCCGCTTTCTGTTCTTACTTCCGGTATTGTATTTCATATTGGACAGAAAAATTTGGTACATTTCTAAGAGAAAAATTCAGAGCCCTCATGATTTCATATTACTGCTTTGCACTTGTCAGCATTGTTATTTATGCGATGCTAGGGAGTGAAATGGAAAAACTGTCGGGGGTACGATGTATCTCCGGTTCAGAGCGTAATCGGTATGCTCTATGCTAATAGCGGAACAGGTTTGATGCGATGGAATATGCCGCTGTGGTATATTCCAATGATATTTGTACTGCTGCTTATGGCTTTTTGGATTTTCAGAAGCAAAGATGATCTGAAATGGAATATTACGGTGTTTTTGTTTTCGGCCCTAGTGGCATTCATCCTTTGCGAAAAAATTAAACTCCCCAATCTGCCCTTTGGATTGGAAACAGCAATTTATATGTTCCCGTTCTTTGCACTTGGAAAAGTGATAGGGCGCGTAAAGGATGAATTCACTAGGAAAAGTATTTTGGCGAAAATCGCGGTAACAGTAGGGTGCCTTGCGGTCGGAACATTCATGACAATCGGAAATGGAAAGGTTTCGTACAATGCGGACTCTTATGGAACTCATGGTTTTGGATACTTCCTCGTGATGGCAACAATGCTGTGTGTTGGCTTTGTAAGTCTTGCGATGTGTTTCCCAAATGGTGTGACTCCAATTAATTATGTTGGAAGAAATACCGTTGGAATCATGGTAATGCATAAGTTCCCGATTTTGTTTTTTGTCGGGCTCTTTCCTATAAGTAAAAAGCTAATTGGAACGTATCCGTTAGTTGCATCCATTATGGTTGCGATTCTTTCGATTGGAATGTGCTTGGCTGTTTCAGAAGTGATTTACCGAGTATGCCCAATAGTATTGGGAAGAAGGAAGAGATAAATGCAAAAGAAGAAAGTTCTGGTGTGGGAAACGCTGGCGACAGTATCTGGCGGTCAGAAAATGACACTGACCGTTATGGATATGTTATTGTGGTTGTATGTATTTCTACAGTTGATAACATCACAAATTCAGTGCTATTGTTTCTAATGCTCATACTAAGATATGGGACAATAAATCAAAGTATAAAAATGGAAAGGGAAGCATGAAGATTCTAAAGGGTAATTCGGGGAATTCGGTTTTGCTTGCGGTGGTCAAAGCGTTCACTACGGTTAGCGGAATTTTGAGCACAATGATTATGTCTCATGCGCTAAGCCTTGAATTGTATGGTACATTCTCTCAGACGAATCTGATTGTAACAACTGCTACAAACATAACAGCGCTTGGGTTGGTAGATGCTGTAAATTATTTCTATAATAGAAGCAATGACGAAAAGGTTCAAAAGGCATATATCAATACGATAATGGGATTTCAGACGATAACAGGTATTGTTGCTGGTATCCTTATTATTGTATTATCAAACAATTTGGTAGAATATTTCAACAACCCAATGCTCTCAAGCTTCTTTTGGCTCATTGCATTCAGACCGTTATTTGCAAATTTGAATGTGTCGCTTCAATATTTGCAAGTTTCGATTGGCAAAGCAAAATCCGTTGCGATACGAAATGCTGGATTCGCTACACTTAGATTAGTTGTATATGCGATTGCAGCGTGGATTCTGAAAGACATAACAGTCGTATTGATTGCTTTTTTGGTATTTGAAGTAATCATTACAGTATTTTTTGGGTGGACTTTTGTAAAAGAAAAGTTCATGATTAAGCCTTATGAAATTGATTGGGGTAAAACAAAAGAAATCCTGGGATATAGTATTCCAATGGGTATTTACGTTTTAACCAATTCTTTATGTCGTGACATTGATAAAATGCTGATAGGGGGATGGTATAACACTGATCAATATGCTATTTATGCAAATTGTGCCACATTGCTGCCTTTTGATATTATATCGGCTTCTTTCTTGACGATTTTAATTCCAATTTTAACAAGATATTTTGGAGAAAGAGACTACATACATGGTAGGATTCTCTTTAAGAATTATTTGAAAATAGGATATTATACAGCGTTTACCTTTACGCTTGCATGCATGATTCTTTCAAAGGAAATGGTCCTGTTCCTTTATGGAGAAAAATATTTATCGGGTCAGATTATTTTTATTCTGTATACAATAGTTGACATGATTAAGTTTGCTAATATGTCAATTGTATTAAGTGCAAGCGGAAAAACAAAAACGCTTATCTTGTACATCTACGGTTGCTACATGAAGGAGCGTGGCAAGCTGCTGACCAACACTGTGGTCACTACCGTCATGTCTAACTTTGGCCTGTATAAGGCTTTTGATGAGAAGGGCATCGGCTACGCCAAGACCGCTGTGGGCGACAAGTACGTCTATGAGTACATGGCCAAGAATGGCTGTCGTATTGGCGGTGAGCAGAGTGGCCATATTATCTTCTCTAAGTACGCCAGTACCGGTGACGGCATCCTGACCAGTCTGAAGATGATGGAAGTAATGCTGGCCAAGAAGCTGCCTATGAGCAAGCTGGCTGAGCCGCTGAAGATCTACCCGCAGGTTCTGGAGAATGTTCGTGTGACCGATAAGAAGGCTGCACAGGATGATGAAGCAGTGCAGGCAGCCGTCAAGGCTGTGGCAGAAGCACTTGGTGACACTGGCCGTATCCTCGTCCGTGAGTCCGGCACTGAGCCTGTTGTGCGTGTGATGGTGGAAGCTCCTGACCACGACACCTGCCAGAAGTATGTGTCTCAGGTTGTGGAGACCATTAAGAGCAGAGGCTACGGAGTTTGAGTGCAAACCTGAAACGAGGATGCGGAATCCTGCTGACTGCATCTGTGGTTCTTCTTTCCATCTTGGCACTGTTGCCAGATGCTGATATAAACCATGATGCAGGATACATTTCCTCAGAGTTGAGTATCCGAGAAACCGTAGATGGAAGCGTGACCAGCACAAGCTATGTGAATCTTGATGGGGTAATCACAGATGCCATTGATATAGGCTATGCGACCGTGTGTAGAATGCGGAACGATAACGACCGAGTTGTGGAGGAACGTTATCTTGACGCAAGCGGAAATCCTGTGGCAAGGTATGGAGATTATTACGGATTGTCGTATGAATACGATGAAACCGGTACTGTGATAACATATCTTGATGCAGAGGGAAACCCTGTGAAACGCAGTGGTGGATATTCTACTATTGTCAGAACGCAGGTTGACGGCAGGGCTTATGACGATTTCTACTATGATTTGAACGGACAGCAGGTACAGTGCTCCAGCGGATACTATGGGCTTCATCGTGAGTTTAATACTGACGGCCAGAACATTAGTTTGACCTTTCTCGATAAAGGCGGTCATGCAGTGTGTACATCATCTGGATATGCGATTAAGACATATCAGCGTGATAGGAATGGAACTGTTGTCGGAGAGCAGTATTTTGACACAGAAGGGAATCCTGTGAGGTCTTTGCTTGGTCAGTATGGCGAGTTTTACCAGCGCAACGAGCAAGGATACATCAGCCAGATCATCTATCTTGACGCAGATGGCAACCCCGCCCCTACCAATGCAGGCTATACCATCCTCAAACGGACCTACCATAGAGATGGCACAGCAGATACGGATATGTATTTTGATGCGGATGGCAATCCAAAGGCATTGTCTAAAGGGCAGTACGGCATCAAACGTAGTGGCAAGGTGAACCTTCTGCTTGACAGAAACGGAAACGCTATGCTGTGTGTTGACAACCTTCTGAATGGCTTTCCGTGCATGGTAGTTGTTTTGGGTTGCGTTGTCTGCTTGCTGATGATTGTTCTTCCGAAGAGTTTAAGCGTAGTACTGACGAGTGTTTATGCGGCTTTCATTCTTTATGAAACACTGATGTTTCGGGAGTCAGGAGATGCAAGGACGAATCTTGTCCTCTTTTCCTATGCTGGGAAGTTCTTGAAAGAGCAATCTGTGAGAGTGGGGGTTGTCAATAACATCTGGCTGTTCATTCCACTTGGAACGGGACTGTATAGGGGGATTCAGAAGAAGTGGGTGTTGCTGATTCCCTTCGTGATGTCTGTGGCAATCGAAACGACCCAGTATATTACGGGACTTGGCATCGCAGAGTTCGATGATGTGTTCGGTAATACGATGGGTGGATGGATTGGCATTTTGGTGGCGTACATTATAATGACGTGGCGTAGCGACGTGGTTAGTCATCATCTTCCACGCCATCCCACCCTATGAAAATTTCCTCTGCGTCATCCAGTTTTGAGCAGTCGAGCTGCCGTCCGCATCGATGGCAGTACCCTTGGTATTCTCGCTCTATGCAGACGTCGCACCTTGGACAGACAGAAAAGATGGTTTTATCTTGATAGATGCGTACTGCGGTTACAGTTTTGGGTAGACGGTATGTAGGGGAGAGTAATCCTGATGCCATCATGGTCATCAAGTCTACGATTCCTGTGGGCTTTACTGCCAGCGTCCGTGAAAAGTACCACTGCAACAACATTATCTTCAGCCCGGAGTTTCTGCGGGAATCCAAGGCTCTGTACGACAATCTGTATCCGAGCCGCATCATTGTGGGTACCGATGTATACAATGCACGTCTGGTGCAAGCCGCCAATACCTTCGCTGGCTTGCTTCAGGAAGGGGCTATCAAAGAGAACATCGACACTTTGATTATGGGTTTTACGGAAGCCGAGGCTGCCAAGCTGTTTGCTAACACTTATCTGGCTCTGCGTGTGTCTTACTTCAACGAGCTGGATACCTATGCGGAGATGAAGGGATTGAACACTCAGCAGATTATCGAAGGTGTGTGCCTTGATCCTCGTATTGGCAGCCACTACAATAACCCGTCCTTCGGTTATGGCGGATACTGTTTGCCCAAGGATACTAAGCAGTTGCTTGCCAACTATGCAGACGTTCCGGAGAACCTGATTGAAGCAATCGTGGAATCTAACCGTACCCGCAAGGACTTCATTGCTGACCGTGTGCTTCAGATGGCAGGCTATTATGATTATGGTGAAGATAACGAGTACGATAGATCTCAGGAATCTCAGGAAAAGCCCTGCGTGATTGGCGTATACCGCCTGACCATGAAATCCAACTCTGATAACTTCCGTCAGTCTTCCATTCAGGGCGTCATGAAGCGCATCAAGGCAAAGGGTGCAACGGTTATAATTTATGAGCCGACGTTAGAGAATGGTACAACATTTTTTGGAAGTGAGGTTGTCAACAATCTCGAAAGATTTAAAAAGTACAGTAAAGCTATAATTGCCAATCGTTATGAAAGCTGTTTGGATGATGTGCAGGGAAAGGTCTACACACGTGACCTGTTCCGCAGAGACTAATATTATAATGTTTGCCATGCGCTAATATGACCACACCACTTGAAATATATAAATAATGAGAAACAATAAGAAATAATGTTTGCTCGTTTGTCATGTGAATCCACATGACAAGCGGGCATTTTTTGTTGTGTAACTGTATACGCTTAGTTCGAGAACATAGAACTTCAATGTCCAGATAACCCTGTCCTCAAAAAAGTTAGAGCTTTAAATCGCTAAACTTGAAGAAAATCTTCAGGGTATACAGCTATACTGAATTTAGGCGAAAAAAGGAGGGAAGAAAATGAGTCCGGATGAGCGCCAAGCGGCTATTTGGGATATTGTTTTTCAACGCAATTATGAAACAGTTCCTAATTTAGCATGCGAATTAGGCGTCAGCACTCGGACAATCTATGAGGATTTAAGTCGGATGAAAGGAAAGTACTCTATTATAACTATGCCGGGAAGATATGGCGGCGTTTACATTACATACGAGCCACGCAGCAGGCACAGGTACTTAACCCAGACACAAGAGATGACCTTACGAAAAATCATCCCCTTACAGCCCATGGAGACACAACAAATTCTTCAAAGTATCCTTGATGTATTCGCCAGAAAGCATTCGTAATTAGCTTTCCAGCACCTTGACAACCGAATACCCAGCATAACAGGTACGTTCCTTTCCCGGCAAGCCCCAGTGGGCGGTCTGGCAAACCAGAATTGTGGCGGGAAAGACCATAATGATACGCCAGCGGCCTCCAGCGTCAGAGGGGGTGACCGAGCCGGAGTTGTAAGCAGTAAGACTCCGGCGGAGTCAGTGAACGGGTGTGCCAACACCCTGCCTGTTGTGTTCCCGGTGTCAGGGGTGCGGGCGGCAAATGTGGCACACTTACTTAACTATCTACTTTTGCCGTTTAGGGCAAATCGTGGGCAGCAGGACCCCAAGCGCCTGCTGCCCATCATTTTGCTTTAAACGGGATGGAAAACAGGGGTGTAAAACCTATGCAAACCTATCCAACGGGCTATGCGGAATCCCACCGCATAGCCGAACAGATTTTCCGGGACATTTTGCCCCGGCACGGTATGGCGGTGCGCGAGGAACAAATCGCGCTTTGCCATGAAGTTTTAGATACCTTATATAATAAGGAAATTTCCCTGTGCGAAGCAGGCGTAGGCACCGGCAAAACGCTGGCTTACCTCGTGGGCTGTATCCTTTGGCAGATGCATCGCCCCGAACGGATGAAACTGCCCATCGTTATCTCCACTTCCAGCGTTGCCTTGCAGGATGCTATCCTTACAGAGTATCTGCCCGACCTGTCCGCTATTTTGCTGGACGAGGGTATCATCACCGCACCCATCACAGCTGTTGTCCGCAAGGGCAAAGAGCGTTTTGTCTGCGATGCCCGCCTTGCCGAGAGAACATCGCTGGTGCAGCCAAGCAGAAAAAGACAACGGAACAGCTTACACATTGCAGAAAATATTTTGGACATGGATCATATCCCGGAACTTTCCCGGTATGATCGCTGCCGCATTTGCGTGCCGCAGTCCTGCCCGCGCGATTGCTTTATGCGCTTGGATTGCCGCTACCAGCAGTATTTGCGCGATTCCATGAAACCCGACATCCAAATTTGCAATCACAATTATTTGCTGGCAGACGCATCGCACCGACTTGAAGATAGACCTCTGCTCCTGCGCAGTTATCAGGCGCTGGTGGTGGACGAGGCACACAAGCTGCCCGATGCCGCCCGCCAGATGTACACAGAAACCTTATCCCCGCACAACATGGATGAATTGTGCCTTTTATTACAACAGGCGCACTACAAGGATTTTGCCAGACAGATGCGGACGGCGTTCCTTACGCTGACGTTCTCCTGCACGCAGGGGCTTTCCAAGCTGCGAAGAAAAGCGGGTGAACCGTTCGTGCTTACACCGTTCCGCCGCGCTGCTCTCATCGACTGTATAGCACTGTTGCAAAATGCTGGCGGATTGCCGGATGTGCCGCGATACCTGCTGAACAGGCTGGGAGAAACCGAAAGTCTCCTGCGCCTTTTTCTTTTGGAGGTGCCGACGCGCATCTTATACATCGACTACGATGCCGATGGCAAGCCCACATTCTGCGCAGCCAGCAGCCGCGTACCGCAGTTGCTTCGCAGTGCGCTGTGGAACACCCGCGAACCTGCGATTCTGACCTCCGGCACATTGGCTGCAGCCGGAGATTTCAGCCATACGGAACAACTTTTGGGGCTGGCGGCTTACCGACCTCTGCGTCATTTCCGAGCGGATTCTCCGTTTAACTACAAGAAAAAATGTCTGTTATACTTTCCACCGCGCACAAGAACGCGAATGGACAACTGCCGAATGGCAGAGGAAATCGTCCGATTGGTGGATGCCTGCCACGGTCACGCGCTGGTGCTGTTCACAGCGTACCGCCAGATGGCGGAAGTCCGCGCGCTGACGGACGGTCAGTGGCAATACCCGACCTATCAGGCGTGGCGCAACGGCGGCAAAATTATCCGGCAGTTCAAGCAATCCGGCAACGGCGTACTGTTTGCGGCTGGCTCCTGCTGGGAGGGCATTGACTTTCCGGGCGATATGGTGTCACTGCTGATTATCGCAAAGCTGCCGTTCCCGATACCAGACCCGGTCAGCGACTACAAACGCCAGCAATATCCGAATCTGCGCGATTATATAAACGCCGAAACCATCCCCGAAATGCAGAAGAAACTGCGGCAGGGGTTTGGCCGCGCCATCCGTACCGAGCAGGATTCCTGCGTGGTAGCGATTCTGGACGAGCGCGCGGGCATCGGCGGCAAGTACCATGATGCCGCGCTGGCAGCACTGCCGACCTGCCCAATCACCGAGAAAATTGAAGATGTGCAGCAATTCATCCGGGAGCAGAAGCGCCCGGATTACTTTTTGTGAAAAGAGGAACCTGAGATGTACCTTATGCGAAACCACGATATCTGGATTTATGTGCGCTGCGCCAACAGCGATCCGCACATTGCCTTTGACCGGCTGTATGACCTTATCGACGAGGCAGCCGGACACGGTTTTCTCGTGCGCGGCACGTCTTTTGACCATTGCAGCGGCAATACATTGAAGGACCGCATCGGTCTGCGCTCTATGCTGGACGCAGTAGAGAACGGTCGGATTGAAGCCGTGATGGTGCGCGATTTGGAACAAATCAGCCGCAACAGCTACATACTGGTAGGCGTTATTGAAATTCTGCGTCAGAATGATGTCTACCTCATTACCACCGAATGTGATCTAAACGCCGAGCTCATCAACAGCGGTCTGGAACGCTTTGCCGGTGACCGCTTCACGCGGGCATCGTTCGGCAAGCCGCGCTTTGATGTTCGGCTTCCGTTGATGGATCAATTCTGAGGTGCACCCATGAAAGAATACAAAATTTGGGCGTTCGCCCGCAGTGCAGCACCGAACCTGCCGGCACTGGAAGAACAGCTTGCAGAAGTCATGCGCGAAGCCGACCAGCGCGGCTACATCATTGTCAACTCCTGCATGGAGCAGAAGTGCGGTACCGAGTTCTGGCGACCGGGTCTGTTTGCCATGCTCACCGCCGTGCAGCAGGGGCGCGTCAATGCCGTCATGGTGCAGAGCCTTGACCGGTTGAGCCACGACATTACAATCTTGTACCGTATCCTGCGATTTCTGCAGAATTACGGTGCAGTGCTGATTACGACCAAAACCAATCTACAATATGAACTCTATCTGACAGGGTTGGAGAATCGAATCCTTGCTCGTACCGCGCGAACCGGAAAAAGAGTTCCGTGGGAGGTGGCTGTCGATGAAGATTGACTCGTTTCCCGTAAGGCTGGAACAGGAGCTGAAATACGCACTGGCCTATGCCGCGCTGGTATCCGCTGCCGCCAACGGAAGATTGCCTAGGGACATCTGCCAGCGCACAAATGTTGGTTATGCCCGGAAATGCGGCGTTTTGCGCCGAGAAGTTTAGTGGTTCTCGTGAATAGCTTTTGACCTGCCTTTCGGGTATGTTGTATGTGATAAAAAGAATGTCACAGCGTCAAACTCGGAGGGAATAATATGCCACAAGTCCAAATTATCCAGCCAATACAGCAACAGCCGAAGCGTCTGCGTGTGGCAGCCTATGCCCGTGTCAGCAGTGATTCGACCGACCAGCTAAATTCACTGTCCGTGCAGGTGGATTATTATACCCATCTGATACAGGAAAATCCAAACTGGGATTTCGCCGGAATCTACACCGATGAAGGCATTACCGGCACCAGCACCAAACACCGTGAGCAGTTCAACCGCCTGATGGACGACTGCCGCGCAGGACTGATTGACCGTGTGCTGGTCAAATCGGCATCCCGCTTCGCCCGCAACACGGCGGATGCGCTGGCATCGGTGCGTGAAATGAAAAGCCTTGGCGTAACGGTTGTTTTTGAAAAAGAAGGCTTTGACACCGAAACTGCCAACGGAGAAATGTTGCTGAGTATGATTTGTGCGGTAGCACAAGAGGAATCGCTGTCAATCTCTAAGAATCTAAAGTGGAGTATCCGCAAGCGGATGCAGAATGGAACATATACAAATTCCTCTGTGCCGTTTGGATATCGTCTGGAAAATCACCTTCTGGTAATCAACAATCGACAAGCGATGATTGTTGCAGATATTTTCAAAAGATATCTTGCGGGAGAAAGTATCTCTAAAATTGCACAATATTTAAATAATACTTACCCGAAAGAAACGGGTGTCTGGCAATATTCTTCGGTACAGCTAATTCTCCAGAATGAAACCTACAAAGGCGATACCAGATATCAAAAGCATTATACGGCGAATCTATTTCCAACCAAGGTTAGCCATAACCGAGGGCAAGTGTCGCAATATTATATCGCAAAAGGCCATGAGGCTATTATTTCTGATGAAGATTTCGATAAAGTACAGTCTCTTTTGAAGATGAAAGCCCCTCATAAGCCTAAGGTAGCAGAAAAGCTGTTCGACCAGAAATTATACTGTGCGACCTGTGGAACATTGTTTGCTCGAAAAACCCGAACATCAGGTGCGGTTGTTTGGGGATGCAGGAGGCATTTGAACAAATCCGGCTTATGCCCAGTAAAGTCTGTTTATGAAACAGAACTTTGCCGGGCATTTTTATGTATGCATAATAAGTTACTAATAAATCAAGAAAAAATATTTGAACCGTTGCTTAACTCTCTTTCACACCTTAAATCATGTCAGGAAAAACTAGATACCATGCGCATGGGGATTCAGGTGGAGATTCAACGCCTTGCAAAGCAAAAGCACAACTTGGAAAGAATCTATGCACAAGGGCTTATCGAGGATTCCCAATACTTGGAGCGAAAAACTCTCATCGAAAAACAACTCTATGAGAAAAAAGAATTTCTGACAAGAAAGCCCTTAGACGGAAATATCGATAGACTTCTAAAAAACACAAGACAGATAAAGCGGTTACTTGGGACCTGCCAGCCATTGATGTACTTCGACAAGCAAGTTTTTACATCGTTAGTCAGTAAGGTGACCATCAGTGATACATCATTTGAATTTGAACTCATCAATGGTATGAGGGTGTCGGAGAGGAGAACTTCAAAATGAGGAAACGATATCTTCCTTTCGGTTATCAAATCGAACAAGGCAAAATTGCGATTGTATCAAAAGAAAGCAACGCAGTTAGATTCATCTTTGAGGAATACCTGGCAGGAAAGTCTCTTAAAGGAATTGCAGATATTATGTCTGCAAAAGATATCCCTTATCATGAAGGCACCCAAAAATGGAATCAAAACATGGTGGGACGAATCCTTGCAAGCAAAATTTACTACGGCAATGTAAAATATCCGCCGATTATTTCAGAAACTCAATACAATTTGGCTGAGAAGCGCAGATGTGAAAAACATCAGGCATACTCCACAATATTACAACCGTTTCGCCAAGATATGCAATGCGGATGTTGTGACGAACGTTTATACTGGCATCCGAAAACAAATCAATGGTTTTGCCGAAGGTGTGGAATGTGGGCGAAGCCATTGCGGGCAGAGGAAACTTCCGCCGCCATCGCGGAAAAACTGTGCTGGCTCTGGCAGAACCCAGAAATCATCCACACCCCCGAAGGACAGGCAAATGTGCAATCCGTAGAAGGTGCCCTATTGGATCGTGAAATCTGGCAGGCGCTAACGAATGCAGAACCCGATGTGGATGCGTTGGTTGCTAAAATCCTGCACCGGGCGGAGTTGGAATACGAATTCTGCTCTGCAGGAGATGCCGATCCGGCAACTATGCAAATACGAAAGGCTTGTGCCGAGTATAAGCCGACAGATGGCTTCCCACATACCTTTTATAAGGAGGTCGTCAGCAAGGTAATCCTGTACCGTGACACTCATATTGAATTCAAACTGCAGAACGGACAAATTGTGTAAGGGGAAAAGCCATGAGCAACATGAGAATCATTGAGATTCCCGCTTCTATGAGGGAAAGCGCCGGACGGAAAAACACGGTGCGCAAGCTGCGGGTGGCGGCCTACTGCCGTGTCAGCACCGAGGAAGAAGAACAGCAGGGCAGTTTTGAAATCCAGAAACTGTACTACACCGAAAAAATCAATTCCACCCCGGAGTGGGAAGTCGCGGGCATCTACGCGGATGACGGTATCTCCGGCGTACATACCAAGAAGCGTGACGGTTTTAACCAGATGATTCAAGACTGCAAGAAGCGCAAAATCGACCTTATATTGACAAAATCCATTTCCCGCTTCGCCCGCAACACACTGGACAGCATTCAATACGTCCGAATGCTGAAACAGATGGGAATCGCGGTGGTATTTGAAAAAGAGAACATCAACACCGCCACTATGAACTCTGAGATGATCCTTACCGTACTGAGCGCATTTGCACAGGCAGAGAGCGAGTCTATCTCTCAAAATGTTGCCCGCGGCAAGCGCATGGGATATAAGCACGGTAAATTCGCCTTCCCTTACGGCAGAATCATCGGCTATCGAAAAGGGGCAGATGGCAAGCCCGAAATCATCCCAGATCAGGCTGAAGTTATTCGGCTGATTTTCAATAGCTACCTGCAAGGCGACAGTCTGCAAAGCATCAAGGCAAAGCTGGAAACCGCGGGTGCGCTCACAGCCCGCGGCAACACCGCATGGTCAGCGCAAAGCATCCAACGCATCCTGCAAAATGAAAAATACTGTGGTGACGTATTACTGCAAAAGACCTTTACCGAGGATGTGCTGACGGGTGTACATAAGAAAAACACCGGGCAGCTCCCGCAATATTACATTGAAAATTACCACGAGGGCATTGTCAGTAAACAGATGTTCCGAGAGGTACAAGCTGAGATTGCCCGCCGAAACAGCAAGTCAGCCGCCAACCAGCGCAAGCGCCGCCGTGGCCGCTACAACAGCAAGTATGCCTTGTCCGAGCGACTGTTCTGCGGTAACTGCGGCAGCCCTTACAAGCGGGTGACTTGGAATATTCACGGCAGAAAGCAAATCGTCTGGCGGTGCGTGAACCGCATCGAGTACGGAACGAAATTCTGCGGCAGCTCACCGTCCGTCCCAGAAGAAAAACTGCACCGTGCAATTCTGAAAGCCGTGCAGGATTTGGCTGCAAACTTCACCGATGAAGTTGCTGCCCAAATCAACGGCATCCTGCATGACATCCAGACCGGCGAAAGCACAAAGCCAAATTTGCAGGAGCAGTTGGAGCAGACCCAGCAGGAATTTGACCGCCTGCTGGAAATGTCCTTGGACTTCGATGAGAATACACCGTTTCTCGATGACAAGTTGAAAAAGCTGAACAATAAAATTAAGAGTCTGAAAAAAGCCATTGAGGACAGCGCCGCCCGACAGGAAAAAGCCAGACAGCCGGAGATGCTGCTGTCAGCCAAGGACTTACAAATCCAAGAATATGACGATGCGCTGACTGCGCGAATCATTGAGAAAATTACGGTGAGGTCGCGCAATGAAATTGAAATACGGTTTATCGGCGGCTACAAAAAGACAATGCAGCTGACATAAAAATAAAGAGGGCATACCCAATCGGAGATAAGGCATCTTCGATTGGGTATGCCCTTTTTCACTTTTATCGGAAAGAGGTAGCTATGAAGCTGGGAGAGAAAATCAAGCTGGTTCGTAAGCACAGAGGACTAACGCAGCGGGAACTGGGAGAACGACTGCACTTGGATGGAAATGCAGCAAATCGCATTGCCCAATATGAGTCAGGATTCCGAACGCCGAAAGAGGATAGAATCCAAGAAATAGCCAGAGTTCTGAATGTCCGCAAAGAAAATTTTTTTACAAGGGCAGAAACGCCAGAGGATATTATCCGAACATTGATCTGGTATGACTGGGAACATGACTGCGGTGGGAGTGTTCCAATTGACGCGATTCTGCTCTTTGATAATTTTGAGGAAGTAGGCTGTTTTTTGAAAGAGTGGTACAGCCAAAAGAAAAGACTGAGAACGAGGAAAATCATAAAGGCAAAGTATCTGGAATGGATGCTGCAATGGCCCACAGAGAAAGAAAACAATTAAATTTTTCTACTATCGTTGATTTTTCTCTCTTAAAACAGGGTATCTTTTTTATCACACTCAGACAAGTGAAAAGCCCCGATACATCGTTGAAAACACGATGCGTCGGGGCTTTCTTTTTGCCTGTATTCATAGCGAAAGACTCGCAGCAGTGGGATGCTTCAGCATCCTCAGCTACTGCGAGTCCTTGGGCAATACCGCACAATTCCCGCCTAACGGCTTACGCACCGCTCCGGCGGCGTGAGAGGTCGGCTCCTGTTTAAGAGAGTCTCTTACTCAATTTCGTTTTTTTCGGGCGCTTCGGACGGTGCAGCCTTCGGGCGGGTGCTGTTGTTGGCTACCGGGATGAACCGTTTGGCAAACCTGTTTTCGCCGCGGCTGCGCACGTAGAAGTAGCCGATGATCGAGAACGTCAGCGCACCGATGAAGTTGACGAACAGATCCTCCATCGTGTCCAGCAGACCAATGTCCAGATACCCGCCCAGCCCCAGTGCGGTCTGGGTGCCGTCCGCCTGCACGACGATGACGTCGGTGATGTTTTTCAGCACAGTGGACGTATTGCCGCCCGTGGGGTCCAGCATGATGGAGCCGATCGTGTTGACGACGGTGTCCTTCTGCATATCGAGGAAGAACAGCTGGTCCATCGTACACTCAAAAAATTCCCAGATGACGCCGACGGTCATCGAGAAGCAGAACGCCACGATGGCCAGATACAGCGGCGACAGGTGGAACCGCGCCTCGCTGTGGCGGTTCAGAATGTCCAGCAGCGAGAACCCGATGGCCGCGCACAAAAAGCCGTTCAGCGTGTGCAGCACCGTGTCCCAGTAGGGGAAGGTGACGTAGTACGCGCCAATCTCGCCCATGATTTCCGCTGCATAAATGAACAGCAGGATGATGATTTCCAGCGTGTTCGGCAGGGTGATGTCCAGCTTTTTTTCCAGGACGCTGGGCATCATGAACAGGATAAGCGTCAGCACGCAGAGAAAAACGTTTTCAAAGTTGCCGTTGAAAATCTGTGCCAGCATGACCAACACAACCGAGATGCGCAGCAGGATATACACCATCGTGACGGAGCGTCTTTCGCGCCAGACGGTTTTCCATTCTTCGAGTTTCGGGTGATCCATGACTTCTCCTTTTCAGTCGTCCAGTGTAAAATCCCGTGGGTCCAGCTCGGGCAGGACCTGGCGGCGGGGGATGCGCATCAGCGGGTCATAGCTGAATTTGCGGCAGCAGTAGTAGGGCGACACAACGCCCTTGCGCTTGCATAAAATCATTTTGGGGTCGGCGGCGGTGGAGCCGTGCAGGCAATAAGCACACGCCGGGGCAATATGTGCGCCGTAATAGGTCTTTTTAAACATTAGACTCACCCTCAAACCACAAAATATACTATCATTTATTATAAAGTATTATAAAGACTTTGCCGGGCCTTGTAAAGAGCTGCGCAGAGAAAGACAAACCCCGCCGCCGCGGCGTCCGGCGGCAGACGGAAAACCGGCAGGACGCGGGCGGCCAGTGTACTGCATACCGTAACGCTGCCGGGCAGCAGCTGCGCACACACCCTGACGAGCAGCTGCAAAAGTACAAGGTGCACTGCGCGGCTGAAAACTAGCAGCCGCGGGCGGTACGCCGTCCCGGCGAACAGCCGCAGCTGCGCCCAGACCGAGACGCCGAGCACGCTCAGGCAGGCGCAGCAGCCGTACAGCGCCGCCGCCCCGCCCAGCGCCGCAAAGTCCGCGCATCCGGCGCTGACCTCCAGCGCCGCGCTGACAGCCGTCGGCGGCAGCGGCAGCACTGCCAGCAGCACCGCGCCCACTATGCGGAAGAATACAACGCACCCGCAGACCGACAGCGACGACGTGACCGCGGAGGATATGGCCTGCGGCAACCCCTTGGCCCCCTCTGCGAGGAGGCTCCCGCTGCAGCGGGTGGGAGAGAGAATCTTGCTGCGCCCCGAAACCTCCCGGGTGCAGTCTGTAGGGGCGAACATGGTTCGCCCGTCAAGTTGGCGTGGCTGTGCTTTTCCGGAAAGGCCGCTCCCATCGGAAACGGCCAGCGGGCGAACCATGTTCGCCCCTACAATGTGGGATAGCAGCTGACAAACCGCTCCCGCCCCCAAATTCGCCCCGATCTGCGCCGCGTACAGCACCACGCCAAGCTGTACATTCCCCAGCAGGGCCCCGCCGACGCAGCCGATCACAAACCCGGGCCCGGAGCAGCAGCCCAGCACCTGCAAAAGTGCAGCATCCCGCCGCGTAATGCGCCCCGCACCGTACAGCTGCCCGGCCAGCCGCGCACACACTGCATATCCGCCAACCCAGGACAGCAACAGTGCCCGCGCGGTCTCGGCGGATTCCAGCC
>ULQT01022640.1_pt1 | contig 23719 bp, 22 predicted proteins | sample 1954791 | NCBI WGS metagenome assembly ULQT01 (sample SAMEA4835663, study PRJEB28245) | human gut metagenome | biome: gut microbiome; material: fecal sample | place: Denmark | collected 2008 | reverse complement strand
TTAATTGAATTTACTTTCAACTGTGTTATACTTTTATTAATGGATATTTTTGAATTAATTATTTAAGGAGGCTTTATTTATGAACCTGTTTTCCTTTACCCTTTCTACAAATAGTGAGGGAATGTATAATATCACTTCAATGGTCAATGATGCCATTCAGACAGTAAAAGCCGAAAACGGGATATGTGTAGTCTATACTCCTCATACCACCGCAGCAATAACAATTAATGAAAATGCGGACCCTGATGTTCAGTCAGATTTTCTTTTGGGATTAAGCAAAACTTTCCCTGACTTACCCGAATTCAGACATTTTGAAGGTAATTCCTCAGCCCATCTTAAATCTTCAGCTCTAGGATGCAGTGAAACTGTTATTATAGATAAAGGCAAATTGCTTTTAGGCACATGGCAGGGAATTTATTTTTGCGAATTTGACGGACCCCGGACCAGAAAATTTTATGTTAAAATAATAAAAGGGTAATATTCTTATTTTCAACCCTCCAAAAAGGACTGCTGCAAATCAAATTTTTCATTCTGATTTACAGCAGTCCTTTTTTATTATAACTCTTTAATCTTTTCAACAATATACTCTACCACTTCACCGGGATTAATATGAAGAACAGCAGCAAATTCTTCATAAATCAGCTTTTCAGCCTCCTTCATCACTTTCTCATCACTGACATACATCTTCTTACCCTCAGCCTCTCGCTCCTGCTTATTTATATAAAGAGTATTTATAAGCCTGAGTGTTTCTTTTCTGTCACCTTTTTCAACAATATTATTATATTTTTCACGTCTTTCCTTTTCACTATCATACCACACTGGTTCCATACCTTTTACTTCTTTTATCAGACTGTCAATTTCTTTGGAAGTCAGAACCTTTTTCATTTTTCTGACAAGTTCCTCATTTTCAACAGGAACATAAATTACAGTATTATCACTGTAAGCAGGCTGCAAAGAATAATAGTCCATAGACTTTCCGGAAAAATTCTCATTAACTATTTCCTTAATTATACATACACCCTGTTTACCATACATAACAGTATCATTAACATTATACATATTGCTTCACCTCGCAAAAATAAAGGTCTGCTAAATGCAGACTACTTTCAGACATACTCTAATTATAGCACAAATAAGGTATTTTATCTAATAGTAAATTTAACTAAATATTTACAATATAAGTTTTTATAATAATAAACAAAAAATGCAGCAACGCTTCAAAGCATCACTGCATTTGGTTTAATTTAATATTTAATCCTCATCAAAGTGCAAAATACCTATATAAGGAAGATTTCTATATCTCTGAGCATAGTCAAGACCATACCCTACTATAAACTCATCAGGAATGTCAAATCCTGTCCAGTCCACATGGACATCAAACTCTCTTCTCTCAGGCTTGTCAAAAAGAGTACATAGCTTTATAGACTTAGGATTTTTACTCTTTAAATAATCCAGAAGATAATGAAGAGTTCTTCCGCTGTCAATAATATCTTCAACAATAAGAAGATTTTCACCTTCAATAGGGTCGTCCAAATCCTTTAATATTTTTATGTTTCCGCTTGATTCAGTTGCATTGCCATAGCTTGAAACATCCATAAAATCAAATTTAACAGGTAAATCAAGGCTCTTTACAAGGTCAACCATAAACATAACGGCACCTTTAAGTACACAAACAGTCTTAACCTCTTCACCATTATAAAATTCTGTAATTTCCTTAGCAATCTCCTGAACTCTTGCCTTTAATTTTTCCTCAGAAATAAGAGTTGTAACTCTTTCCTTCATTTGTTAAACCTCCCATAAATACAGATACAAAACATTTTCACAGTCCTCAGCAGCCTTAAAATAAGCGGAAGTTTTCATATCCTTTACCCATACAATATTATTTCCTGCGGCAAGCAAAGGTATATTATCTCTCTTACTTAAAGGAACCTTTTCATCAATAAAAAGTTTTTTTATTGTCTTTGTTCCTCCGTAAAGACTTATTTTATCTCCCGGCCGTCTGCTTCTGATCTGCAATCCTGTATTTATTTTATCATAATCTAAAGGAATAGTATACACCTTTTTTAAATTTCCATTATATTTTTCACTGGAAATTAACATTCCCATGCCAAGTTCTCTAAAGTCATACTCCTTTCCTGTTTCTATATCATAAGCAAAATCTCTGTTCTCTCCTACTTTGTAAAAGTAAATTGTATTATGCTCCTTCACCGCCCTTAAATTGTTAGGAAGCTCAATCACTTTTCCGCTTTCCTTTTCTGTAAGCGACAGAACTCTTTCAACGTGTTCATAAGATATATCATGCAGATCAGCTGAATAATCTACAAAGCCAAGTCTTATAATTCTTCTTTGTATAACCCTGTCGTATTTCAGCAGCCTGTCTACAGATATTCTATTATCTTCTATTTCACACTCCTTATATGCTTTCTTTGCTATCCCCTCCATATATCTTTCTTCGTCAGTCATAAGCTCCGACATTCTAGCCATTGCCGCAACAATATTTTCATTAAAATCCCTTTGTATCATAGGGATAATGTTAAGCCTTATTTTATTTCTTGTATATTCCTCAACGCTGTTTGTTGAGTCAGTACAGTATTCCAGCCCTCTTGCCGTGCAATATGCTTCTATTTCTGCTCTTGTAATGTTAATAAGAGGTCTTATAATTCTGTCTCTTGCGGCCGATATTCCTCCAAGCCCCTTTATTCCCGTACCTCTTAAAAATCTCATAATCATAGTTTCACAGTTGTCATTCATATTATGGGCAACAGCAATTTTTCCGTCTTTGCCTGCTGTTTTATAAAAGGCGTCATACCTCAGTTTTCTGCCCATTTCTTCTACTGTCATACCCTCAGCCTTAGCCATAGCCTCTACTTCATAGCTGAATACCTTCACATTGTTGCCGTAAACCTCTCCGAGTTCTATTACATATTCCTCATCACGCTGAGCCTCTTCACCCCTTATATTATGGTTAATATGTACTAAAGTAATATCAAGATTGTACTCTTCCTTTAAGGAGTTTAATACATCTGTCAGACATACTGAGTCTGCGCCCCCTGATACTCCTATAATAATTTTATCACCATAGGACAGCATATTGTATTTTTCAATTGTCGCTCTTATCTTATCTAACATTGTATAAGCTCCCTTACAATTTTTCTACATTTTAACACATATATAAAAAAATTACAAATTTTCTCTTTAAGCTATTAAATTGATTTTATACACCGCAATTTATACAACAACAGCAACAAGCACCGTCATATCATCTCCAATGCCCCCTTTGTAATTATCCTTAGCCTTCTCCAATATACTGTCTGCAATATGTTTTGGATTATTGTTCTTTCTTTTCTTTATTACATCAAGAAGCCAGTCTTCGCTCCTCACAGCACCTCCTCTTGAATCAATAACTCCGTCTGTCATCATAACTATTACATCACCCTTTATAATACTTCTGTTAAACACTTCCCTGTCTACCTTTCCCAGTATCCCCACAGGCAGAGAAGACGAACGCAATACCTCAACACTTCTTCCCCTTGCAATCATTGTAGATACCGCACCAATTTTAATAAACTCAGCTTCTCCTTTATACAAATCCACAGTACATATATCAAGAGTTGAAAAACACTCCTTACCCTCATCTAAAAGAAGTACTGAATTAATTGCCTCAAGAATAGTTTCTCTGTTAAATCCTGCCGTGGCAAAATCCTCATACATTTCAATTGAAGCCGCACTTTCCTCCCTTGCAATTTCACCGCTTCCCATACCATCAGCAAGGGCAAGCAAATATTTGCCTCTGTCCAGCTGCAAATATGTATAACTGTCGCCGGAAATTTCACTCTCTGTCTTGTGCACACCATTTGAATATACATTTAGCCTCATCTTAGGTTTTTCTGCAAGGTGCAAAATACAATGCTTGTCCTCAATTACACAGCTTTCACTTACATTTACAAAATCAATATCCAAAAGTTCTCTTAAACGCGGAATTATATTTTCACGGCATGCGTTACAGTTATGGCAGTTTTTAAGTGTAATGTAAACTTCAAGCCTATTTTTTATATGTACAGCTATTGCACTTTTTACCATATTTCCTGTAAGCCCTTTATATATTTTAGTACTTAATTCCCTGTCAATGTTTAAGTTATGCGTAACCTCCTGCATCAGTTCCTCAATTACCTTACCTGCGTCAGACAACTGCTGAACAGCCAGAAGTTTTACACTTTTTATTCGCTCTCTCCAGAGTTTTTGTTCCTTATACATTTGGATATATCCATACGCCGAAGCAGCAATTTCAGCTGAATGAGTACAGCTTGCAAGAAAACTGTCATTTAAGTCATCTCTGTTAATTTCTCCTGTTTCAAGCCAGTTCCCTATTGCAGAATAAATAGACTTGTATGTATTCACACAGTTTTTATGCCAACAGTTTTCAAGATTTCCACAGTTTTTACAGCTTATTTCAGTTATCCTGTCAAATATCTCCCTCCTTTCTTCTTCACTGCTATCCGGAATAACAGCAAGATAAGCTTTTGAACAACTTTTTGAAACCCTGTCAAAAGCAGCAGCAACAGTTTTTAGCCTTTCCCCTACAATCCTTTGAATTTCCTTAGGATATTCCTCAGTCTGATTCACATCTACGTCAATAATATTTAATACACCAATATTTTCACGCAGAATGGCATTGAGAGCAACTGCCAGAACTGCTTCCACCACTGACATCATAGCAAAAAACAACGAAAACTCATCATACATAGCAAATATAAGACCACCTGTAAGTATTGCCAGCCCCGCTGTATATCCTTGTTTATATCTGTCCGTACCAAGAATATGAAGCACACACATTATAACAAGAGCAATAATATATCTGGAAACACACATTTGACCCGAAACCGACAGCAATCCAAGTATTGCTGAAATAATTATCGTATAAAATCCTGATTTGTAGCAAAACACAGATGCAAAACCTATTATTATAGGATTTACAACACCGAACAATTCAAGCCTGCCAAGCATAAATGCAATAACACCGTAAGTCAATTTATAACTCTTTGCCCACTCTTTAACTTTACTTATCATTTGTTTAACCCTCCTTACATAAACTAAGTATAGTATGTATTGTACTTTTTATTTGTCGAAGTATTAAAGGCATATAAAAAAATTTTATTTAAAATATTGACAAGCTGTGACTTTTACATTAAATTAATAGTATAAATATATTTAAAGGATACGATTATGGAAATATTATATGAAGATAAATACTTGTTAATAGTAAATAAGAAAGCTGGTGTACCCTCTCAGGAGGATAACAGCAATGAGAAAAGCATATTAAAAAGTGCAGAAGAATATACAAATAATACTGTATATTTACTTACCAGGCTTGACAGACCCGTAAGAGGACTTGTTCTGCTTGCAAAAGATAAATCCACAGCAGATAAACTTACAAAAATGCTGTTAAATCACGAGATTGTAAAAATATATCATGCAATTGTCTGCGGTAAAGTAGATAAATGCGGTCATATAGAAAGCTATTTAATGAAAAACAGCAGACTTAATACTTCAAAAACAGTAAATAAGGGAAATATAGGTGCAAAACTTGCAATTCTTGATTATAAGGTACTTGAAGAAAAGAATAATTTATGCAAAGTTGAAATCGACCTAAAAACAGGGCGCCATCATCAAATAAGAGTGCAGTTTGCATCTATAGGTGCACCTCTTTTTGGAGATATTAAATATAACCCTGAATTTAAACATAAAAGAAATGTAACGCCTGCACTTTGTGCCTGCCAGCTTAAATTTACACACCCTGTAACAAAGGAAGAAATTAATATTGAAATTGAGGATAATTTAAATTTATAAATTTTCTTAAAACAAATATTTATGTTTTCTTAAATGCAAAAAAGCAATCCTTCAATTAACTGAAGTGATTGCTTTTTTATAAAAATACAATATTACAAATTTACTTTACAGAACAAATACCCCTTGTATAAAAGCTGTAAAACCAATAAAACTTGTTTTTTCATTTATAACTTAATTTTACTTGCAGACCTCTCTGTCACATTGTTTTGTAAAGTAAGCAGAAAATTCAGCACACACAAATCTATATAATGTTTTCTTATTCTAAACAAAAAATACTCACTTTTTACTAATAATTAAGATTAATTAATAAACTAAACAACATTTAATTTTCGTCTCATTAATCAGTATATAGAATAAAAAGTTTACCTTATTTGCTCTGCTTCTACAAATATTTTCTACCTTTTTTTGCTTGTGAATATTCATCACGATGTTTTATTTTATATAGTTTTCCATTAACCACAAAATTAGATCCTGTCTGATGAAAAACAAAAGCAACTCCATATTGGTCACAAGTTGCTTTTATATGTTTTATCCAGTCAAAATTGCAAATACGTGCGTTTTTATAAGATTCTCCTCCTGCTGTTACTAAGTCAATCTTACCTTTACTTAAGAACAAAGATAAATCAATATCTTCTAAAATAGGTGATACAAAAATATATTTATATTTTGCTTTAAGATTTAAAAGTTTAGGCAATCTTTCGTTTGCCTTTTCTTGATTTTCGCAGGTAACAGCAATGATAACATTATCATATCCATCTCCCCAGTCACCGGGGACACATTCATAAAACCGTTCAATCCTTTTTGTTAAAATCAAAAATTTTACATCCTGTCTTTGTTTGATAATATCCCATGCTTCATCACGCCACTCATCCGCTTCTTCTATAAAGAAATCTGATGTAAAACAAGTTGCAACCTCTGCCCCTGATGGTATTTTATATTTTCCGTTTTTATCTTTTTTCAGAGGTAAATTAAAATTAGTCTTTGATCTGGTTATAATTCCTGCATCTTTTCCATGCAAACCATCTAAATAATATACAAAACAATTCAGACAACCAGGACTGCATTTATGACAACCATGCCACGGATTCCAAGCAGCTTTCTTCATATATTTTACCTTTCCTCAGTAAATCACTATTTTTCCAGCAAGCAGCCAAATCACTGTTTATCAAACAAATCTCACAAGATTAAAACTAATAAATACAGCTATAACAGAGCAGAATTCAAAATTATATTAGTTTTTTCCGTTTATAAACTAATATAATAATACAACAACACACACTGCTTTTTTAATTACTTATTAACTTAACAGCATTCTGTCGTTATTCATTTCCTCACCGCTTGCCTTTTCAAACATAGCAAGAAGATCCGGTACATCAAGCTTCTTCTTTTCTTCACCTGCAATATCCAGTATTATCTGCCCCTTATGAAGCATTATAAGCCTGTTTCCTATTCTTAAAGCATCTCTCATATTATGAGTTACCATAAGAGCAGTAAGATTATTTTCACCTACAATTTTTACTGTAAGTTCAAGAACCTTTTTTGCAGTTTTAGGGTCAAGTGCCGCAGTATGCTCATCTAAAAGCAAAAGCTTTGGATGATGGAAAGCAGCCATAAGCAATGTAAGAGCTTGTCTCTGTCCTCCTGAAAGGTATCTTGTCTTGTCCTTTAACCTTTTGTCAAGTCCAAGGTCAAGCTCAGCAAGCATTTTTTTATAAAGTTCTTTTTCTTTTTTTGTAATACCAAATCTAAGTGTTCTTGTCTTTCCTCTTCTGTAAGCAATAGCAAGATTTTCTTCTATTGTAAGGTCAGAAGCAGTACCCATTCTTGTATCCTGGAATACTCGGCCTATGTATTTTGCTCTTTTATGTTCCGGAGCTTTTGTCAGATCCACATTATCAATTAATATTTTGCCGCTTGTAATAACATTAGAGCCTGATATTGCATTAAGCATAGTGGACTTTCCTGCACCATTACCGCCGATAATAGTTATAAAATCTCCTTCATTGACATTAAGACTTATACCATGGAGAACGTGCTTTTCATTAATAGTACCAACTTCAAATTTCTGATGTACATTTTCAAGCTTAAGCATTTGCACTTCCCCCTCTCTTAACAGAATTCTTAATATTTCTTGCAGCAATATTTCTTATACTTGGGAAGCAAAGAGCAACTGCAAGAAGAACAGAACTTATAAGCTTCATATCATCTGACTTAAGACCAAGTTTAAGAACAACAGCAATTATTATTCTGTAGAGAACAGAACCAAGAGCAACTGCAATAAGAGAACGAAGAATTGTTCTGTTGCCAAATACAACCTCACCTATAATAACAGATGCAAGTCCAATAACAATAGTACCAACACCCATCTGAATATCAGCAAAACTATTAAACTGAGAAACCAAAGAAGCAGAAAGTGCAATAAGACCGTTACCAAGCATAATACCAAGTATAGTAGCATTGTCAGTATTTACACCATTTGCCCTAATCATATTTTTATTATTTCCTGTAGCTCTCAAAGCATATCCAAGCTCTGTAGAAAAAAACCACCATAAAAACAAAACTACAATAACAGTAAGTACAATACCTGCAACAATAGCTGCATAATTTTTAGTAAGTCCTGTGTTTTCAATCATACTAATTATGGTTGTTTCCCTTAATAAAGGAATATTTGACTTTCCCATAACTCTTAAATTAACTGACCACAAACCTGTCATTGTAAGTATACCTGCAAGCAATGCCGGTATTTTAAGTTTAGTATGCAAAAGACCTGTGCAAAGCCCCGCCAGCAAACCGCCTATAAGAGCAATAAATGTAGATACAAAAGGGTTAAGTCCTGCTGTAATAAGCTTACAGGTAATACCTGCCCCCAGTGTAAAACAGCCTTCTGCCGTAAGATCAGCAATATCAAGTATTCTATAGGTAATATATACACCTATTGCCATAACAGCCCAAAGCAGACCTTGAGCTATAGCACCAATTATAAATCCCATTTTTAATTTAACTCCTTTTCTTATGTATTTACGAAACAAGCAAACAAATGCTATTCTTATTTACTTCCTTCGTAAATAAGGGGTACTCTGTTAAGCACCCCTTTGCCTTTATAAGTACATCTATACTTCTTTACTTGCTTGTAGTTGTTGTTAATGTTGCATTTGATTTAATGTCATCAGGTATAGTAATACCTAATTCATCAGCAGCTGTTTCATTAATAACAAGTTCAGGATTTTCTGCATACTGAACAGCCATTGTTTTAACATCTGAACCTTCTATAATTTGTGCAGCCATCTTTCCTGTCAGCTTTCCAAGATCAGTATAGTCAATTGCAACAGAAGCCAGACCGCCTCCGTTTACCATACCTGTTTCACCAACAATTACAGGCAGACCGGCAGGGTTAGTAATGCTTGTAACCAAAGGCATACTTGAAGCAAGCACATTATCTGTCGGAACATAAACTGCGTCACAAGTACCTATTACAGATTCTGTTACCTGAGCAACATCATTAGTTGATGTAACAGTCTTTCTTTCAACTTCAAGACCTGCTGCCTTTGCAGCTTCTTCAGCCAAATTAGCCTGAATAAGAGAATTCTGTTCACCTGAACAATACATTATTGTAATTTTCTTTGCATCAGGTAAAAGCTTAGTTAATAAATCAATCTGTTCCTTAACAGGAGTAAGGTCAGATGTACCTGATACGTTGCAATTAGGCACTTCGTTGCTTTCAACAAGGCCTGATTCAGCAGGATCTGTTACAGCAGTAACAAGAATAGGAATATCCTTTGTCTCTGTTGCAATAGCCTGAGCAGCAGGAGTTGCAATAGCTAATATTAAGTCCTTGCCGTCAGAAACAAACTTTTGAGAAATTGTCTTTAAATTTGACTGGTCACCCTGTGCATTCTGCAATTCAATATTAATTTTATCTCCGTCAGTATATCCTGCTTCAGCAAGAGCTGCAATAAAACCTTCTCTTGAAGCGTCAAGAGCAGGGTGCTCTGTAAGCTGAATAATACCAATATCAACAGGTGTTTCCATAGCAGTTGAATCAGTGTCAGCACCGCCTGTGCCGGACTCTGAGCTGCCGCTGCATCCTGATAACATCACAGCAGACATAGCCACAGCAGTTAACATTGACAAAAACTTTTTCATAAAAAATCCTCCTTATGCCTTTTGCATTATTTGGGTTTAAAACCCTGTTTAATTCTAATTTTACGTTATATTAACATAATTGTCAATAATTTTTAAGTTAAAATAGAAAAAAGCAGCTAACGCTCAGCTGCTTTTTCCTAAAGAGAAGGTATTTTTATGGGGTTTACAGTTTAATTTACATATTTGAGGGATGTATAAACTGTAATGTGAAAATATTTAGGGGTTTTCACAGTTCTTATTATAGCATTAGGCTATTCATAAGTGTTCACAAACATAAGTCGAATTTTAATTTTTTTTTGTACATTTTTTCAAATAAGGGGTAATTTTCTATAAAATTGTCATAGTTTTTCATTAAAAATTAGATATTTTGCTAGGTCTCAAGACTTTCAATAAACTTAATAAGGCTTAACTCTCCGTCTATTTCCAATCCCTTTTCAAATAATTTTTTATCCTCTTCACTCAATGCCGCAACAGGGGTAGAAGTCATTTCCTTTAATATTCCCGAATCCCTGTAAAATACTGCCACGTATCCTTCATTTTCTTTTAATATATAATGCTGTGAACTTTTACCCTCAACATTTTTATTAAATACTACCCTGTCAGCACTGAATTCTGTCATAAGCCACTCGCTGTATGCCTGCTGTGTTTTTTCTCTGTCCCAGCCATACATAAATTTCTGAGGTAAACTTTGCTGTGTTTCAGAAAAACCGTCAGAATAATTATAAACAAATTCAAGCACCGTGTTTTCTCCGATTGCAGTACCTGGCTTTGCCTCTGCCATAACAAGTCCGCTTCCGTAATCACTGTCAGCTTCACTGTTAAAGGCTAAATAATAACCGGTCAAAGCTCCTATAACAGTAAAAATCATACCACAAAAAACTATCAGAAATCCCTTTAACAGCCTTCTCACATATATCACCTCAAGGTTATTATTGCCGGTTTTGGTTTAAATATACATTTTATTGAAAATTTACTGTATTAATACACTCTTAAACCATACCTCAAAACTACTTATTTAAGTTTTCCCAGTTTTTGTCTACACTTTCCTGTATCTTTTTCACAATATCGCTGTATTTATCATTTGTAAGGTGCCTTGTCCTGCCCATTGCTGCAAGAAAGTCAATAACTGGAAGTTTTTCCTTTGGTTTATAAGTTACCTTTCTAACTCCTCTTTCCACTTCATAAAGAGGGAAATAACAGCTGTCTACTGCCTTGTGAATTACAACTCTTTCATATCTTGGCTCGTCCTGCCAGTTAAGAGGACAAGCAGATATAGCTTTAATATAAGCAAGACCGTAATTATCAGCGTAGTACTGTGCTTTTTTAGCTTTTACAATAAAGTCCTGAGGGTTACTCTCTGCAACTGTTGCTACATAATTAATTTTAGTTGCTTCAAATAATCCTGGAGTATCCTTAGGCATATACGGCTTGCCGCTTTCACCTATGCCAACATGGCTTGTAGCACTTTTAGCTCCCAAAGGAGTAGTATAGCTGTATTGATATCCCGTATTCATATAACCGCCGTTGTCATATTCGAATATTATCATATTATGATTTCTTATAGCAGCAGCAAGAGCAGAGCCAAGACCTATATCCATTCCTCCGTCACCGCTTACCATAATAAATGTTATTTTGCCCTCAGGTATTTCTCCTCTTCTCTGCCTTTCCTTGTAACCTTCAAGAATACCGCTTAAAGTTGCAGCACCATTTTGGAAAAGATTGTGTACATAATTTACATTAAATGCAGTTGTAGGATATCCTGTTGTAACTACCATACCGCAGCCGGTCTGAAAAAGCATTACAACATTTCCTTCAATACCCTTTAACAAAAGGTTAATATTTACAGGGATGCCGCACCCTGCACAGGCACTGTGTCCTGCTACAAGCCTTTTAGGCATATTAGTGGATTTTTTAATATTTATATTTTTAACGGTTACCTTACCGTCTTTGTCTGTCACATCATATCCCATTGATGCATTAACTTCTGTAACAGGTTCAAAGTATTTTTGCTCCTTAAATTCGCTGCCTCTGTATGTGCCGTAATAGTCAAAGGCCTTTATATTTTCAAATTCCATAGCTTCAATTCCAAGGTAAAGCATATTTTCAGCGTCTTCAACATAAAATTCCTTACCACCCAAGCCAAACACTCTTGTTATGACTTTTGCAGAAATACCATTTTCATAAAAAGCTGCCTTTATCTCAGTGGAAAAATTACCGCCTCCGCCATAAGAATCCTGTCTGTCACCGATTACCACAACCTTTGCATTCTGACAAGCATCAGAAATTTCCCTGTCAAAAAACGGACGCAAAGCCTGAACTGTAATTACACCTACCTTATGTCCTTCAAGTCTCATTTTGTCAACAGCCTCTTTTGTAGTATCAAAAGCAGAACCAAGTACTATGAATAAAACATCAGCGTCATCACTCATATATTTGTGAACAACATTATACTTTCTTTCGCTTATTTCAGCAAATTTTTCAAATTCATCATATATTACTGATTTTGCTTCTTCCATAGCAAGTCGAAGCTGATATTTGTTATTTATAATATCCGGCTCATTCATATAAGAACCAATGGTCACAGGGTTTTCAGTATCAATTGCTGTATATTCCGCATCATACTTCCCTACATATTTTTTAACTTCATTATCTTCTTCAAATACCAGCAACTTTTTCTTTTGATGACTTGTAAAAAATCCGTCAAAAGCAACAATTACAGGCAATTTAACTCTCTCTGCCACTTTAAGTCCGATTATGTTAAAGTCATAGGCCTCCTGATTATCCTTTGCAAACAATATTATCCAGCCTGTATTTAAAGCAAACATAATATCACTATGGTCACCCTTTATACATAATGGTGCAGATACAGTTCTGCATGCCACATTCATAACCATAGGAACTCTTGTTCCTGACTGGACAGGCAGCTGTTCAAGTGCATACAGCAAACCATTGGCACTGGTAGCATTTATAACCCTTGCCCCGGCTAGAGTTGCACCATAGCATATACCTGCGGCAGAATGTTCTCCCTCTGCCGCAATCATTACAGTATTAAGCCTTCCCTGACTTTTCATCAAATCCATACCCTCGGGTATTTGTGTTGACGGTGTAATAGGATAATACCCCATTACATGATAATCTATTTGCTTTGCCGCTATACATACAGCCTCATTCGCTGATTTAAATACCACTTTCTGACTTAGCATAAATAACCTCCAACTAAAATTTTGGTTTAACTGCTTTTGCAAATGAACCAAAAATATTATATTTCATCATTATTATAACTTTCACTGTCCACCCAACTGTTTTCACCAATATCATTAAATACAAAGTCCTTGTTAAGTAAATAAATATTACCTATATTTTCATAACTCTCTCCCTCTTTAGCTACAACCAAAGCCTTTGTAGGACAAATCTCAACACATCTCAGACATCCCTTACAGTGATATAAATCCATTCCTAGATTTACTCCGTCTTTAAACTGAAAAACCATATCAGGACATGTTACATCACACAGCCCGCAGTCAATACATCTTTCTCTTATATACTTAGGCAAAAATCCTTCCCTGCACCCCTGCAGATCATTTGTTATCGAATTTGCAGCACATCTGTTTAAACCGCCTATAGGACTGTTATCATACCCTTGTACTCTTTGTGTATCTCTGTATTCTGTATAAGGATACTTGCTTTCAATTTTCTTTTTTTCAACTCTTGAATACCCCATTTTCAATGCCATTAAATTTGCTGTAAGCTTATCAGGGTATCTTGCCCCCACAGTATTTTTAACAACATCTTCTGCAAACTCAAGAGGAATAAACCCACTGGCCCTTATCATTGCACCAAGCATAACAATATTAAGCCTTGCATTGCATTCAACAGCAATATTCATAGCGTCCAAAATCCATAAATTACAGCTTGGCAATTTAATTCTGTCAACTGTACTTTCAAAATCCATATCTGTATTTATTACAACATTGCTGTTTTCATTTAAGCCTGCAAGAGTATTTTCCTTATCTGCCAAAGAAATTTTAAAAAGTGCCAGTAAGTCGGGATTTCTGACAGGGGCATTTATCCTGATTTCATTTTTTGAATATCTTACATATCCTTTAACAGGTGACCCTCTCTTCTCTGAGCCGTAGGAAGCAAAGCTTTGAGCCTCCATACCCAAATACATTGCACCTATTTCACCCAAAAGCTTACCTACAAGATTAGCACCAAAACCGCCAATGCTTTCTATTCTTATTTCATAGTTTTCAATATCCATAAAAAAACCTCCAGACTTGTTTTTATTTATTATCCCAAGCCGGAGGTTAATTATTCCTTTTACTATTTAATTTTAATTTATGTAAATACCGAAATCAAACCCTGCAAAAATTTGTGCAGCTTCAGGACTGTCCAAATATTCAGCAAACTTTTTAACATTATCTGACGGCTCTGCTCCGTTATCTGTATTTAACACAGCTACTGAATACAGCACCTCTGAATTAAGACTTTCCTTAGGTGCTGATGCAATAATCTGCACCTTGTCAGCCTGTGCCAATGCGTCTGTTTCAAAGCAAACTCCAACATCACTTTCACCTTCAATTATGGAATTTACAACCGATGGTGAATCTTGACAGCTTTTTGTATTCATTTTCAATACATCTTTAAATACATTAAGATTTATAAAGACTTCTCTTGCAAACATTCCAACAGGTTCACTTTCTTCAGCAAGTGATATACTTTTGGCTTCTGTTACAGAATCAAAATCTTTAACTAATGTATCCTTGTCATATTTTTTAATTAAAACAATGTTGTTTTTCAGCAGCGGAATAACATTTTCTGCATTTAAATACTTATTTTTAATTAATGAATTAATTTGATCTTTAGATGATGGAATAAAAATATCACAATCTGCCCCATCCTTTATTCTTTCAAACAATTTACTCGTACTTCCGTCTACAATTTCAATGTCAACAGAATTCTCTGCTGTATATTCATCTGCTGCTGCACTTAGTGCATTGCTCAGACTTGAATCAGCAAAAACCCTGATATGTTCAGCAGGCTCTTCACTCTTACAGCCTGTCAGAACAAGAAAGACAGCAGTTATTAAACAAAACAGCTTTTTCATTTTATTTCCCCATTCCTACTATCATATAATAAGTATCTTAAAAATGTTTTTTATTTATCTCTTCAAGAATTTTTGATAATATTTCATCAGCAGCCTGTACTTTAGTCATTTTAGGCAGTTCAACAAACTTATCTTTGGTAATGATTGTCACAACATTTGTATCTGTTCCAAAGCCTGCACCTTCCGTTTTCAGGTTATTAGCAACAATCATATCAATACTTTTACTTTCAAGTTTAGCCTTTGAATTTTCAGCCATATTTTCAGTTTCCATACTAAACCCGCATAAAAACTGATTTTTTTTATGCTTCCCCAGATATTTAAGTATATCTGTAGTTCTCTTTAAAGCAATAGACATATCCCCGTCTTTTTTCTTAACCTTATTATCATAGGTAATTTCAGGTGTATAGTCAGCTACGGCTGCAGCTTTTATTACAATATCGCAGTTGTCAAAATTATTCCTTACCGCTTCAAACATATCTTCTGCACTTTTCACATTTATAACATTGACAAACTCAGGAGGTTCAATTGTCATATTACCCGCAATAATAGTAACTTCTGCACCTCTTAGCATAGCTTGTCTTGCAATTGCACAGCCCATTTTTCCTGTTGAATGATTTGTAATATACCTTACCGGGTCAATTGCTTCCATTGTAGCTCCTGCCGTTACCAATACCCTTTTACCTGTCATATCTTTTTCACACTGAAGTTCCCTGTAAACATACTCAACAATTTTTTCAGGCTCCTCCATTTTTCCTTTTCCCACATCACCGCAGGCAAGAAGTCCGCTTTTAGGCTCAATAAACTTATAACCGTATTTCTTGAGTTTTTCTATATTGTCCTGTACAATAGGATTTTCATACATATTGGTATTCATAGCAGGTGCAATGTATTTTGGGCAAGTACAAGCCATAATAGTAGTAGAAAGCATATCATCAGCAATACCATTTGCAATTTTGCCTATAATATTTGCAGTAGCAGGAGCAATTATAGCAATGTCAGACTGCTTTGCAATTGAAATATGCTTTACATCATAGCTGTAAGTTTTTTCAAAAGTATTAACAATACATTTATTGCCTGTCAGCCTTTCAAATGTAAGCGGAGCAATAAACTCAGCTGCATTTTCACTCATTATAACATTTACATTATATCCGGCCTTATATAAGGTGTGGGCAATTTTCGCTGACTTGTAGGCAGCTATAGAGCTTGTAACACCAAGCAAGACACTCTTCTTATGATTCACAAAATCACATCCTAAATAATTTTGTATTAATTTTAACATTAATAGTAATTTTATGCAATATATTTTTCCCTGTTATATATATTAACTTAAATAAAAAGACATATACCCTATACTTTGGTATATGTCTTTTTACCACTTATTTTATACATTAAAATTTTAAATAATTTACTGCTTATATCCATTCATATATACAAGCAGCATATTTACATCAGCAGGACTTACACCGCTTATTCTGCTTGCCTGACCAATATTTACAGGCTTAACCAACTTAAATTTCTGCCTTGCCTCAATTCTCAGTCCCATTACTTCATCGTAGTCTAATTCCTCAGGTATTTTTTTTGCCTCAAGTTTTTTAAAGCTCTCTACCTGCTTCATTTGCCTTGCAATATAACCCTCATACTTTATCTGTATATTAACCTGTTCTCTTACTTCATCACTGAGCTCAGGTCTCTCCTTATCAATAGGTGCAAGCATATCATAAGTAATTTCAGGACGTTTTATAATATCTCCCATATTTATACCTGTAGAAAGAGGAGAGCTTCCCAGGCTTTTAAGAAGATTGTTTACTTCATCTGTCGGACCAAAGTTTATTTTACTTACTCTCTTTATCTCTTTTTCAATAGCTTCTTTTTTAGCAATAAATTTGTCATATCGCTCCTGTGAGATAAGTCCGTATTTATATCCATATTCAGTAAGTCTCAAATCTGCATTATCCTGTCTTAACAGCAGTCTGTATTCAGCTCTTGATGTCATCATTCTATAAGGCTCTCTGCTCTCTTTAGTAATAATATCATCAATGAGAACACCTATATAAGCCTCGCTCCTGTCTAAAACAAGCGGCTCTCTGCCCTTTATATAAGCTGCTGCATTAATACCGCTAATTATGCCTTGTGCCGCTGCCTCTTCATATCCGCTTGTACCGTTAAACTGACCGGCACTGAAAAGCCCGTGAATGTTTTTAAATTCAAGAGTAAGCTTTAACTGATTTGCGTCAATACAATCATACTCTATAGCATAAGCAGTCCTTGTGAATTTTACATTTTCAAGCCCCGGTATAGTTCTGTACATAGCAATCTGTACATCCTCAGGCAGTGAAGAACTCATACCCTGTATATACATTTCATTTGTATCCTCACCCTCAGGCTCTACAAATATCTGATGCTGTGTCTTGTCTGCAAACCTTACAACCTTATCCTCAATTGAAGGACAGTATCTGGGACCTGTTCCCTCAATAACACCTGAGTAAAGGGGAGAACGGTCAAGATTTGCTCTTATTATTTCGTGGGTTTTTTCATTTGTATAGGTTAAATAACAATCATACTGTGGCTTTTCAATATTCTTGTCTATATCCTCAAAAGAAAAGGGAATAACCTTTTCATCTCCGGGCTGTGCCTTCATTTTGGATATATCAACAGTTTTTGCGTCAACTCTTGCGGGAGTACCTGTTTTGTATCTGAAAAGTTTTATACCAAGTCTTTTTAAGCAGTCACTTAATTTTTCAGACCTTCTGAGACCGTTTGGACCGCTTTCAATAATAGTATCACCATAAAGACAGCGAGCCTGTAAATATGTACCGCTGCATATTATCGCAGCCTTACACTTATACAGTGCATTGCTCTCGGATACTACTCCTGTTACTTTTCCATCCTCAGTTAAAATATCAACAATTTCACCCTGTCTTATTAACAAGTTTTCAGTATTTTCAAGTACCTTTTTCATTTCAGTATGATACTTAGATTTATCTGCCTGTGCTCTTAAGGAATACACTGCGGGACCTTTCCCCGTATTAAGCATTTTAATCTGCAAATATGTTTTGTCAATATTTTTTCCCATTTCTCCGCCAAGAGCGTCTATTTCTCTTACAAGATGACCTTTTGAACTGCCTCCGATATGAGGATTGCAGGGCATCATAGCAATACTGTCTAGATTAAGAGCAAATAATATTGTCTTTAATCCCATTCTTGCAGCAGCTAAAGCTGCCTCACAGCCTGCATGACCTGCACCTATAACGCAAACATCAACTTCATCAGCTGTATATAATTTTTCCATTTTTTCACCTCAATTTTAATTACCCTATTTGTAAACATCTATTTTTCTTTTCAAATAACTATTTTCCCAAGCAGAACTCACTGAATATCTTATCAATAATATCTTCTTCCAGAGCCTCTCCTGTTATCTCACCAAGAGCCTCATAAGCTTCTGTAAGGTCCATTGATATAAAATCCTCAGGCATTCTGTTTTCAACTGTTTCCATAACATTATTTAAGCTTCTTTTAGCCTTATAAAGGCTCTCTTTATTTCTTTCTCCGGATATTAATACTTCATTGTCAATATTAATATCACCTACAGCAAACATACTCTTTATTTTTTCATATATATCATTAATACCCTTGTCAGCCTTGACAGATATATTAACAGGGTCCATATCCTTAATAGCCCCCATATCTATCTTCTGCTCCAAATCCAGCTTATTTACAAGAGTAATAGTTTTCTTATTCCTAACCAATTCAATAAGTTCCAAATCCTCATCTGTCAATTCTTTACTGCCGTCAAACATTAGCAGTATAAGGTCTGCTTGCTCTGCAAGGTTTTTAGACTTTTCCACACCAATTTGCTCAATTACATCATTAGTGTTCCTTATACCTGCCGTATCAATAATATTAAGGGGTATCCCGTGTACATTAAGCATTTCTTCAAGACTGTCTCTTGTAGTTCCCGGAATATCCGTTACAATTGCTCTGTCTTCCTCAAGCATAGCATTAAGGAGGGAAGATTTTCCCACATTAGGTCTGCCTAATATAACAGTCTTTATACCCTCTTTGTATATTTTCCCTGTATCAGCTGACTTTATCAGCTTATCAACTGCTTCAACAGCAGCTTTTGTACCCTCAGAAATCATATTGTAAGTCATAGTTTCATCATCGTGTTCAGGATAATCAATACCGGCTTCAATATGTGCAAGCATAGTCAATATTTTATCCCTTATTGTCTTTATTTCCTTAGACAGTCTGCCTTCTAACCTAAGCATGGCTGCCTCTCTGCTTGCATCAGTCTTAGCATTTATAATATCAATTACGGCTTCAGCCTGAGTAAGGTCAATTCTTCCGTTTAGGAAAGCCCTTTTAGTAAATTCTCCGGGCTCTGCCATTCTTGCTCCGCATTTAAGAACTGCGTTAAGCACAGCAGTCACAGCCCTGTATCCGCCGTGAGTATTTATTTCTACAATATCTTCACGGGTATAAGTATTAGGTGCCTTCATTACAGACACAAGTACCTCATCAATAACTTTTCCTTCATATACTATATTTCCAAAATGTATTGTATGACTTTTCTGCTCACTGAGTTTTTTACCCTTAACTGATACAAATACGCTTTCAGCCGCATCAATAGCCCCGCTGCCGCTAAGTCGAACAATGCCTATACCGCCGTTTCCCGTAGCAGTAGATATAGCAGCTATTGTATCATCAATATTAACTTTAAGCATAATGTTCAACCTCCGATTTTCAAAAAAGGCACAGGCTCTCGCCTATGCCCTTAAATTAATTATAGTTTCTTCTGTTTGAATAGTTATTCTTTAAAGCAATTACAACATATCTGTAAGGTTCAGTACCCTCACTGTATGTAGTAACATATCTGTCATTCTGCAAAGTTGCATGAATTATTCTTCTCTCATAAGGATTCATTGGCTCAAGAGTAATATTTCTCCTATTATGCTTAGCCTTCTTTGCTAAATTAAAGGCAAGCTGTTCAAGAGTTTTTTGTCTTTTTGCTCTGTAATCCTCTGTATCAAGAGTAACATTCATATAAGGGTATTCGCCCTTATTTACAACAAGATTTGTAAGATACTGAATACTGTCAAGAGTTTGACCTCTCTTACCTATTATAGTACCCATATCTTCACCGTTCATTTCAACAAAAATATGCTTATTATCATTGAACCTTGCACTAAGCTCAACCTGCATATTCATTTTTTCAAATACTTCTTTTAAGAAATTAGTTGCAACACTGAGAATTTGTTCCTTATCTTCATCAGTAAGACCTGCTCTGGCAGATTCACTTTCGGCATTTTCATCATCTGCGGCACTTACATCTTCAGTTATTTCAACAACTTCCTCAGTTTTAACTTCAACTATTTCATTTTCGTTTTCAATTTCAACGATTTCAACAGCCTTTATCACTTCTTCTTGTGGTTCAGGCTTTATTTCTGCCGTATTAGTTTTTGCAGGTTCCTTAATTTCCTCTGTATCGTTCTCACTGCCTATTACAGTTACAAGCACCTTGGCAGGCTTTGCCCCGATACCGAGAAAACCCTTTGTAGGTTCGTCAATAACCTTATATTCAACATCAAGCAATCCTACACCTAATTTAGAACAGGCATTATCAATAGCTTCATTAATGGTTCTGCCTGTCATTTCTATCTGCTTCATTATCTGATTCCTCCCTTTTTATGCTTCTTCTCCTTAGGCACGATTATTTCCGCAGCACCAATTTTTTCAAAATGTTTGTTAAGGAAGAACTGCTGACAAAGCTGGAATATATTAGACACAATCCAGTATATACCAATACCACCCGGAAGTGATGTAGTAATCCATGCCATCATCAGCGGCATAGTAATATTCATTATTCTCTGCTGTGACTTCATAGCAGGATCAGTTGGAACATTTCTCTTAGTCATCAGCCATGATGACAAGAATGTTGTAAGACCTGAAAGAATTGGAATTATGAGCTTAGGTGTCAAAGCAAAACCTACAGTCTCTGTAAGATTAAGACCCATAAAATATTCAATGGCGTCCTTACTTTGACAAACAGTGTCAAAATCCACAGAAGCAATAGCTGTCTTAAGCTGACCGACTTCTTCAGGACCTAAAATATTAATGATTCTGTTAAACAGATTTACATCAATGCTTGTACCAACAGGCACACTTGCAAGCTCACCAAAATGTTTAACAAGCTCTAAAACAGTTGAATTTGACTGAGCAGCAGTAAGCACGATTGTTGACAATTGGCTGTAAACCTGGTTTATAACCTCAATATACTTAAAAGGATTCTGCATTACATGATAAAGACCAAAGAAAATAGGAAGCTGAATAATCATAGGCAAGCATCCGCTAAACGGGCTTACATTATTCTCGCTGTAAAGTTTCTGTGTCTCCATCTGCATTTTTCTCTGAATTTCAGGATCAGACATGCTGTCTTTATATTTTGCCTGTATTTTCTTAAGTTCAGGAGCGAGTGCCTGCATTTTAAACATAGACTTCTGCTGCTTATAAGAAAGCGGAATCATAAGACAACGTGTAAAAATAGTTAATAAAATAATTGAAATGCCCAATGAATTGGCATGTATACCCAAACTATAAATTATGTTAAAGAAGAAATCAATAACATGACCTAATATCCAGGCAATAGGACCAACTATAACACCGGGATCCTTCATTACATTTCTTGCAACAGCTAATAGATTTAGCAACAACGGTATATCCTCCTTTATGGAACAGGGTCATAGCCACCCTTATGAAAAGGATGACACTTCAAAATTCTTCTAACAGCCAAATATCCGCCCTTCAAACAGCCATACTTTGCAATCGCCTCATAGGCATAGGCAGAGCAAGTAGGAACAAATCTACAACTCCTGGGGGTAAATGGTGTAATGTATTTTCTGTAAAAGCCTATTAAAAATAGTGCTGTTTTTTTCATACCGGAATCAATCCTTCTTCTCCGACTTCAGTAATCTCTGTTTTTTTAACAAGTGCAAAAGAGCACTTTCAATCTCTCTGTATCCAGCGTCCTTAGCTGAACTTCTAGCTATAACCACAATGTCATAGCCACTCAATATATTTTTTTCAGACAGTCTGTAACTCTCTCTGAGTAATCTAGTAATTCTGCTTCTGACAACACTGTTGCCAACTTTTTTACTGACTGATATACCATAACGATTACTCTGTGTTCCATTCTTAATTGAATACATTACTAATAATTTATTGGCAATGGAACGGCCTCTGTTATACACATATCTGAACTGATAATTTTTTTTAAGGGACTCTGTAAATAACATTTTTATCCCCCTTCATCCGGCAACCGGTATTAATGTTACCTTTATATCGCATATTCATACTTCTTACAGAACAATAAAGCCCACTTAAAAAGCGGGCTTCCAATTATGCAGATAAAACCTTTCTGCCTTTTCTACGTCTTGCAAGTATTACCTTTCTGCCATTAGCAGTACTCATTCTTTTTCTGAAGCCATGAACCTTGCTTCTCTGTCTCTTTTTTGGCTGGTATGTCATCTTCATCTCAAAAGCACCTCCTTATTTTCAAATCATATATTTTACTTAAAGTCAAATCAAGCACTAGTCCTATTATAGTGTAAAATCAGCATTTAGTCAAGAAAAATTTTTGATTTTACCTCAACTGAAAAATATTTGTAAAATAAGAACAATTTTTGTGGACATACTATTATAAGAATATATGCAAATTTGCAGACAGGAGACAGACTGTATGAAAAAATGGACAATAATTATAACAGGAATTATACTTCTCTCACTTGGACTTAATCTGCTTTTGGAACCTCATGCACTTGTTATAGGCGGAGCCACAGGTATAGCTGTAATATTTAAAAAAACATTTAACATCCCTTTATATGTCACAAACCTTCTTATAGATATTCCCCTTGTAATAGCGGCAATTAAGCTCAAAGGTTTTTCATTTGTGAAAGATACGCTAATTGCAACTATTTTACTCTCTGCTTTTCTTGCTGTAACAAGTTATCTTCCTGTAATTAAAACAGACCTTATACTTGCAGCTGTTTTTGGCGGCTTATTGTGCGGAGTAGGCATAGGACTTATATTAAAGGGAAACACCACAACAGGCGGAAGCGATCTTCTTGCATTAATAATACACCAGTTTTACCCGCATATTACAACAGCCAGGATTATGATTGTAATAGATATGATTATTGTAATATCCGGAGCATTTGTACTTGGTGTCACACCGGCTCTTTATGCTCTTATATCAATATATATAATAGGCAAAACTATAGATATTGTTCTTGAAGGCTTTGACTTTGCAAAAGCAGTGTTTATAACTTCAAGCAACTGTGCCGCAATAGGACTTACTCTTACATCTCAGCTGACAAGAGGGGCAACTTATATAGACTGCAAAGGAATGTATACAAACGAAAAAAAAGGTATGCTCCTAATTGTTGTATCAAACAGAGAAATAAATAAGTTAAAAGAAATCGTAAATGAAATTGACCAAAATGCTTTTGTAATTGTAAATGATGTAAGAGAGATACAGGGTAATTTCAGAAAATAATTTTGATATATTTTATACTGAAAAAAATTATAATTATATTTTTTTGTTGATAACTTATATATTTTAACAAT
>ULQT01015249.1_pt1 | contig 24387 bp, 21 predicted proteins | sample 1954791 | NCBI WGS metagenome assembly ULQT01 (sample SAMEA4835663, study PRJEB28245) | human gut metagenome | biome: gut microbiome; material: fecal sample | place: Denmark | collected 2008 | reverse complement strand
CTGTGCATCTTCATATTCAATCGGAAGAAACTGTTTGATTCTTCCCTTTACTTCGTCAACAAATTGATTAAATTCCATATTCTATTCCTCCTATTTTTTCTTATTTTTCTTCGTTGTTTTTCTTTCCGGGAAAGATAATGAAAATGTCACTCTCCCGTTTTCATCGGCTTCCATATGCAGATTCGCTTCAAAATACTGATCTTTCTTTCTGGAATACAGATCCTTCACATGAACACTTCCATTCTTCAGAAGCTCAGCAGCCATCCTGGCATCCATATCCTTTTCCATACTCTGTAAATACTTGTTTTCTTTCCAGAGACAGAAATTACATTCACGGTTGCCGCAATAGAAATTTTTCTTTCCTTCATAGACCAGGCTGCCACAGACCGGACAGGTTCCCAAGCTCTCTTTTTTCTGGAACCTTCGTGTCTCTTCTTCCGGAATGGAGTCACAATGATTCAGCATCATGGAAATCAGCTTTTCGATGCCTGTCATAAACTGCCCAGGAGCCATCTTTCCCTGCTCCATCTCTAACAGTTGGTTTTCCCATTCGGCTGTCATGGTGGCAGACTTCAAGAAATCCGGTAAGATATCGATCAATATTTTTCCGTCCTCTGTCGGAAGGATCTGTTTGCCTTTTCGTACCGCATACTGGGAAGCGATCAGTTTTTCTATGATCCCTGCTCTTGTTGCCGGAGTGCCCAGCCCTTTCTTCTCGGTATCTTCCTCAAATTCTTTATTTCCAGCGGTCTCCATAGCTGCAAGCAGGGTATCCTCACTATACGGTTTTGGTGGTGCTGTAAAATGTTCCGTCTTCGCTGCGGATACGTTGTAAAACTTATGATCTGCTTCTACTTTGGGAATGCGGTCCTTCCCTGCATCCGCCGGGTTTTCTATAGCAAGTCCATCCTCATTCTTGAAACATTCTTCAAAAAGTTTCCACCCGATCTGTTTGACCACTTTCCCTTTTGCTTTAAAAATCTCATCCTGACATCGCACTTCCACCTCTGTCTCCATGAATACATGATCTTCTTCCATTGCTTCTACAGTATGTACTGCAATCAGGAATAAAATCTTCTGTTCCCATTCTCTTAACTTAGAAAAATCAAATTCTGCAAGTTCTACCGTAGGAATGATTGCATGATGATCCGATACTTTCTTGTCATTCAGCACCTTCTTTACCTCCGGTGTTTTGGGCTGGTCAAACGGTCCCAGCAATTGATATTTCTCATGGATCTTACGAATCACTTGTTTCGCTGTTTCTTCCATATCACTTGTCAAATACTGGCTGTCCGTTCTCGGATAAGTGATCAGCTTCTGCTCATACAGGCTTTGCGCCGCATTTAATGTCTGCTGAGCAGTCATTCCATAGATACGGTTCGCCTCTCTCTGTAGGCTTGTCAGGTCATACAGTTTCGGCGGTTTTACCGTCTTTTCCTTTGACTCCACCTTTTCCACAATCGCATCGCTGCCCTGACAGGTTTTCCACACTCTTTCTGCTTCTTCCACATCGAAGATTTTCTTCTTCTCTGCGATCAGTCCATCACAATCCAAAACCACATTAAAATATTTTTCTTTTTTGAAACCTGAAATCTGCTTCTGTCTTTCGACAAGCATGGAAAGTGTCGGCGTCTGCACGCGTCCTACTGTCAGCTTTTTAAAATATTTTGTTGTGTAAGCTCTTGTCGCATTCATACCGACAAGCCAGTCTGCCTGTGCCCGGCAAACCGCCGCTTCTGCCAGATTATGATAGGTTTCTCCGGCTTTCAGATGTTCCATCCCTTCTAAGATCGAAGAACTTTCCAGCGAACTGATCCATAATCTCTTGACCGGCTTTTTACTTCCGGACAGATCATATACATGCTTAAAGATAAGTTCTCCTTCCCGTCCGGCGTCACAGGCATTTACCACAAACTCGATATCCGGGCGATTCAGCAGCTTTTTCAAAATATAGAACTGTTCTTTCTTATCTTTGGATACTGCCAGTTTCCATTCTTCTGGGATGATCGGAAGATCCTCATACAGCCATCTGGTGAACCTTCCATCATAAGAATCCGGTGGAACATATTCTGCAAGATGGCCAAAACACCAACTGACAATGCAGCCCTTTCCTTCCAGATACCCTTCTTCTTTTTTTGATGCCCCGATCACTTCTGCAATCGCTTTGGACACGCTTGGTTTTTCTGCAATTACTAAATACATAACTTATTACCTCCTTCATATAACGAAAGGAAACGCCCCAAAAATACAGGGCGTTCCACTCATTTTTTTTATTTTTTATTCATTTTCTTCTTCCCGGTCTTCAAATTCATCCTCATTGATGATTTCCAATCCGTCACTTGTTTCCAGTCCTTCCTCTTCAAAATCCTCTTCTTCCTCTTTCTTTGGCTTATAGATCTTGAAGTAGTAATAAGCTGCAACTCCACCTAACGCAAGAATAAGGATCGCTGCCATTGCTCCCATATTCGCTTGTGGCATCTTCTCTTTTTCCGGCTTTGCTATCTCTTCTTTTTTATCGGTTTCTTCGGTTTTATTTTCATCGATGACTACCTGCGGAGTGGGTGTGACAGTTGCCGGCCCTTTTTCCTGATCCACAAATTCCTTCAGATCATTTTCATCTACCTGGGATAACAGATATACATTCTGGGAGGTAGAACTGCGGTCAATCACAAGATAAAAGGTATTGTTATTCTTTGTTGTGATCGTAAGGAATTCTTTACTGGATCCATTCTGGATATCATCCTGGACCTCCCCATTTCCCGGTTCTGTAAAAGTATCTTCTTTCTTCTCTGTTTTATTATTTTCCGGCAGAACCCCTTCATCTGCCGGCTTTTCTGTTTCTTCATTCTGTACTGTCTCCGTCTGTGCCGCTTCTGTATTTGCCGTCTCTGCCGACGGATCCACATATGCAAAGGCTGTTGTGGATGCGGAAAAAAGCACCATAACGCCTAACAATACTCCTGCCACTTTCTTATTCAGTTTTTTCCATTTCACCATACGGATGTCCCTCCTCTTTCTCTTCTGTAAATACAAAGGAGCCTGTTCCTTCTTCCTCAGACTCCTGGCTGACCTGAAATTTTACGGTTCCTTCCTGGATTCCATTCAGAAGATCATGCAGGGCATGACTGTCTAATTTCATTCCACGGATGCTTTTGATCATCTCATTATCTTCTTCCTGTTTTAAAGCAGCATGAAGTCCTTTGAGATACTGCTGAAGATCAGCGATCTTCTGTTCTGTCTTATGGATCTCCTCCATATATTTCTTGATTTTTTTATTCAAATCTTTCACTCTCCTTTTCTTATGGCAATCTGCCAAAACACATAAAATGTTGCTGCCAGTATGCTGTACCGATATTGGAATAATGGATCGGATCCCCACAATGGATCATCATGTTATTTCCCACATAGATACCCACATGGCTTGCTCCTGGCGTACTGTACGTTCCCTGGAAAAAGATCAGATCCCCCGGCTTTGCATCTCCTGGAGAAACAAACGTACAACTGTTTCGCAATCCCTCTGCGGTCTGTCTTCCCAGATTCCATCCGTTTCCACAATGATTGATCACATAGGATACAAATCCGGAACAGTCAAATCCAGAAGGCGAATATCCTCCCCATACATACGGGACTCCCAGATATTTCTCAGCTTCCCGGATCATCCGGGCAAATTCTTCATCCTGTAATGCTTCCGGCGGTATTTCATAACTCATTCCGTCTGAACCGGATCCTGTGGAGATATTTCCTATATCCCACAAGTAATTTCTGTTTCCATAGGTGGTATTTAAAGCATTGTATAGGATCATCTGTTCCTCATTCAGATTGGCTCTTGCGACTGCATCAAATCCTGTATTCCCTAAGGTTACATACAAGATCTTTTTCGTTGTCGTATTCGTTACTGTCACTTCATTGCTTCCGTTACTATCCGCAATAAACGCTTCCCAGGTCTTATGACCATGTGCGGATGCTGCGCTGTGATTATCATAGTAAACATCGAACTGCACTCCATATCTTGCAAAGGCTCCCGTATCCTCTACGGTATATTCCACGCCATTCATCACAATCTTTGTTCCCATCGGAACAAATGGATCAGAAGCATCTACCGCGATCGTATGGTTTGCGGTTGGATAAACGCCACTCGCTGTAGGACCGCCTGACCATTGTCCGCAACAGATGGAACAATTACAGTAACCGCTGGTAACTACGTTCCCTAAGGATTCCCCTACCCGTACCGTTTTCGTTTCTGTCACGGTTTCTGTTTTGCTTTCCGTATCCAAGCTGTACTGTGCTTCAAATAAAGCCTGTAATTCATCCTTGATATCTTCAAATTTCCAATCCCCATATTTTGCTGTCAGATAGGAGATCAGATGATACGGATTATGAGCGATCTCGCCTACGTTGTACTGGTATTCATCATAGTTCGGATGAGTGGCTTCCATCTCATTGATCTGCTGGTTCAAAGCCGTTTCCAAAGAAACATAGTAGTTCTCAGCCGCATAGATATCTTCATCCGTTCCCGGATATGTTGTGATCTCGATCACAGAGCCGCCCCCTTGTATGGAAGCGCTGCAGCTTCCCAAAGATACTGCCACGATCAGAAATAAGAGTACAAAAATACCGGCGCCGAAAAATACAGCCCGATTCCGCTTCACAATCTCTTTTAATGCGATCTTCGCTTTCACGGTTATATTCTCAACGCCGGCAACAGTTGCCGCCCCGCCTGCACTTCCTGCAGATTTTCCTGTTCTGGCAGCCCGATAGGCATCCTTATATCGTTTTCTCTGGAAAAAGCGGTTCAGAACCCTTTTCTTCTCTTCCGACTTTTTGGCCGTTTCCTCCGCCCCTGCTTTCCCCATGCTGTCACTCATACCAAATTTTAACTTTTCTCCGGTTTCATCCAGATGATATCCTCTCCGGTTTGCCTTTACATCTGCACGCTGGCTCCGAAGCTGTGCATAGCGCAGACCTCTTATTGCTGTTTCGGTTCCTCTTTCTGCAAACTGAACCGTTTCCGTTGCAACATCCTGTTCCTCTTCTTCTGGATCCGATACCCCTTTTGAAATTGCATCCCTTACCGCATACCTTCCAATGGTTCTGCCCGGTTTCATCCCCGGTCCTTTTACCATCTGATTTTCCTCATCATCAAAGGATAACCTTCCGGATTTTGCCTGCTCTTTTCTCATCTGTTTCTGGATCTGCTTTTTCCGGATCTTTTTCTTCTGTCCGGTCAAGGAGTCATCTTCCGGTATCTGTGCATGTTCCCGAAACTTTTTCTTGTATTTTGGGAATTCTCCAGAAACGTTTTTCTCCCCAGCTCCCTCTCCGTCTAACACAGATTCTTCTAAAATAGGTTCCTCAGATATTGCTTCTTTTCGCAAAGAGGATTTTCGGATCTGCTTATTTTGCAGATTCCGTTCCTCTCCTTGTCCATCCGGCAGCTTGTCTTTCTTCTTTTCCCGGTCAAAAACAAAGTCCTGTTTCATTTCCGGCGGTCTGCCCCGGCTTTTATGGCTGATATCTTTTACGGAACCATCTGCCAGATTTTCTTCCGTCAGACCGTCTCTTGTCATTTTACTGACAACTTTCTCTCTTCCTTTCAGTTCTTTCCCTGCCAAGACTTCCGCCTCCTTCCTTTTCTCTTTGTTCCACTTCTTCCGGCTTTGTTGTCATGAGAGAATATAACTTCAGCGACTTATCAAATTTATCCTTAAACGGAATGATCGTTGTCCCATAGAAGAGAAGTCCTTCTCCTTCCCCGGAATTCGTAACATAAGACAACTGATACGGTGAGATATTTAATTGTTTTGCCAGGATCTGCCGGTCACCTGCAGCCTGATTTAACATCAGAATAAAATCACTATTATCCAAAATATTTTCAATCTCACGGCTGGCAAGGAGGTCCTTTATATTCTGCGTGATTCCTGTCGGGATGCCTTGCCACTTCCTAAATCTCTTGAAGATCTCCACCGAATAAGATGCGGTCTGCTCTTCTTTCAGAAGAAGATGGAATTCATCGATATAGTACCAGGTAGATTTTACGCCACGGTTGACCGTCACCCTGTTCCACACCTGATCCTGTATGATGAGCATTCCAAGCTTTTTCAACTGCTTTCCAAGCTCCTTGATATCAAAACAGACAATCCTGTTATTCAGTTCTACATTGGTCTGGTGATTAAACACTTTCAAAGATCCGTTGACGTAGATTTCCAGAGCTGTGGCAATCCTCTGTGCCTGTGGTTCTTTCTGTTTGCGGAGACAATCATACAGATCTCCCAGGATTGGCATATTTTCTGGTTTCGGATCAGAAAAATAGTTCTGATATACAAGGGGAAGGCATCGGTCAATGACAGACTTTTCTTCTGCTTCAATTCCATCCCGGCTTCCCATGATCAATTCACAAAGGGATAAAATAAAGTCAGATTTTACTCCCAGCGGATTATCATCCTCAGAATAATTCATGTTGATATCCATCGGATTGATGTAATCCTTACTGTTTGGGGAAATATGGATGACCTGTCCTCCCAAAGCATGAACCAACGGATAATACTCACCTTCTGGATCTCCAATGATAATGTCATCATTGGTTGTAAAAAATACATTTGTCATTTCCCTTTTTGCCGCAAAGGATTTTCCTGAACCGGGTGTACCGAGAATCAGACCATTTGGATTTTTTGACTTTTTCCTGTCTACCATGATCAGGTTATTGCTGGTAGCGTTCAGTCCATAATACAAAGAATCGCCGCCCATAAATAATTCCTGTGTGGTAAATGGTACAAAAATCGCTGTACTGGTCGTTGTCAGCGCTCTTTTTATCGGAATATGGCTGACTCCAAGGGGAAGGCTGCTCATCAAGCCTTCTTCCTGCTGATAATCCAGGCGCTTTAACATACAATTATATTTCTGTGCAATACCGGCTGTCTGAAAGATCGCATTTTCCAATTCCTGTTTGCTTTTTGCTGTATTTAAAAAGAGCGCTGTTACAAGGAACATACGCTCATTTCGTGACTGCAGATCTTCCAAAAGCCGTTTTGCTTCCCCTCCATAGGTATTCAGATCCGATGGAATGATATCCATATCGTACCCTGCTCTTACTGCTTTTTTCTGCTCTTCAATTTTCATTCTGTTGATATCCGTTACTTTACTTTTTACCAGCTTGATCGCTTTCATCTGATCCACAGACTGAATATGCAGATTTACGATCAAGTCCTTATCAATATCCAAAAACTCTGTCAGCATCTTGTCTGTTAGCTCCGGAGCAAGGATCTGTAAATAAGAAACCGCCCCCATCGTATTTCCCATCTGGAAGGTCTTCCCATCCTTAAAGACAAAACTGGTAGGCGCTACATAATCCTTTGTGTTTAAACCAGTTTTGATCATAGAGCCATAATCAAACTGGAAATCTACTGTGGAATCCGGATTAAAGGTTTCATACAGGATCCGCAATCGTTCCTCCCCATTCAAAGGATACGCCATCACACCAAGGATCTTAAAGTTATTCAGGATATCGGATTCGATACGCTCCAGCTTCGGTTTTGCCTCCCGGATATTTTCCGCTTCAATGGAAAAGGTAATATATTTCGTTTTCACCAAACCATTGTTGCCTTTTGCAAGCTGTTTTTTCAGCATGTTGGCATATTCCATACGGATATCATCATAAGCATCTCCCTGTGGACTGATCTTGATCACCTGCTCAAATTCTTTCATGCTGCTCTTATGATTGATAAAACTGAGCTGAAAATGGATGCTGCTGTCAAAATAGTTCAGGAAATCACACCAGTTTTCAAAGATCGCATTCTTATCTTCATTCTGTGCTAACTGATAGTTGATATCGTAAAACCGGATACATTTGGAATAGACATTTCCTTGCACCCTGCAAATACCATCCCTTCCCATTTCTTTGTAGGCAATGGTCTGTTGAACGGTAAGTTTCTTTACATCTTTTTTTCCATTCTTCTTTTTATTTGCGGTCTTTTTTCTTTTTCTTACCACCGCTTTTTCCCCCTTTCCTTTCTTCCTTTCTCATAGTTTTCTGATCTTCTCCATCTGAATCCGATTCATAATAGTTTTCAGTTTCATATTTTCTGACAGATGGCCGGATAAATTTCACCCGAATCACATGCATCAATACGTCTTCCAGATGCATTCCATCTTTCTCATACATGGCAAACAAAAAGGCCGGCAGCATCATAAGTACCATAAGGACTGCAGCATTATTGATTCCAAGAGCATTTCGAAAGAGAAAATAACAGGGAATCCCCATAGCTGCTCCAATTCCAATACAGATCAATTGCCTTTTCGTAAGATTAAATGCCACTTTATTCTTTACTTTCGTTAAATCTTTCGGCACACTCACATACGCCATGTGTTTCACTTCCTTTCTTTTTAATGTGCATTAAAGATTGACTTACTGAGTGATCCTGTCTTGAACAGACTGAAACATAAGATCACTGTATATGCCATTACACCAAATAATGAGGAACTCAGATTATCTGAAAACTGGATGCCTGCCACTAATACTGCATAAATAGCAACACATACCATCATCAGAAATGCCTGGAATGCCAGGGCAAAGAGTCCTCTGAAATAATTCGTTCCGATCTGCCCCCACTCTCTATTGCTCATCGTTGCGAATGGGATCGGTGCAACTGAGGTATAAAGGTAAATTTCTATCATACGGACATACAAGATAACCGTAATGAGTACAGACATGATCTTCATACAGAAACTTACGATCAAAGTTTCCAATGCCAATATCACAAGTTCTCCGATCTCCATGCTTTCTAATATAGTAGATAAATCTGTGATCGCAGAGCTGATATCAATGGATGTATCTCCGGAAACCAGCCCTGCCGCCGAGTTTACGACGTTTTGTCCTACATCAAAGACCGCCATCGTAATGGTAAACGTATTGCTTACCAGATAAACGGCGATCCACATTTTTACAAAATACTTAAAGAACATCCATGTATCTATATCATGCATATTATTTCGCTCTGTCAGCATGGAGATCAGTTCATAACACAGTACAAATGTTATGATGATACCTGCAATCGGCATGATGACTGAATTTGACAGTCCTTCAATCATACTAAAGATACTGCCATTCCATCCTTGTGGCGTCTGTCCAACCTGGCCCGCAATCTCACTTGTCTTCTGATTGACATCCGTAAACATACGGTCCAGGTTAGAACTGATCATACCTGTTAGAAGTTCCCTCATCCATTCCTCAATCGCATCAAAAATTTGATTGAACATGGATCTCTACTCCTTTCTTTTAACCAAATAATCCACTCAAAAGCGGAATCAACTGTGTACCGATCAGGATCACACCACCGCCACTCATCAGCTGCTTAATTCCCTGTGATTTTGCGCCCGGATTATCATTTCCGTAACCTTCCATCAGGTTGATGACTCCCCAGACACCAAGACCTGCACCAATCGCTACGACTAATGTCTGTAAGATTGTAATTGCACTTCCGAAAAATCCCATATTCTTTTCTGAATAAACGCTGTTTCTATGGTCTGTCAGCGTTTCCTCTCTCCTTTCCCTATTATTCAGACCTCTTTTTTTACCTGTTTTATTTGCAAGGTGATCTTATTTTTATCTTCACTCCCTTCTCCTTTCTGCCTGATCATCAGGACTTTTTCTTAAAAAAACGCAAAAAAGAGCACATAGATGGATATCTACATGCTCTAACGCTTTTTATTCTGTTTACAAATACTTGAAGATTTTTTACTTTCTTTCCAATTTTTTAGCCAACATAAAATTAAACATAAATGCTACTGTCACTATTAAAGCACATATTATCGTAATCCATGCTGGTACTTTCATATCAAATTGAACTCTTAATAACAAAGAAATTGCTAAAAATATACCTCCTACAATCTCTATAAAATCCAAGATTCTTTTTTGAATCACCTGAATTTTTTCCCTTTCTTTTATCTTATCAAATTTCCATATCCCATATTTTGATTGAATATCAGTGATATCTTCATCTGATATAAGTTCATCCAATGTGACTCCAAGCTCCATTGCTAATTTTTTTGCTGTAATTAGATCTGGACATCTTGAACCATTCTCCCATCGGCAAATAGTTTGTCGTGATACGTACAGTTTATCGGCAAGTTGTTGCTGTGTATATTTTTTTCTTCTCTAAATTTTTTAATGTTATCATTTAATGCCATACTTCTTACCTCTCTTTCATTCATATCATATAACGATACCATTAAAAATGAAAGAACCAGCATGGTTTTCCTATGTTTCCACTTTGGTAACATATAAATTTTCTTAATTATTGATTTCCACTTGTCTTATTTCATCCTCTGTCACATCAATCCGAAAGATGTCAAACTCAGTATCCTTTGAAAATGTCAACTTATGCTCCAGATATTTTTCCACATCAAACGCATTCCTTGTATCCGCATCTGCCAATTCCTTGTATCGTTTATGTTTTGTGATATCGTATTTATTGCTGAAAAATGGTCTTACACCTCTCAACTGAAGAATACATTTATTTCCATCCATAACAGCCAGCTCATCCCGGCTCATCAGTTCTTTCCCTGTCTTCTGATAATTCAAACCATAGGACTGGCTTGTTCCTCTGGTATCAGAGGTATTGTAAAGATCAATCGTCTCTTTTCCCAGCGTTTCCGAGATTTCCTTTAACGTGGAGCTTTCTTTTCCTCCAAGAAATAATACGGTATCACAATTCCCTGTGATGGTTTCAGCAGCATCCTTATATATGGTTTTTAACTGGCTTTGAGACTGTAAAATAATAGAGGCAGAGATCTCACGGCTTCGGATCGTTGCGATCAGTTTGTCGAATTTCGGAATCTGACCGATATTACTGAACTCATCCAGCAGTAATCGCACATGGTACGGAAGTCTTCCACCATGCTCATCATCTGCTTTATCACAGAGCAGATTAAAAAGCTGTGTGTACATGATTGCCACCACAAAATTGAAAGTATCATCGGTATCACTGATAATGACAAACATTGCTGTCTTCTGATCTCCGATCATATCCAGCTCCATCTCATCATAGGACATGATCTCCCGAAGCTCCTGGATATCAAATGGTGCAAGTCTGGCGCCGCAGGAAATAAGGATCGACTTCGCTGTTTTTCCGGCAGCCAGCTTATATTTTCGATATTGTCTGACTGCAAAGTGTTCCGGATTCTCTGCCTCCAATTCTTCAAACAGTTCATCTACCGCATTCTTAAATTCTTCATCTTCTTCTCGCGTTTCACTGGCATTGATAAATTCCAACAGGGTAGAAAAATTCTGTTCTTCTTCCGGCGCTTCATACCAGATATAACCAATTAAAGCGGAGTACAGAAGACGTTCCGCTTTGATCCAAAAATCCTCCGTAGATTTTTCTCCTTCTCCCTTCGTATTTGCAATAATGGTATTTACCAGTTTCAGGATATCTTTTTCACTGCGAATGTAATGGAATGGATTATAGTGCATGGACTTTTTAAAATTGATCGTATTCAGCACCTTGATCCGATAGCCGCCATTTACCAGCATCTTTCCGCATTCTACAATGATCGTTCCCTTTGGATCAGTGACCACATAGGATACATGATCTGTCATCTGCATCAGATTAGGTTTGACGTAAAATCTGGTTTTACCTGATCCTGAGCCCCCGATCACGATCACATTCTTGTTTCTGGCATATTGGGGAGCCTTTGGCCTGCTGTTCATCGTAAGCCGTTCTGTTTCGGTCAGAATAATGTTATTTTCAAACACCGGATCTTCAAATGGCTCGATATCCTTCCGGTTTCCCCATCTGGCCGATCCATACTCTTCTCCATGCCGGAACTTCTTCGCATTCTTCGCTTTATAATACAAGATCAACCGAAAGATAAGTGCGGTCACCAATCCTCCTAACAGATCTTGCATATGGAAACTTGGGAGCCAGTTGGTAAATGCCAGTTGGAAATTCATCAGCATCACACCGATTTTTTCAATCATACTGTCACCAATGCAATGGCGGTATAGCCAAAAGCTTTTATCTGCAAGATAGAAGATGATCAGATACGGAATACTTAATATCACCACTCTCTTCATCTGGATATTCTGCATCTTTTCCCGGATCATCGTTCCTGCCCTCTGACTTTCTGCTTCGTCTTGACTCTCTGACGATGTTTTGCTTTCCTCTCCTGTGTCTTCTGTAGTTTCTTTCTGACAGAAGGCTTTTTCTTTTTAGACTGATCCAGCTCTACGCCTGCATATTCTTTAAATGCAGCCGTCATTACATCTACATCTTTCGATTTGAAAAATACCAGATACAACGGCGGTTCCACATGGGAATCCTTTTTCAGACTATAATCAATCCCGTATTTCCGGGCTACCCGGTCAAAAGACTTGATATTTTGATCCGTGATCTGAATATTTGTAAGCTGTGCTCCCTGTGCGATCAGTTGTTTTATCGTCTGCTTTCCATGAGGCTTTTTCATCTCCTGTCGTTTTCTTTCTTTTTCTCTGCCCTTTTCCTGTGCTTTTCCCGTTTTGACAGCCTGCTTCACCTGTACCCGCTTCTGTTTCTGTCTGCTCATTCCATCCAGAAATTTTCTCATAGATGCCTTTAGCACGCCGGTACTCATCCGGGTTGTCTGGACACACAGAGCTATGATTTTTTCATTCACTTCATCCTGCAATTAACCACTCCCTTTCTTCCCTTGATCCTTTGGGGGAAGCAAATAATAGCACTGCTTCTCAATGCAGCCCTTTTTTCTCCCTCCCCACCAATAGCAATATTTACAAGACCAGGGCTTTTCTTCACTGTATTTTCTCCCCGGCATTGCTGCATTTGGTTCTATGATCAGATTCTTATCTCTTGTCCTGTCCATCCTCATGTTCCTCCTAACAAAAAAGCGTTCACAGATTCCCTCCGGTTTCCATGAACGCTTTCCCTTACATTATTTCTTCTTTATTTTTCTTCCAAGGACTACCACTCCACTTAAACTCATTCCAAGCACGAGCAGCCATAACAGCAAGTTGGTGTTATCCCCAGTCTTCGGTGCATCTTTAGAAGGTTTTCCACCTTCCGGAGTGCTTTCTTTTGGTTTTTCCTCATCAACCATAACAACCTTCTGCACTTCGGCGGTATCTTTTACTTCAAATTCCACATCCTTTGCAACCAGATAACCTTCCGGTGCCGTTTCTTCCCTGAGCGTGTACTTTCCGATCGGAAGCATCTCTATATAATGTGCCTCTTCTGTAGATGTCCAGCTTTCTACCACTTTTCCATCTTCATCTAAGATCGTAAGCTTTGCACCTGGAAGCTCTTTTCCTGCGATATCCTGTTTCGAGATCAACACCTTTGTCACATCATCTTTCATCTCCTGTTTCTGGATTTCTGCAGTATTTTCTACTGTAAAGGTAATGCTCTCAGCAGTTACATATCCATCTGCCGGTTTTGTTTCTGTCATCGTATAGGATTTTCCAACTGTCAGCTCCTTGATCACATGGGCTTTATCTGTAGATACCCACTCCTCGATTACATTTCCATCTTCATCTGTCACCTTCAGATGAGCTCCCGGAAGTTCTTTTCCTGTGGTAAGGTCTGTTTTCGTAAGTTCTACCGTTGTCGGCTCATTTTCAAAAACAAACTCATAGGAAACCTCAGCTTCTTCTGGTTTTCCATACTCAAAAGTGAATTCCTTTTCTTCATTCGATGTCACAAAACCATCCGGTGCATAGATTTCTTTTACGATATAGATCCCATCCACTGGAAGATCTGCTTTGAAAAGGATCTGTCCATTTTCATCTGTTGTTTTCTGCTCGATCAGCGTTCCGGCTTCCATCAGGACTTTTCCATCTCTGCCTTTGATATCTTCTTTTGTAAATAACCCGAAGATCGCACCTTCCAGCATACGTTCTGTATCCTTTTCTTTCTTAAGGACTGTTACTTTTATCTTTTGGCGGTTGTTCTGCCATTCTTCATCAAAAGTAACCACTGGCGTATCCTGATCGCGATAGGTCAGATCCACAAATCTAGGCTCTCCATCCAGTACAAAACCATGTGCCGTTTTCACTTCCTTCACATAATATTTTCCTACCGGAAGGTCTTCCATTTTTGCGATCCCCTTTTCATCGGTTGTGATCGTGCCTACCAGCTCATCTTTCTTATAATGGTCTGCGCTTACACCATCCGCAGCCTTGATATCTTCTGCAGCATAGACTTCAAAAGTGACTTCACTTAAGTTTCCTGTGATATATTCAAAGAAATGTTCTACCGTTCCTTTCACATTATCCAGAAGAGTGATCTTCTCTAAAAATTCTCCCTTTTTGTTGATGATCAGAAGCCCTTTTGGGACCTCATCCTTCATTTCCACTTTCTGTACTTCGGCAGTATCTTTGACCGTAAATGTCACATCCGTTGCTTTCAGATAACCGTATGGAGCGAACTCTTCATGAAGGGTATAGGTTTCTCCGACAACCAGACGCTTGATCACATGTGGCTTATCCTTTTCAGATGTCCATTCATCGATCACATTTCCATCTTTATCCATGACCTTCAATCTTGCGCCCTCTAGCTCTACGCCTGTGGTCAGATCAGACTTTGTGAACTCTGCTGTAGTCGATTCATTCTTCTTTACGGCCTGTAAGGAAACAATCTTTGTCTCCTGTCCCTGATACTCTGCAGCAAATTCCAACACCTCATCCGAAGAAACAAAACCTTCCGGCGCTTTTAATTCTTTTACATAGTATTCTCCAAATGGAAGATCCAGGGTGCATGTTGCCATACCGTTCTCATCGGATGTCATTTCCTGTAATAAGGTATCTGCTTTCACAAGAACTTTTCCATTTGCCCGGATATCTTTCTTGTTATAGATGCCAAATACAGCCCCGGATAATACCTGTCCATTTTCTGCATCCTGTTTTTCTACGGAAATAGCGACTTTCTGTCTGTCATTTCCTATGATTGCTTCTGCTTCAACGATCGGTGTATCCTGATCCTGATAAGTTAATGCAACCTTTACCGGCTCCGGATTTAATACAAATCCTTCCGGTGCCTTTGTTTCCACTACATAGTATCTTCCAAGCGGCAGATCCTTTGCTACAGCTTTTCCACTCTCTCCCGTTGTGATCATTGTCACAAGCGTATCCTTTGCATAAAGTACGATACGGTTTCCATCTGCATCTTTCTGATGATCCGGAGTGCAGATATCCTCTGCCGCACGCACTTCAAATTCCGCCCCGGAAAGGTACTGTTCCTTATAGATAAAGTCGTTCTCAAAATCGGAAAGCATCTCACCTTTCTTATACACAACAAGATTTCCCTTTACCGGCTGATTTTCATAGGAAACTTCAATGATCACATCTCCACTTACTCCATCTACTTCATAGGCAGTATCCGAATCCACGGTGATCTCTACATAGTTTTTGTTCACAACATATCCATCCGGTGCTGTGACTTCTTCAATACGATAATGACCGATCTCTAAGTCTTTCGGTAAGATCAGGTATCCCTGGCTGTCCGTAAAGAAAGATTTATGGACTGTGACCGTAGGATAGGTTGTTACCTGTTCCACATATTTCTTATGATCCAGATCATAAATTTTAAATTCTGTGCCGGCTACTAACACCGGTTTCTTTGTTTCATCATCTTTTTTGATGATTTTTAACTTTGCGGAAAATTCTTTGTCCAACAGTACCTTCCAAACCTGCGGTTTATCCGGATTGTTTTCACGGATGGTAATCTCAAAATCCTCTACCGGCTTATAATTATGAGGCGTGGTTGTTTCTCGTACAATATACGTTCCGTATGGAAGCGGAATACTGCACGCATACCCTTTCTCATCTGTGAACATTTCCGTTTTCCCATCTGCTGTAAGGATGACTGGCTCTGCATGGGAAAAATCATAACTTCCATCTTCTTTTTTCTCCAGGCTGCTCTTTAAGTAAGCGCTGAAACCTGCCCCTTTTAACAGATCTGCATCCGTTTCTCCATTGTTCGCAGCTTTTATAATCTGGAACGGCTGTTTCATAACAAGTTCTGTTGATTTCACAGTACGTTCTATCGTTGGAACTGTGCCACCTTCATAAGAACATTCCACATCATGCTCTGTCTCGTCTAACAGATATCCTTCCGGCGCCTGGATCTCTTTTACAAAATATTTTCCAAGATACAGGTCTTTTACCACCGCATCTCCCTTCCGATCTACTTTTAAGGTAGATACAAGATCACCGGCTTTATGTACAATTCCTGTTGTTCCATCTGGATGTACAATGTTTTCTCTCGCATAGAGGCCATACACCGCACCTTCTAAAGTCGCATCTCCTTGTGGATTTGCTCCTGTTTCTGCATCTTCTTTGATCAGATGGATCTTTGCATAAGTACGTTCATTCAGAACATTCTTTGTACTTGTTTTACCGATATTGACATCTACCGGATAAACAGTTGGATCTGCCTGATAATTTGCCGGTGGCTGGATCTCTTTTACATACACAATATCCTGTGTTTTTTCAATCGTTACTTTGGAAGCGCCCTTTTTATCTGTCTCAGGCATCTGCGTGATCAGATCTGAGCACTCCTTATCACGGTAAACACCATAAATGGCTCCTGCCAGATGGTTTCCGGTGTCTTTATCATTCTTTACAATGGAAATCTCCGCCTGCTTTGTCCATGTAACATTCAGGCTTACTTTATTTGTTGTTTCCACACCTTCCCCAAAAAGAAAGGCAAGATCCTGGGTACTGGAATTCGTTGTCAGCTTATACGCAGAATAATCTTTTTTCAGGCTGCCTGCCATAGTAGAAGCGAATACTTCTTCGGTATCTTCTGCCTGTGTCAGAGGCGCAGAAAGATAAAACTTTGTGCCTCCCTGGATCGTTACCTTTGCTCCCGGTGTACTTGTACTTCCTGTACTCACGTTGTGAAAACGCACTCCGGATGGAAGGCTGATCGTCACACTCTGCTGTCCTGCCGCATGGAATGTGATTTCCTTTGTACGCTGTGTATTTCCTTCTACATAAGCCTTTACATTGGCATCGGAAAATGACATGGACACATCCGGTATCTCAGGCTTCTTTACACAATAATTGTAAATATCCATTGCTAGTTCCTGTCCTGTTGCATTGGTTCCATAGAACGCATCACTACTGCCATAAGCATAAGCAGCCGCCATATGGACAAGGATAAATCTCTTTCCTGCTGAAAAATCACTGTGCTTGTTCGCAAAATAACTTTCTTCACCTGCCGCATCGGTACCGTAATAACAGACCTTTGCAAGAGCCTGATTATCAGCCAGCTTTGTGATGGTATAGGTACCGGAACCCGGACCTGGCTTTGCCGGCTGGATACAATAAGCCGTTGCTCTTACACTTCCATAAGAAATATAATACGGCTCTGTAAGATATGTTCCAAGCCCATAGTCTGCATATCGATATATTGGACCTTTTTCAATAGTTACCTGCTGAGATCCTACACTTGCATCTCTGGCTGCTATTGCTGAAAAAGTCGCAACTTCTCCGGTTTCCATAGACTCAAAATCCACTCCCTGATTTGCAGCCTGTTCCATTACATCATGTAATGCTAATCCCGATCCTTCATCAAAGGTATCCTGCTCTGTCATCTGTTCTACCAAAGCATCAAAAGCAGCATTTCCTTCTGATACATCCGGTGTCTCTGTTGGGATTTCTGACGGCTTCTCTGAATCCTCCTCATCTTCTTCCGTCTCTTTTGTTTCGGAGTGCTCTGCATCTGCTGAAGGACTTTCACTCTCTTTTTCTATTTCCTTTACGACCACATTTCTGCTGATCTGATAATTCGGATGTTCCTGATTGACCGTTTCTACATAATAAACAGTTTTATAGGTATCTGCGTGGGATGTTGTAAAATCCTCTCCCTGCTCATTCTTTGCTTCCTCAAAAGTAATCTTTACCTTTGCTGCATCCTTGATCTCTAACCCTGTAAAATCTGTTTTCACGTCAAAACCTGTTCCCACTTCCACTTGATGATCCTTTGCCAGAACAATTTCATCTTCATCTAGCTGGCTTTGTACCTCTTCCAAAAGAGGCAGTTTTCTTTCTTTCGGAAGCTCCGCAGCATAACTGCTGATTGGTGATAACACCGTAGATAAAAGAGTGACCGCTGTCAGCAATCCGGATACAACCCGCTTTGCTTTTTGTTTCACTTTCATGTTCTTAAATCCTTCCTTTCTTCTGAATCTTATTTATCCGTTATACTTGTTCATCGCTTTCCATCATTCTTTCCTGAAAATAATCCCCCCCTTTCCTGGTTTTGTGCTATTTGGGACAGTCAGCACTTTGCTGAGATAACAGCACAAATATATGGCGGTATCTGCCTTTTCAAACAAACACCGCCATATGATTTCTACTGTCATCCTCATTTTGATTCAGACAATTATTTTTTATTTAAGATTTAAGCGTTTTCCTGTTCTCTTCCCCGGATCCGTTCCTGTTTTAGAGTCCATATCTCTAAAACGTTTTCTCTGTCAGGACACACACAATGCACATTCAAGGCAGATATCACTCCGGGCAGGCTATTCTCTTTTCAAGGTACATGAAGTGTTTCTTACAAACGTCTTCATATAACGAAAGGAAAACGGCCTGTTTTACAGGGTGCTTTTTAAATTTTTTTGATTTTTTTTAATTTTCTTCTTCATCTGCATGTTTTTTCATGACAGAAAGTGCTCTTTGCATCATTTCACAAACACTCTGCTGTCTGATCCCAAGATAGTCCGCAATCTTCTCTTGATTCATTTCTTCAAAGTAAAATAACTGGATGATTTCTTTCTGTCTGGCAGTCAGACAACCTAAGAAATCGCTGACCATCTCTTTTTCAATATACTGGTCGAGAAAATCTGAAGCTGGATCTAGCAGTAAGATCCTGTCATCCGCATAATCGCTATACGAAACGAGTCTATGGTTTGATGCCACTTTAGCCTGATTTATTTCCATACGATCCGTTGCTTCCATTAACAGACGAATGTACCAGTTTTCGTTGTCAAAAAATTCTTCGTTCATAATGCTTCGATCTTCCTTCACATCCATGTATTGATAATCTTTACAGGAATGAAGTGGAAAGATGGTTTTCTTTCCGTTTTCCCTGTATAACACATACCCATTTGCGTAAACGGTAATATCACATTCCCCACTCAGAATTTCCTTTACTACAATCTCTTCTTTTTCTAACGCCTTTTCAGAAGGGACTCTCTTTGTCATACCTGCCACTTTTACTACTTTCTTTAATTCTTTTAATGTCAACATATGGACCACCTTTCTGCCTTACGGCTACGGGTGATCCATGTACTCTATAAAAAACTCATCACAATTAGCCACGAACTCACCCGTTTTTTTTGAACTGGAGTCCGCAGCTCCTATGTAATTACCTCCTTCGGCTATATCATACAAAATTCCGTAGTATCTCTGATTTTTACAACTGAAACTTTGCCCTCTATATATAGAAAGGAAAAAGCCCTGTTTTACAGGTTAAAAACTCAACTTTTTTTTAAATTTTTGAGAAAACAAAAAAAAGCCGGCAAAACAAATGCTTCCACAGACACAGAATGAAATATCATCCTGCATTGTATCTGCAAATGTTTTGCCGGGCTCTTCATGATTCCAGTCAGGTTCAGCTCCTTGACAAACTCTTGCTATCAGGTGCAGCCTTGATGGTTCCAGCCAAATCCACCGCTTATCCTGACAGCTCATTTTATTTAGTTTCCTTTCGGGAATTCATCACTTTTTGAGAATATACCCGCATTCTTTCTTTCAGTTTTTCGTCTTTGATGTGCAAAGGGCGTACTGAAACAATATCATCTTTTACTAAAATCTCCAAAGTGCTTCTACATTTCTTGCACTCTACTTCTGAATCGCAATGTGCGCTTTTTTCAATAAATGCTCCGCATACAGAGCAATGTACATGCCATCTGATAGCATCTGATCCCATAGGCTTCCTCCTTTAAGCAATAATAAAAAAGTCCATTTTATTACTCAACGGATCAAAGGGAAATCAAATCCGCCTTATGAGCATCATGTTGTCCATTCCGTAAGTGCCAAAGCTGCACGAACAGCATGATCATCAAATCCCAGACCTGCTTTGTTGATCTGGCGCATCCATCCTTATTCTCTCCGGATTCCCACTCACCCAGGATCCTAAGAATTTCTGCCGATTGTATTTAACAAGGTAATTCCAATTCTTCAAATATATCTCCGGATAACTCACAAAGATCCGGGATCAAAATGATTGTGTCATCAATCCGTAAATGAATGGATGGATCAAAAAATTCAACGGTTCCGCAAATCGTATGATACTGGCCTGCCGGTTTCATTTCCCAGCTTTCTTTAAAATAAGTTGCCTGTATCTTCATTCCAACAGAAACCATCTGAAGCTTCCTATCCAATCCACACTTTTGTTCTTCGGATAACACCTTCCTTTGTTCATAAAGTATTTCCTGTTTCCGAACAATCTCCTCAAATCCCCGAAGTGCTGCAAAAGGGGCAAATTGCTTCGCTCTGTGCTGCACATCCATAGGATATCTTTTGGAAACCGGTCTCGGAATATATAAATATTTCTGATAAGCCTTTGCCAGCATACTTTCACCTCCTACGCACGATGTCCCCCAACCTGATTATTTCTTTCCCGATAGGTAGAACATTCCAACAGATTGGATCCCCGCATGATCGCATTTTTTCCATAACGCTTTTTCACCTGTAATACTGCTTCCTGCAGATGTCTTTCCTTTTCTGCTTTTATGGAATCCTGGAAAAGAGTATATTGCTGATAGCCTTCCGGTGTTATCTTATTTGCAATGATCTCTATCCGTCTGATCCCGGTATGTGGATCTGCGATCTTTCGATAAAGCGCTTCTACTGTATCGATCATTTCCTTGGAACGATTGGTACGATCTGGAAACCTTACGGTTCCTTTCGATGACTCCCTCTCAAAACGATGATCGTAAGCGATCCATAAGGTTACAGAATTCGTTACCAGTCCCTTTTCCACCAGATCCAGAACCAATACATCTGTCATTTCTCTTACAACAACAGCAGCTTCTTCAAATGTGTAATTTCTCATCAACACCTGTCCATTGGAAAGACTATGCTCTTCTGTATGATAATTTTTGATATCACTCATTTTACAGGACTCACAGCCCCATGCATGATCGATCAATAGTTCTGCATCGATCCCAAACATTTTATACAGCCAGTCTTCCGACTGGATAGAGGCAAGTGCGATATCTCCCATCGTTTGGATTCCATATCCGGCTAATTTTCTCTCTGTTCTGGAACCAATGCGCCAGAAATCACTTAATGGTTTATGTCCCCATAACTGTTCCCGGTAAGAGATCTCATCCAGCATTCCGATATGATCCTCTATATGTTTTGCCACAATATCCATTGCGATCTTTGCAAGATACAGATTGGTTCCGATTCCTGCTGTTGCTGTAATTCCGGTTTCTTCCATGACCGCATCCATCAGTTTTTGTGCCATTTCTTTCGCTGTAAGGTGATACAGGGAAAGGTATCTTGTGACATCCATAAAGCACTCATCCACACTGTAAACATGGATATCTTCTTTTGCCACATAGTTTAAATAAATCCCGTATATCCTTGCCGAATACTCCATATAGAGCTGCATCCTCGGTTTTGCTACAATATATTCGATATGATCCGGTATCTCATGGATCCTGCAGCGATTTCGGATCCCCAGCTTTTTCATAGCCGGCGTGATGGCAAGGCAAATGGTGGATACCGATCGGTCCGGATCTGCAACAACCAGATTGGTAGTAAACGGATCCAGTCCTCTTTCCACACACTCAACAGAAGCATAAAAAGATTTCAGATCAATACAAAGGAATGTTTCCTTCTGTTTCAAATCAATCACCTCCCATAAGTTGCCTATCTTTCTCTTTCCCATAAGCAATCCGATCTCATCCCAACTCGTTTTCACACGATAGAAATCGTGTCAAAACAGGCAATTTTCAGTAAATCCATTGACAAGAAAGGAAATATCATTTATATTATAGGCAAGTAATTGCCGTTCTGTTGTGATTCACATTATAGGCAATCATTCGCCTCTTGTCAAGAGGCAACTTGTTGATTATGGGAAATTTATTTCCCATCCCGTTTCAGCATCATACATAAAGATCCTGAAACGCCAATTAGAAAGTAGGTATTTTTATGACATTCGGTGAAAAAGTGAAAAATTTAAGAAAGAACAAAGGACTCAACCAAACCCAATTAGCCGATGCTGTCGGTGTCTCCCTTCGGACTGTTCGGGGATGGGAAATTGAAGGCCGTTATCCAAAGAAACATGACCTTTACCAGAAACTTGCAGACATTTTAAGCTGCGATATCTCCTATCTCATGACAGAAGAAGAGGCTTTTATCACAGAAGCATCTGAACAATTTGGAAACCGTGGAGCAAAACAGGCTCAGCAGATCTTAGAACAGGCCGCTGCAATGTTCGCTGGCGGGGAACTTTCTGATGAAGACAAAACAGCCTTTATGGATGAGATCCAGTCTTTATATCTGGATTCCAAGAGACGTGCAAAGAAATTTACACCAAAGAAATATTTAGATGCCAAATAGATGGGGTGATTATTGGACAGCCTATAGGATATAGTTTTATTGTCAGAAGTAACATTACCCGCTTCTGTTTGATTCATACACGAGGTGATATATTTGGGGAATTCATATATTTACAACAAAGTAGAAAAACTTGTAAAAAAGTTCAAGACCAGGGATCCTTTTGAAATACTGGAAGAAATGAATGTGATCGTTGGAGAAACAGACCGCTACGAAAAATTAAAAGGATACTGTTTCATGAGCTGCCAGACCATTTATGTTATGGTAAGCAGTTTTCTCTCTGAGGAAGAGAAAAAGATTGTTGCCGCCCACGAACTCGGTCACATCATTCTGCATCGTTCTCAGCTCAAAATGGCGCCGATGAAAGATGATGTCTTATATAACATGAGGGATAATACGGAATACGAAGCGAACCTTTTCGCTGCAGATCTTATCCTGGATGATAAAGAAATCGCAGACCTGTCAAAGAACGAAGATCTGAACTATTTCGGGCTCTGTAGCTGCTTAAATTCCAGTCCGGAACTCATGAGCTTCAAGTTATACAGTCTGATCAAGCGTGGTCAGAACTACAATATGCCGCTGGAAATACAGAGCAACTTCCTGGCCAAATAAAATTTGCCCGTTCCATACAACTGAACGGGCTTTTCTTATATTCATATATGAAGATTCTTTTATTTCAGTTCGCCATGCTTATTTTCAAATTCCATGATCGCCTGACGTATTAAATATAACACTTCTCCATTGATTGAACGCCCTTCAAATTCTGCCAGGCTTTTCAGTTTTTTATGCGTTTCAGCATCAATCCGTAATCCTAAATGCTTCTCTTTCTCCATGATTATTCTCTCCATCTCTATAAGTACATATTAAGTTCATATTTCAAGTTCATTTTAAGTACAAATGATGGTAGAATGTTTTAAATGGACTTATTTTAAGTACACTATATTTTTTCACGGAGGAATTCGATTATGCATGAAAAAAGAAAAAAATATTATCATATCAGGAAAGATTTATTCTGGTGCACCATCCTATTAGCTGTAACCTTTCTCATCGGTTATGCGATACATCAACATCACGGTATTTTTCTAACACAATCTCTGAAAACAGACGCCCCAAAAAAACGGACAGAGATAACCTTTGACGATCTGCAATCAAACCTGAAAGATATCTCTACATGCTATTTGTGTGGAAGTTCTGATTATAGTATGATGGATTATTATCGAAAATTTGATACGGTTGGACTGATTTCCCTCAATGACTGGTACATCTTAGATTTCCAACTAAAAGCATATGATGAAAACGGAAATGAAATACCAAATAAAACCAGTTCAAATATGCTTTTCGGAAACACAGGCGAAATCACGTATTCCTCTCATGGAGATGTTTCCCGCGGAATGGCTGAGATAGATATCACGTTACCAGAAAACTATAAATTAAACAAAAGGAATCTAACAGATCATCTCTGCCAAAGTTGCCTTGATAAAGTTGCAGTTTCCTTAGAATATTGGAAATATGAAAATGAAAAGAAAGAACCCATCCCGCTGTGTTTGGTCGATTTTAAAACTCTTGATATCTATTCCTTACAAGATCATTACCGATCAATTTTCATCCGGGATTATTATGTAGAAATGGATTTTAAAGACACTTCCGTAGAAACAAAAGCCTTTTATATGCCTGAAAGATTATAATTATGACATACTGAAAAAACGACAAATTGATTAGAAACCAGTTTGGGCTTTTCTTATAGAGCCTTTCCATGAAGGAGAGGCTCTATTTTCATCTGAAATCACTAAGACTCTTTCAACTATCATCATCTTTTCTTAACC
>ULQT01015180.1_pt1 | contig 24405 bp, 25 predicted proteins | sample 1954791 | NCBI WGS metagenome assembly ULQT01 (sample SAMEA4835663, study PRJEB28245) | human gut metagenome | biome: gut microbiome; material: fecal sample | place: Denmark | collected 2008 | reverse complement strand
ACTTTTTTTAATTTTTTTCATTTTCTTGTCGACTTTCATAATAGAAGTAACAACTTTGATAGTTTATCACATTTACCATATGTCTGTCAAGAACTTTTTTTATTTTTTGCCACACTCTGTTTGCTTTCCAGTTCAGCGACAAGGGATAGTTTATCATAGTTCACACCCCTTGTCAAGAACTTTTTTAATTTTATTTTTTATTTGTCATTCTTATGTCTTTTATTATGATCTGCGGATTTGTATAACCGTTGTATTCATTCACATCAAGAGCAAAAACAGTATCTATATTAATTCTTGCCAATCTGTAATTCTCTTCATCATATCCGTTATCATTAAGCCATTTAATCCACAAATCATAGTTATCAAAATCTACTGCCTTAACTCTTTTTCCGTTTCTTTCAATATTAAATGATACTATATTTCCTTCACTGCCCACAAATCTTATATTTTCTGCAATAACATTCTTTATTCCAAATAACGGCTTTTCATTAGCTTTCCCAAAAGGTGCTAAAATATTCAGTTCCCCGGCACTTTCCACCGAAATATCTTCAATATCCAATATAGTCTCAACCCTAAGTACAGGAGACATTTCTTCAAATGTAAGAGCACATTCATTATTTAATCTTTGTCTGAATATCTCAATATTATGTTCTTCAAGGCTCATTCCGGCTGCCATTGTATGACCACCAAATTTAATCATAATATCCTTTACCCTTAAAAGACCTTTAAACATATTATAGGCTTCAACTGAACGACCAGAACCTTTAACTCCTTCTTCAGCATTTGTAAGAACAATAGCAGGCCGGCAATACCTTTCTTTAATTCTTCCCGCAATTATTCCTGCAACACTTTCATGGGTCTCTTTATCATAAACTACTATTATCTTATCTTCCTTTAAGTCCGAATTTTCAATGTTATTTGTTATTCTATTAAGACAATCAACCGTAATACTTTTTCTTTCCTCGTTAAAATTATTAAGCTGCTCCGCCAATTCCATAGCTCTTTTTATATCATTTGTCACAAAAAGTTCTACAGCAATTTTTGCACTGTCAAGTCTTCCGCTTGCATTTATACAAGGACCTATTACAAATCCAATGCTATAAGAATTTACACTTTTTATTTCCTTTAATTCAATTAAAGTTTTTAACCCCAAATTTCTGCTGCCGCTGTTTATAAATTTTAATCCCTTTGCAGCTATAGCTCTGTTCTCATCTACAAGATCAACTACATCACATATAGTCGCAACAGCAGCAAGTTCACAAAGTTCATCACAAAATTCTAACTTCCTGCCCAAAAATTTGTATAAACCGCAAATAAACCTATAACACAAACCACCTGCACACATTTGTGTAAATTTGTATCCGCAGTTTTCTATTTTAGCATCCACAACAGCGTCAGCATCAGGCAAAATTTCATTTTTCACTTCATTTAATTCTTCAAATGGCGGTTCGTGATGATCAAGTATTATTACCTTAATCCCTTTACTTTTAGCCAGTTGAATTTGACTTATTGCTGAAATACCATTATCACAAGTTATTATAAGCTCAGCACCCTCGTCAATAAGTTTTTCAACAGCCTTGTCATTAAGTCCATATCCATCTTCAACTCTGTTTGGAATAAAATAATTTACATCAGCTTCAAGACCATACAACCCTTTGTACATAATTGAAGTACTCATTACGCCATCAGCATCATAATCACCATATATAAATATCTTCTTTTTTTTATTTATAGCTTCTTTAATTATAGAAAAGGCTTCTTTAACTCCGCTTAAATTTTCAATATTTTCAAAGCAAAAATTATCAGTATCAATATATCTTTTTATTTCATCTCTGTTTCTTATTTTCCTGTTATAAAGTGCGTAAGCCAAAGGTTTTCTCACTCCGTAAAAATTCATTAAATCCTCAGCCTTTACGCTGCACTTTTTCACAAACCATTTCAATATACTGCACTCCTTAAAAACAAGGCTGCCTAATAGGCAGCCTTAGTTTATTATAATTTGAAATTTTCTAGTAAATTATTTCTTTGCAGTTTTACCCTGCTGTTTTCTTTTAAATTTAGCACTAGATAATAAGTACCATATATTTCCTGCAATAAATACAGATGAATAAGTACCGCATATAACACCTACAGCAATAGGAAGTGCAAACTGTCTGATAGAATCTACACCAAACACATAGAGTGCTGCAACTGTAAAGAAAGTAGTCAATGATGTAAACAATGATCTTGTAAGGGTCTGTTTAACTGACGTATCCACAAGACCTTCAAAATTATTTCTACCAACAATTTTTTTGTTTTCTCTTACTCTATCAAATATAACAATAGTTGCATTGATTGAGTAACCAAGTACAGTAAGAATTGCAGCAATAAAATTATTGTTCATAGGAATTCTGAATACAGCATAACTTCCCAAAACAATAAGGGCATCGTGGCAAAGTGCAATAACAGCACTTGCACCTGTATTAAAATCCTTGAATCTGATACTTACATAAATAAGCATAAATATACAAGCAACCGCTACAGACAAGAAAGCATTCTTTTTCATTTCACTGCTTATTGTACCGCTGACATCCTGAATAGTAAAGTTGCCCTGTTCAATACCGTACTTACCCATTAAATCATCCTGAATACTATTTCTTGTCTCCATATCTAATGATTTAGTCTTAATAAGCTTTGTAGTTCCCTCAAGGGACTGAATCTGAGAAGGAGCCTCGCCAATGATAGCTTCAACTTCCTTAGAAATTTCATCATCAGAAACTTCCTTACCTAAATCCACCTGAATAGATGTACCGCCTGTAAACTGGATATCATAATTAAAAGCACCATTACCCTTAACAGCATTAAAAATCATAGAAGCAATGCCTAAAAGGATAAGAACGATGGAAATAGCAATATAAATAAATCTATTCTTAACAATCTTCATAACATTAACCTCCTACTTACCGCCATAGAGCTTAGGGCTCTTAACACCAATGTTTACAATAACATAAAGAAGAATTCTTGTAACAACTAATGCAGTAAACATTGAAACAACAATACTCAATATAAGTGTCTGTGCAAATCCCTTAATAGGACCGGTACCCAGCCACAAAAGCACAGCACAAGCTATAAGTGTTGTAATATTACCATCAAGAATAGCAGATAAGGCTTTTGAGAAACCATTTTTAATAGCAGTCTTTACAGACTTACCTGAGTTAACTTCTTCTTTAATTCTTTCAAATATAATAACATTAGCATCTACCGCCATACCAATACCAAGTATAATACCTGCCACACCAGGCAAAGTAAGAGTAATGCCAAATAAACTCATAACAACAATAATAATTCCTGTATATCCTACAAGAGCAATATCAGCAATTAAGCCCGGTACTCTGTATCTTAAAAGCATAAATAAAAGTACAAGGGCAACACCAACAGCACCAGCCTTAACAGATGTAGATAAAGAATCTGCACCAAGTCTTGCACCAACAGCATTATACTCAAGAGCAGTTAAGCTGAATGGAAGAGAACCTGCTCTGATTTTAGCAGCCAAATCCTCAGCTTCCTCTGCTGTAAAGTTTCCTGTAATAATAGCTTTGCCATCAGTAATCGCAGCATTTACAGTAGGAGCTGAAATAAGCATATCATCCATATAAATACCAATTTGTTTGCCAATATTATTTGCAGTTGCTTCAGCAAATGCAGTTGCACCTACACTGTCAAAGTCAAGAGTAACAACAACAGAGTTGTTTTGGAAAGCCTTGCCTGCATCAGCAACATTAGTACCGTCAACCAAAACATCACCAGGTGTATTATCATCGTTCATTGCTCTGAATGTAAGATGAGCAGCTTCACCGATTTCTTCAACTACAGCAGCAGCATCTTCAACACCGGGGATTTCAACTCTTATTCTCTTGTCACCTTCCTGAGAAACTTCTGCATCATAGTAGCCCTTATAATCAACTCTCTGCTGTAACATTGAAACAGCAGCAGCCATTTCCTCAGCAGAAGGAGTACCCTCTTTTTCTGCCTCATAAACTATGTAAACACCGCCCTTTAAATCAAGACCTTGTTTAATGTTCTTGTAGCTACCGTATCCAATTCTTTCTTCAGTAGTGGTTTCAGAAACAGATTCACCCTCTGTTGTCTCACCTTCAACAGCCTCAGCTCCATCAGCAGTTGTCGCTTCAACAGAAGCCTCAGTTGTTGCAATCGGCACAACCTGTGCACTGCCATTTTCATCAGTTACCAGTTCACCATTTTCATCAGTCATAAGCTCAAACTGTGGCTCATCACCGGATGAAGTACTGTTGCTAGGCACATTACCTACACCAAGAATTGCAATTGCAACCATTCCTGCAGTAATTGCAAGCACCAGCAAAAGAATAAAAACATTCTTACCTTTCATTTACCTTTCCTCCTTTAAAACATCTAAAAATATTATATAATTAAGCTAAAAAGATGTCAACAAAATTTTACACTAAAATCACAAAATTATATACAAAATGTATAATTCATCGACTAAATACCTGCTACTCCTCATTTTCGTATGCCTTTATCATAATTGCACACTCAATTCTTTTCTTCTGCATTTCACAGCCAATTTCATAAGGTGTAATAAGGTCACCATGAGAATTATACGAATTAGCCACACAACCCCCGCTGCAATAAAATTTAGCCCAGCAATTCTGACATACAGGTTTGTTGTAAACATTGCACTGTTCAAAATCTTTTCTTATATCGGTCTTTTCAACACCATTATCAACTGTGCCCATTTTAAACTGTTCCATGCCAACAAACTGATGACAAGGATAAAGATCACCTGTTGGTGTAACAGCAAGGTACTCTGTGCCGGAACCGCAGCCTACAAGCCTCTTTGTAACACAAGGACCGCCTGTCAGGTCAATCATAAAATGGAAGAAATTAAACCATTGTCCGTCTTTTCTTCTTTTAATAATATCCTTTGCAAGCTGCTCATACTCTTTAAAAATCTGAGGCAGATCTTCCTCTTGTATTGCATAATCCTCACAGGGATCAGCTACAACAGGTTCAACAGAAATTTGTTTAAATCCCAAATCAGCAAGATGGAGCACATCCTTTCCAAAGTCAAGGTTGTGTCTTGTAAAAGTTCCTCTTACATAATAGTCAGTCTGATTTCTACTTTCAGCAAGCTTTTCAAACTTAGGAACAATATTGTCATAAGAACCTTGCCCCCCTGCTCTCGGACGCATTCTGTCATGTACTTCTTTACGCCCGTCAATACTTAATACTACATTGTGCATATTTTTATTAATGTAATCCATAATTTCATCATTAAGCAAAATACCATTTGTAGTAATAGTAAATCTAAAGTTTTTATTGTTTTCCTTCTCAATGCTCCTGGCATATTCAACTATACCTTTTACAACATCAAAGTTCATCAATGGCTCACCGCCAAAGAAATCAACTTCAAGATTTTTTCTTTTTCCTGATGCCTTAATAAGAAAATCAATAGCCTTTTTACCAACCTCAAGGCTCATAAGTTCCCTTTTACCGTGATACTCGCCCTCTTCAGCAAAGCAATATTTGCACTTAAGATTGCAGTCATGAGCTATATGAAGGCAAAGTGCTTTAACAACAGGGTCGCGTTTTTCTATTAAAGGAATAACTTCTTTATAAATATCCTCTGTATAAAGGAGCTTTTCCTTTTCAAGCTCGCTTATTTCAGTATAAGCCTCTTTTAGCTTATCCTCTGAATACTTGTCCTTCAGCTTCAATACAATTTCATCTAAAGGAAATTCCTTGTAATAATCCAATACATCATAAACAATCTCATCAACTACATGAACAGCTCCGCTGTTTACATCAAGCACAATAAAAAGACCGTTCATACTATACTTATGTATCATAACATTCACCTTTCATTAAACTATCTAAGAACACACAAAAATTAAGCTAAGCAAGTATTGCTTAGCTTAATAAAAATTTAATATTATCTGTTCTCACAAGCCTGATTAGCTACTGTACAAGAAGTCTTGCAAGCTGACTGGCAAGAAGTCTGACATTCACCGCAGCCACCCTTAGCAACAGTATTCTGGAGTAACTTTGTGTTTAAAGTCTTAATATGCTTCATTGTTTTATCCTCCTTCATAAAATAACTTAGTGACATTATATCACATAAAAATCAAGATTGCAATATTAAATTCACCTTTATATGTTTTTACATAGTTAAAGTATAAATAATTTGATACAATTCAACATCGTATTATCAGCACCAAACAAGATTTTTTCTTGCACCTCATTCTATTTAGTGTTATAATGTTTTTTAATTGTATGTCATCGGATAAATAACAACTTAGTTATATTCTTATAATGAGGAAGCATTATGTCTGATATATTATTTAAAACTGAAAATTACGTGTTTTCATACCGTATAGCAAGAATTTGTATACAGAACAACAAAATCCTCCTTCAAAAGCTGACAAATTACAATGGTTATGCTTTCCCCGGAGGTCATGCCGCATTGGAGAAACAAACGAAGAAATCCTTGTACGTGAATTTAAGAAAGAAATCGGTGCTGATATTTCAGTAGGAAATTTAAAATGGGTTGGCGAAATTTTCTTTTTATGTGGGAAAGTCCTGCCATCAGATTTGTTTATATTATACAGTAAAAATTGAAGATGTATATACCCCAAAAGATGGTATGTTTATGGCACTGAAACCGCTCTGTGGACGAAACTTTGAAATTGAATTTCACTGGATTTCTATTGAGTAAATAAACAATATTGAAATATATCCAACTATTACAGCAGAACTTTTAAGAAATCCAACTAATGACATTCAGAACTTTATTAGCAAACAATACTAGTAACAAATGTTTTTGAAGTAAGTATACCTCAGAAAACAAATACGGAAACTTTCCTGTAATAAATTTAACATTTGTACTCCGTCAATGACAATTCCCCATAACAATATATATCTACATTTTAAAATATATAGAAAGGATATCTGCTATGCAAACAAAATCACAAAAATTAAAAAAATCATTTAAGGCAGCCTTTCCTCATACCATACCAATATTTGCAGGATTTTGGTTTTTAGGACTGACCTATGGAATATATATGAATGTGTCAGGCTTCAGCTTTTTATATCCTATGCTTATGAGCCTTACAATATTTGCAGGTTCTATAGAATTTGTAACAGTCAATATGCTATTAGGTGCTTTTAACCCGATTCAAGCATTAGCAATGACGCTTATGATAAATGCAAGGCATTTATTTTATGGCATTTCAATGCTTGATAAATACAGCGGTACAGGTTTAAAAAAGCTGTATCTTATATTTGGTATGTGTGATGAAAGTTTTTCAATTAATTATACCTCCGATATACCTAAGGACGTTGATAAAGGCTGGTTTATGTTTTTTGTAACACTTCTCAATCACTTTTATTGGGTATTTGGTGCAACATTAGGCGGTATATGCGGTTCACTTATAGAATTTAACACAAAAGGACTTGACTTTGTCATGACAGCAATGTTTGTAGTCATATTTATGGAACAATGGCTGAAAGAAAAAAAACACTACAGTTCTCTTATCGGTCTTGGTGTGTCACTTATCTGTCTTATAATATTTGGTGCAGATAACTTTATTATACCGTCAATGCTTGCAATATTGGGGATCTTAACATTTCTGAGAAATCCTTTTGAAAAGGAGGGAATATAATGACATTTACACAACAAATTATTACAATTGCTATGGTAGTTCTCGGCACAATGATTACACGCTTTCTGCCCTTTATTATTTTCCCTGCCGACAAGCCTACACCAAAATACATACAGTATTTAGGTAAAGTTCTGCCCTCTGCCGTATTCGGACTTCTTATCATTTACTGCTTAAAAAACGTAAGCATTTTTACAGGAAACCGCGGAATCCCCGAGGCAATTTCAATTATGTTTGTAGTTTTACTTCACCTTTGGAAAAGACAAATGCTTATATCAATAGCCGGAGGCACAATCCTGTATATGCTGCTTGTTCAGTTCATATTTTAACAAAAAACAGCCAATGTAAATAAAATGTTTTAATACATTTCAATTACATTGGCTGCTTTTATTATAATCAGTTATTTTATTCTAAAGTAACTTATAACTATCTTTATATACAAATATACCCTGTCCGTCATCAATCCTTATTATTTTACAGTTATTATCTCTTTCATACTCAGCAGCTTTTTCTTCAAACTGTTCAAATTTATTAATATATTTATGATAGTGAGGCAGTATCTCAATATCTATAAGCCCTAACCCCCTTAAATCAGACAAACATACATCTCTGTTTAATTCAGAACTGTATTTATTTACAAGTTCAATATTTTTTTTGTAAAATGACAGAACTCGCACTAATTCCAATTAATATCTTTGATCTGGCTGCTTCTGCAAGTATCTGTTCACCCTTTGAATTTCTTATAGCATTAAGAAGATAAAAAGGATTGCCTCCATTAATTTCAATAACATCATATTTCAAAAGTTCCTCTGGATTCTTAGTATCAAAATCAAAAAACTCGACGCTTAAACCTAACGACCCAAGCTCCATTACTAACCTTGGAATATGCCAGTCCTTTTCCTTATACTCTGAGGAAGCAGTAGTAACAATTACAGCTTTTCTTGTATCATTATTTATATATTTTTTCAGATGATCTATAATGTTCTTGCTGGATAAACCATTTGAAGTTAATAAAATCATATTACCAACGCCACCATATCTCAAAAAACAAACTGCTCTATAAAAATTCTGAACATTTAAACGGAAGTTTTAAGCTTTTTTACATTAACCCTTTAACAAACTTCTTAACCTCCTCAAGGTCGCATCCGCTTTCAAAAATTTTCCTTACTATTGCAGAGCCTACAATACAACCGTCTGCGTAATCCTCAAACCTTTTAATGTCCTCTTTGCTTGATATTCCAAAGCCAATGCAGGCAGGTGTATCAGTATACTTTTTCACTTCTCTTACAAAACTCTCCACTCTTGTATCAAATTCTTTTCTCTCACCTGTAACACCCATTGAAGAAACACAGTATACAAAACCTTTTGCCTCCTTAACAAGCATAGGTATTCTTTCACCTGATGTAAGCCCTACAAGAGGAATCATATAAACGTCTGTTTTGTCAACAAGAGGCTTAAATTCGTCGTATTCCTCAAAAGGCAAATCAGGAATAATAAGTCCGTCAACATCAGCTCTGACACAGTTTTCAATAAATTTTTCCCTGCCAAATCCAATTATAGAACTGTAATAAACCATTATTACCAAAGGTATTTCACTTCTTTTCCTTACATTTTCAATTATTTTAAATGTATCAGTAAGCCTGTAACCTGATGCAAAGGCTCTTAACCCTGCAGCTTGTATTACCGGTCCGTCAGCAAGAGGATCAGAGAAAGGTATACCCAATTCTATAATGTCTGCTCCTGCCTCTTCAAGAGAATAAACAATCTGCTCTGTTATTTCAGCCGATGGGTCACCTGAACAAATATATGGTATAAGAGCTTTTTTGCCCTGTTTTTTTAAAGCCTCAAATTTTTTATCTATTCTGTTCATTTTATCAAATCTCCTTTCCAAGATATTTTGCAACTGTATGCACGTCCTTGTCTCCGCGTCCTGATAAGTTCACTACAATTATTTTGTCCTTATCCATTTCAGGTGCCTCTTTTATTGCCTGTGCAATAGCATGAGAGCTTTCAATGGCAGGCATTATACCTTCCAGTCTGCAAAGGGATTTAAAGGCTTCAATAGCCTCATCATCAGTTACAGATGTATACTTAACTCTGCCAATATCATGCAAATATGCGTGTTCAGGTCCTACCCCAGGGTAATCAAGACCTGCACTTATAGAATAAACAGGCTTTACAAGTCCGTCATCGTCTTGTAAAAGATAGGTTTTCATACCATGCAGAACGCCAACTCTTGATTCGGGAGAAAAAGCAGCCGCATGCTCGCCTGTTGATACGCCATGACCGGCTGCCTCAACACCTACAAGTTCAACATCATTGTCCTCCACAAAAGGATAAAACATACCAATAGAATTAGAACCGCCTCCGACGCAGGCATAAATTCTGTCAGGAAGTCTTCCCTCCGCTTCAATAATTTGTCTCTTGGTTTCCTCCCCTATTATTTTCTGAAATTCTCTTACCATAGTAGGATATGGATGAGGACCAACTGCAGAACCTATAATATAAAATGTATCTTCTGCTCTTGCAACCCATGTTCTTATAGCTTCATTTGTTGCGTCTTTCAGAGTACCTGTTCCGCTTGACACAGGCACAACTTTTGCACCTAAAAGTTCCATTCTGAAGACATTGAGTTTTTGTCTTTCAATATCTTCAATACCCATATATACTTCACATTCCATTCCAAATAATGCTGCAACTGTAGCTGTTGCAACCCCATGCTGGCCTGCTCCTGTTTCAGCAATGACCTTTGTCTTTCCCATTTTTTTAGCAAGAAGAGCCTGACCCATGGCATTATTTATTTTGTGTGCACCAGTATGATTCAAATCTTCTCTCTTTAAATAAATTTTAGCACCGCCTAATTCCTTTGTCAGCCTTTCAGCATAATAAAGCACAGAAGGTCTTCCGATATACTGTTTCATATAATACATATATTCATTTTTAAATTCTTCTGTAAAACAATAATCCCTGTATTCTCTTTCAAGTACCTTTAATACATTCATTAATGTCTCAGGCACAAACTGACCGCCATACTCTCCAAAATCCTTTTTTAATTCCATTTTATTCAACCCTTTCTTACTGTATAAATTAATTCCCTTATTTTCTCCCTGCTTTTAAATCCATTTTCCTCAACAGATGAGCTTAAATCCACAACATCAGGTTTTACAGTATCATAAGCCCCAATAATATTTTTAGCACTTATTCCTCCTGCAAGTATTGTAAAGTAATTTTTACTGAAATCCTTTGCTGTTTCCCAGTCAAATATTTTTCCTATACCTCCTCTTTCCCTGTCACTGTAAGCATCAAGAACAAATCCTACAGCATTTTTATATTCCAAAGCCTTTTTTATACTGTCTTCATTTTTCACAGCAATTGATTTCCACACTGGTATTTCAATATTACTGCAAAAGTCATTATCCTCATCAGAGTGCAGCTGGCAAATATCAACACCTGTTTTTTTTATAATATCTGATACTTCATTAATATCCTGGTCTGCAAATACACCAACCACTTTTATATCAGATCTTAAATTTCTTTTTATTTTAACAGCCTCGTCAACACTTATTTGTCTTTTGCTTTTTGCAAACACAAGACCTGCATATTTTATCTCCTCAAATTCATTAATCATTAAAGCGTCTTCCGCTCTTCTGAGCCCACATATTTTAATTTTCATAAGCCATTTTAAACTCCATTGCTTTAGTCTTAATATCATCACATCTCATAAAGCTTTCACCCACCAATATTCCGTTAATATTTGCTTGTTTCAGCACCTTTATATCATCAGTTGTGTGTATGGAACTTTCACTGAGCACAATTTTATCATCAGGTATATGTTCTCTTAACCTTACAGTAGTATAAATATCTTCGCTGAAATCCTTTAAATTTCTGTTGTTAATTCCTATAATATCAGCACCGGCCTCCAAAGCAAGATATATCTCTTCCTGATTGTGCGTTTCAACTAACGGCTCAAAACCAACACCTCTTGCTATATTTATATATTCCCTTAAAACTCTCTTGCTTTTAAGTATTGCCGCAATAAGCAATACAGTCGATGCTCCCATTTCTCTTGCTTCAAATATTTGCAACGGACTTATTACAAAATCCTTTCTCAAAAGGGGAAGACTTACTTCATTGTGTATAGCCTTTAAATATTCAGGACTTCCCATAAAGAATTTTTCCTCTGTAAGAACTGATATAGCGTCAACAGCCCCTTCATATTCTCTAGCTATTTCCACAGGCTCAAAATCAGGTCTTATAAGTCCTCTTGAAGGAGATGCTTTTTTTACCTCACCTATTATTGATAATCCGGGTTTAGCCATAGCCTTTCTAAAATCTGCCACAGGCTTTTCCATTGCACCATAGAGTCTTTTTGTATCAAAAGTATAATTACTGTTTACCAAATAATTTTTTTTAACCTCAACTATATTATCAAGTATCATAACTGCACCCCCTTATAAATTTCCTTCTATAAAGTTTTCTATCAGCTTCATTCCTTTTGGAGTATTTATACTCTCAGGATGAAACTGCAAACCCACAACATCATATTCCCTGTGCTTAATCGCCATTATTTCACCATCAGCCATAGCTGTTACTTCCAGACAGTCAGGCAAAGATTCAGCCTTTACTGAAAGTGAATGGTATCTTGCAGCCTGCATAGGCTGCGGACAGCCTTTAAAAATTCCTTTTCCGTTGTGCTTCATAAAGGAATATTTTCCGTGACAAATTTCCTTTGCATTTGTAACCACAGCACCATAAGCAACCGCAATCGACTGATGACCAAGACATACTCCCAAAAGAGGAATTTTTCCTCCGACAGTCTTTATTATTTCTATACAGTTGCCTGCCTCTTCAGGTGTTTTAGGTCCCGGGGATATAACTACTCTGTCAGGCTTTAAACTAAGTATTTCATTTCCTGTTATTTCATCATTTCTGTATACTCTTATATCTTTGTCAAACTCTCCCATGTACTGATACAAGTTAAACGTAAAACTGTCATAATTATCAACCAGAACTATCATTATACTTCCCCTCCTATTGTCTTAACCAAAGCTCTCACCTTATTGTGACTTTCCTCATACTCCATTTCAGGAATACTGTCTGCCACAATTCCTGCACCTGCCTGCATATACACCTTTCCGTCTTTAATTATCATCGTTCTTATGGCAATACAGGTATCCATATTTCCATTAAAGTCAAAATAACCTACGGCACCTCCATACAGACCTCTTTTTTCTTCCTCAAGCTCCTCAATTATTTCCATAGCTCTTATTTTAGGAGCACCTGAAAGTGTACCGGCAGGAAGAAAAGCTGAAAGTATATCAAAACTGTCAACATTACTTTTCTTAGTACCCTCAACAAGTGAAACAAGATGCATAACGTGCGAATAGTAGTGCACCTGCATAAATTCCTTTATTTTGACACTTCCTATTTCAGCTGTACGCCCCATATCATTTCTTGCAAGGTCAACAAGCATTGTATGTTCTGCCTTTTCTTTTGGATCCTCTAAAAGTCCTGCTGCAATTTCTATATCCTCCTTAGGATTTTTACCCCTTTTTCTTGTGCCTGCAATAGGACAGGTTCTTACAGTATTACCCTTTACTTCTACAAGCATTTCAGGGGAGGAGCCTGCAACAAAATATTCACCAAAATTAAAGAAGAACAAATACGGTGAAGGATTTATAGCTCTTAATCTTCTGTATAAGTCAATAGGTCTATCCTCTGTTTCAGCTGTAAGCCTCTGAGAAAGAACTACTTGAAAAATATCTCCGTCATATATATATTTTTTGGCCTTTTTAACTATATTTTCGTATTTCTCTTTAGTCATATTTGATATAAACTTAATTTGTGATGGCTCTTTTACTGCATAATGTTCAGACGGCACGGAAGACTTCACTTCCCTTTCCATTCTGTCAAGAATTTTATTTGCCTTATCTCTGCATTCTGAAAGTACAACAAGCTTTATCCTGTCATGTAAGTGGTCATATATTATGAATTCATCAAACACCATAAGGTGCACAACAGGTGTATTCACAACTTCTTTATTTTCATCCGGTATTTTTTCATACTGCCTTATGATATCATATCCAACGACACCAACAGCACCCCCTGTAAAAGGTAGGTTATTTTCATCAGTTATATTAATACTTTTAATATAATCTTTGACACCTTCAAGGATTCTGCCCTTTACATATTTTACTAAGCCATTTTCCATTATTTCAAGCTCATCATTTCCTTTTAACACAGCCATAGGTCTTTTGCCCATTATAGAGAAGTTTGTTTTGCCCTCTCCTCTGCTTTCCAGCAAAAATCCCTTTTCATCACCTACATACTTGTAAAAAATAGTAATAGGTGTTTCAGTGTCACCAGAAAACTCCCTTACATAGGTTTTTAAATTTCTCATAGTCAATCCTCCAATATAATATTAATTTCAAGCTGCCGATGGAGAATTATTGAGATATTTGCTTTAAATAAGAACTTACCAAACGAATAAAGCTTTTTGTGCACAAAAAAGACCTTGCCCGAATTGGACAAGGTCAAAAATACGCCTAGTTAAGCCACCAATCCCAGATACTAACATATCCTGTCTCTGTAACGGGAGAACCCGTTGTAAGCTAATAGGTTTTAAACCGTTCGCCACAAGTCTCATAAGTCCATTCATCAAAAACCTTGGCACTGACTTGCACCTACCGTCAGCTCTCTGTAACCTTGATTTAAGACTACTCTTCTTAATCATCGACATTTATTTGAAATTTAAATTATTATATCACAGTATAAAGTTTTTGTAAAGGGGAAATTTTACTTTTTTAATTTATTTATTAAATTAATTTTATGACACCTAAAGACATACTTTTCACAAAAAAAGACCTGCCGCAAAACTAATTTTGCAGCAGGTTCTAATTTTTCAATTATTTATTTAAGCACATCTATAGCATCAAGTAAGTCTACATTTCCATCATTGTTTATATCCATACCTGAACCATCGCCATTATCTATTCCGCTTATATATCTCAATATACTTCCCGCATTCAATGCAAACTCATTTACATAGTGAACAGGATTCCAGCCTGCAAGATAATTTGAAACAATTGTCTTTTTAATTTCACTTACTTGTTCTGCAGTAAAGTCTTTACCTATAGAAGACTTAAAAGCATTTCCGTTAGCTGTATTACCATATTCGTAATACTGTGCATTTGAAGGGTTTACACCATTCATACTATACCAGCCGTCATTTATAATTGTGCCGTTTGTTTCACAGTTTATAAAATATGTTTTAGTATCTGCACCGCCCCAGCATCTTCCGTAATATCCTGATGCAGCAGTTGAGCCTTGTGTATCTTCGCCCTTAACAATATTACAATTTATAAATATGTAAGGTTCAGTCTTACCTGCTGTAAGATATCCAAGCTGAGAAGTCTGTCCGTCCATAAACCACTCAAGTGTACAATTTTCAAAAATCATTGTACCGGCACCGCAGATAAAGTCTGTATTGCCGCCTATTGTACAATCTTTAAAGTAAGAGTGATTTGTACCGGCACCATTCCAGCCTAAAGTATCCTGAGATGATAATATTTTGCAGTTATAAAACTCAAGATTATCACCCTTTAATGCAAGGGCATTTGCTCTTTCTCTGTACTGAGATTTATGTACGTTAGTTCCGGTCTTTCTTTCAGACCAGTTAGCATTTGCAGATGTTCCCGGGTCTCTTTCAACACCATCTGCAATTTCTGCCTCTGTTACATAATAATTAAATGTGTTAAGTATAGTTGTATCCTCTGCAATAAAGTTATTTCCTGTTACAATAACAACTCCGCCCCAAAAAGAAGCATTGCAGTATGTCTTTTCATATTTATCCCTTGCAAGAGCTTCATTGTAATATCCTGATGAATCAACGCTGTAATACTTAGCACCATAGGCATAATACCAGCTAATCTGATGTCCGTTGCCTGCAAGTTTTACATAATCAACATCAATAAGTACCTGCTCAGTTATATCGCTTGTAAGGTTAATTGTTACCTGACCGTCAATTCCTTCAGGTCTGTCAGTCATTTTTTTAATAGCTGAAACAGCCTCTTTCATTGTACCATAATCACCCGGAACATTAATTACAGGTGTAAAAGGCACCTTTTCATCAATATTTACAACATTGATGCTTTTTATATAAGCACTGCCGGAACCTGCTGCAATATTGCCTGTCTCAGCAACCTCTACAGTAACTTCTGTATCATCTGAAGCTGTATAATAAACCGCTTCAAGTGCATTTCCACTATCAGCTGCTGCACTTGATAAGCCATTTCCCACAACAGTAAATCTTCCGTCATACCCGCCTTTTACGGTAACAAGCTGATTTGCTTTAACAGGTACTTTAATTGATGCACCTGTACCGCCGCTTACACCATAAGTAGAACTGTGATATTTAAATCCTGCAAATGTAAGAGAAGTATTTGCATTTGATATTTCTTCATCAAGTACGTAATTTACTTCACTCTGATCTTCAAAGTATATTTCATTTACTGTTGTGCCGCTCTTTGCAACTGCCACTCTGTCTGAAGTCTTGTAGTTATTTGCTGTAACAGCAGATGTATAATAATCACCCGGTTTAATCTGCACAGAATAAGTATCACCTGTTATACATTCTTCAGCAGTATATGTATAGCTTACAGAAGAATCGCTCATTTTAGTAAATGTAAGACTTTTGACATTTGGTGCGTCCATACCTGTTATATTTCCTGTAAGCGTTACATCAGGCAGTTCATTAAGCACTACATCAATTGAAGTTTCTTCACCTGTAAATGTAACTGAAGAACTTCCTCCTGCAAACTTAGCTTCAAGTCCGCCATCATTTGTACTTATATTGTATGTGTGACCTTTGTAAAGTGTTATGCTTGATGTATCTGCCTTTATTTCTGCTGTCTTCACACCTGTATCAGCATCACTTAAAATAACAGCTGATGTGCCAAGGTTCGCACCTGAAACAGATACGGGAACATTCACAGGTTCATCAATAAGGAACTTTACACCGGCAAAAGCAAGATTGCCTGTAGACGTTGTATCAAAATAGTATATATGACCGTTTTTCACTTCAAATGTGTAAGGTGAAACCTCAGCCTTAACAGGAGAACCTGCATAAGTAAAAGTTCCGTCATCATTTATGGTATTATCATAAATATTTACACTTTTTCCTGATGGAACATAATAGTAAATTGTAAACACACCGTCAATAGAAGGTGTAAATGCAATAGCATTTCCTACAGTTGATATACCATTATTGCTGTTTCCGTTACCCTTAGTACTGTTGCGGTAAACATTATGTGCCTTGCCGTCATATTCAACAGTATATCCAGCATATAATGACAAATTACTTACAACCTTAATTAAACCTCCCGGTACAGCTATATCACCGGCGGCAATACTTGCAGCAGATGACGAACTCAAGAAATCGTCAAACCAGAATAAAAAGCTTGAACCAGTTCCGTCAGCAGGTTTACTGTTTTCAACTTTTAAATAAGGAATATATGTAGTTCCTGTAAATGTAAATGTTAAGTCAGTTGCCTCACCCTTGTAGTCAACTGTCCACACACTTGTATTATCATTGTGATAACAAGCCGCTGTTTTTGTCTGAAGTGCATCAGCAACAATATTTCCGGCTGCATCAGTTACAGTTACAGTTCCGTTAGAATACTGACAGCCTCCAACCTTAACTGTTGCATTTCCCGCAACATTAATTGTCATTGAAGTGCTTGATCCAAACTGAAGACCATGTGTAGTACCATTATACTTTTCTGTAGTAAATGTAAACACACCATCATTGGCGAGAGCTTTACAGCCGTCAATGCTTCCTGCAGACATAAAATCATAGGTATATGTTTTACCTGCAACGGCTTCTTTCATTTCAACCGCACTGCTTTCAACAGTTGTTTTAGTTTCTCCGCCGTAAACTGAACCAAAACTGCTCAAAATCATTACAGCAGATAATAAAGCTCCGATAGTTTTCTTAAGCTTCATTTAATCATCTCCTTAATATTAGTCTTAGTTCAATTTTACTTTACATATTTTACAAAGTCAACATATTTTGTCGAAAAAATTAACTTTATTGTAATATTTATACATTAAATCTAAACAAGATTACATCTCCGTCTTTTACAACATAATCCTTGCCTTCACTTCTGTAAACTCCGGCTTCTTTAGCTGCAGCAATTGACCCCAGTTTCACAAGGTCATCATAAGTTACTACCTCAGCCCTGATAAAACCTCTCTCAAAATCAGAGTGAATTTTGCCTGCCGCCTGAGGTGCCTTTGTACCATCAGTTATAGTCCATGCTCTTACCTCCTGCTCACCGGCAGTCAAATAACTTATAAGACCAAGAAGAGAATAACTTGCTTTAATCAGTCTGTCAAGACCGCTTGTCTCACAACCCAAGTCTGCTAAAAACTCAATTTTTTCATCAGCTTCAAGCTCCGCAATTTCTTCTTCAATCTTTGCACATACAACAAATACACCTGAGCCTTCACCCTTTGCTAGATCTCTTACAGCTTGCACATGGGAATTATTTTCCCCGTCGTCAGCCAAATCTTCCTCAGCAACATTTGCAGCATATAATACAGGTTTTCTGCTAAGCAACGTCAAACTGTCAGCAAAAACAGCGTCATCTTCATTATCAAACTCTATGCTTCTTGCACTTCTTCCCTCTTCCAGAACAGACTTTATCTCCTTTAACACAACAAGTTCCTTAGCAAGTGACTTATCATTCATTGCCTGCTTCTGTGTCTTTGCAATTCTTTTGTCAACAACTTCAAGATCAGCAAGAATTAACTCCAAATTTATTGTTTCAATATCTCTTACAGGGTCAACCTTAGCATCAACATGCACAATATTGCTGTCCTCAAAACATCTTACAACATGTACAATTGCATCAACCTCTCTAATGTGAGAAAGGAACTTATTTCCCAAGCCCTCTCCCTGACTTGCACCCTTTACAAGCCCGGCAATATCCACAAACTCAATTACAGCAGGTGTAACTTTCTGAGTTTTGTACATATCTGCAAGAACATCAAGTCTTTTGTCAGGCACAGGCACAATACCTACATTCGGGTCAATAGTACAGAATGGGTAATTGGCAGATTCCGCACCGCCTCCTGCAAGTGAGTTAAATAACGTACTTTTACCTACATTTGGTAAACCAACAATACCTAATTTCATAGTTAAATTTCTCCTTTGTATTTATCTCTGCAATAAAATAGACGGTAAGTGCAACCGCCTATTTTATACTCATAATAAAACTATCTCAATAATAACAAATTTAATCTCTGTTTGCAAGTGCTCCTGTAAGCAAGCCCAAAAGGAAAATTAAAAACGCTGCACCTAAAGCACAAATTGTCATTTTAGGCTTATCCTCTTCAGGTATAAAAGTGCCCTTAAGTGTATGTGCCTTAACTTCCTGCTCTGCTGCACGGTAATGCTTTCTTGGTCTGGCATATCTCATATAATTTACCTCCTTATATTATTAAAACTTCCTGTTTATTGTTAGTTTATTATACCACATATAAACACAATATAAAAGAAAAATTTTTATTAATTTATATTCTTGTCAAAGCATTTTTTTAGTTGTATACTATAGGCATAAATTTATGGAGGTATTATATATGAGCTACGAAGTTAAAAAAAGTGAAATTGTATACAAAGGTAAAATCTTTAACCTTGAAAAGGATGTAATAACATTGCCTGACGGAAGAGAAACAGTAAGAGAAACCATACGTCACGGCGGTGCTGCTGCTATGATTCCTATTGATAATGAAGGCAAAATTATCTTTGTAAGACAGTATAGACATTCAGCAGGAAAAGAAGTTCTTGAAATTCCCGCAGGCACTATTGAAAAAGGTGAGGATCCTTATAACTGTGCAATAAGAGAAATACAGGAGGAAACTTCCTACAAAGCAGGTAAAATGACATTTTTATTTAAAATGTTTTCAGCCATAGGATTTTGCAGTGAACAAATATATATTTACCTTGCAGAAAACCTTGAAAAAGGTGAATTTAATATGGATGAAGACGAATTTATAACAATTGAACGCTATACGCTTAAAGAATCAATTGAACTCATATACAAAGGAGAAATTTGCGACAGCAAAACAATAGCTGCAATTTTTGCCTATAAAGATTACATTGAAAAAAAATAAATGCCAAAAGGGACTGCACAAATGCAGTCCCTTATGTATTAATAACATTATTGCAGACCAAGACTTATAAGCAACCCTTTATCTACCTTATTCATCATATTACAGTCAAGAAAGCCTATTTTCTCCCTTAGCCTTCTTTTATCTATAGTCCTCAGCTGTTCAAGCAAAATAACCGAATCCTTTGTCAGCGAATAATGACTGCTTGACACCTCAATATGAGTAGGCAGCTTAGCCTTATTGATTTGTGATGTAATAGCAGCACAAATTACTGTAGGAGAATAACGGTTCCCCACATCATTTTGAATAATAAGCACAGGTCTTATTCCCCCCTGCTCTGACCCGATCACAGGACTAAGGTCAGCATAAAAAATATCTCCTCTTTTTACAATCATAATATCACACCTTATTTTTTTAATTTCAGTTTACAGCAGATTATTACTGCCTTGTGAAATCTTTTTCTTATGTGATATTATTGTCACTTAAATTTTTTTTATACCTTAGTTTACTTTTTTGTATTTATAATTTCACCATTTTTTATATAAACCCTTGGCACTCTCTTTCCCACATTGCATACAATTTCATAATTAATTGTTCCTGCCATTGCTGCAAGTTCCTCACATGATACAGTGTTTCTGCCATCGCTCCCCATTATTATAACACTGTCCCCTTCTTTTACATCAGTAATGTCTGACACATCAATCATCATCTGATCCATACACACATTGCCTATAACAGGGGCATATGAGCCATTTACAATCACCCTCGCTTTATTTGAAAAAGCTCTTGAATAGCCGTCTGCATAGCCAATAGGAATAGTAGCGACTTTTGTCTTGTGTGTAGTAAAATATGTTCTTCCATATCCCACACTAACATTCTTTTCAAGATCCTTTACATAACTTATCTGTGATTTTAAACTCATTACAGGTTTCAAATTTATAGGGTGAGTTACATCACCGCTCGGAAACATACCATATATTATAATTCCCGCCCTTACCATATCCATCTGAAGTTCAGGCATATCCAGTATAGCACCGCTGTTTGCACAATGCCTTATAAAACCTTTATATCCTTTTTCCATAAGTCTGTCAGTAACAAACCTGAATTTTTTATATTGAACCTTAGTAAAAGTTTTATCTTTTTCATCAGCAGTTGCAAAGTGAGTAAAAATACCTGTTACCTTCAAATTAGGCAGTGCAAATATTTTTTCAATTTCTTCTATACTTTCATCTGTAGGTAAAAAACCTATTCTTCCCATTCCTGTATCAATTTTAATATGTATTAAGGCTGTTTTCCCAAGTTTAAATGCAATATCCGACATACGCTTTGCAGTTTCATATCTGAAAACAGCCTGTGTAAGCGAATTATTTATAACAGTTTCAAGCTGACCCTCAACTGTATTGCCCAAAATAAGCACAGGCACCTGTATACTCCACTGTCTTATCTGTACACCTTCATCACAAGTCGCAACGGCAAGTTGGTCAGCTCCGTTATACAAACACACTTTACTTACTTCCTCAGCTCCGTGTCCGTAGGCATCAGCCTTAACAACCGCAAGCAATTGAGTTTCAGGTCTTATCAAACTTCTTATCTCTTTTATATTATTAGCTATAGCATCCAAATTTATCTCTGCCAGCAATCTATGGTATTCATACATTAATATCAAGCTCCCTGTTTTATCATCATAGTTATTTATTTTATCATTTCTGAATAATAAAATCTTTGTCTTCTACAGGACTATTATAAACGAAATTGCTGAATTCTGCAACAATTCTTTCATTGTTTTCAGTATCATATATAACAAGCTTAACAGGATTTTGACTTTCATTGTCTACCCACAGCTTTTCTGTATTAAGCAGTTTATTGTTTCCAGCAAGTTTTGCTTCAAGTACAGTACATTTACTTTCATCAAGCTTAGCACTTTCAATACCAACATCTTTACTCTTTACATAGTTTTCAATAAAGCTAAAAAGGATAATTTCTCTCCTTGCTGCTTTATCCGGAGGATTAACACTTATTTTGTTGTTTTCCATGTTAGGATTATACTGCCACACCATTTTACCGTCAAACATTACAATATTATCCTTGTATTCCTCAGGTTTTTTTGTTTCTATTCTGTATCTTCCGTCCTGTGCAGCCACCTGACTTGTTTCATATACAGTTTCACCCTTGTTTGATATGTATGTAACTTTACAATCTGTAGAATAGCCTGTCATAGCCATTAGCTTATCCTGTATAGTAGGATAAGAATTTTCAGCTTTTACGCAGCCTGTAAGCATAATAATACTTAATAATAAAAATAGCCTTTTCATAATAACTCCCTCACTTTTATAAGGTAATTATATGAAAAGACTAATATTAAAATTACATTTTTCTATTTACACCAAAAGCAATATATTATTTCTTTTTCTTATCTGCTTTTGCTGCCTTTTTTTCTTCCTTTGCCTTTTCCTTTTTAGCCTTTTCTATAGCTTTAAGCTGTTCAGGAGTCTTCATACCAATCATATTTACAATATAAAGACCGGCAATTTCAATTTTAACAGACTTATTGACAGGCAACGCTTTAAACACACGCTTATCTGTAATAAGAGTAAGAATTTGCGGACCTATTTTAACCTTAACGAAGTACATTTTCATAAACTTGCTCCATTTAGGCACATTTTCAGTTACCGCCTTAGGCAAAGATTTTACATTTGTCATTTTATCTCTTGTCTTATCTATGATATAAGCAGTCTGAAGCATTTTATGCTGTTCAATCATCTCATTCTGCTGATTCATTTTCTTATAAGCCTTTTTATTAAGGAAAATAAGAATACCTGCAATAACTGCAATAACAATAACAATTAATATAAGCCAATCTGCCCAGGTCATAGTACCCATATTAATCCCCCTTTCAATTATATTCAGAGTTTTTCTGTAAATATAAATATTCTTTAGTAACAGCAGGAAAACCATCTGTTTCCTTTTTTACTCATAAATAAAATTATAGTTGACTTGACAGTCTTTGTCAAGTCAACTATAATTAAATTAGCTGATTTTTTTAAAAGGAGGTAAACAATGCAGAAAATATCGCCAAAATTAAAAAGCAAGGTAACAAATGTACTTTCACTTCTTGATACCATGTACCCTACTGAAGACAAATGCTATCTACACTACACAACCCCCTATGAATTATTGATTGCAACAATGCTTTCAGCACAATGCACTGATGACAGAGTTAATATGGTTACAGACAAACTGTTTAAAAAATATACAAGTCTTGAAGCCTTTGCCGGTGCAGATTTAAAGGAACTTGAAAATGACATTCGCTCAACAGGTTTTTATCATAACAAAGCTAAAAATATTATTACAGCAGCAAATCAACTGATAAACGAATATAACAAAGAGATGCCATCAGACATTAAATTGCTAACAAATTTGGCAGGTGTAGGCAGGAAAACAGCAAATGTAGTTAGAACACATATTTTTCACATACCAAGTATAGTCGTTGATACTCATGTTAAAAGAATAAGCAACAAACTTGGTTTTGTAAACTGTGATGACCCTGTAAAAATTGAGTTTGAATTAATGGAGATTTTTCCTGAGGACCATTGGGGAAGATATAATACGCAGATTATTGCACACGGGAGAACAATATGCAAGGCAAGAAAACCCGATTGTCAAAATTGCCTGCTTAACAAGGAGTGCGACTATTACAATATGAATAATTAACTATTTGAGGAGGAGAATTGATATGAAAATATGGCTTGAAAAATTTAAGGAAAAGATACTTGATACATTTAAAGACAGAGTAGTATTTATAGGTATACAAGGCAGTTATGGAAGAGACGAAGCAACAGAATCAAGTGATATTGATGTTGTTTTAATACTTGACAATTTTACTTACTCCGATTTAAAAGTATATGACAAAACACTTGCAAGTCTTGAACACAGAGATAAAGTATGCGGCTTTGTCTCCGGCAAAAAGGAAATTTCAAACTGGCCGCCTTCAGACTTATTTCAGTTTTATTATGATACAAATGCTTTATATGGGGATTTAAGCTGGCTCAGCGGCAGAATAAGAAAAGACGATGCATGGCGTTCATGCAAAGCCGATGCCTGTAACATATATCACGGATGTGTACATAATGCCCTTCATGAAAGGGATGTAAATATTTTAAAATATCTTTACAAGGAAGCAACTTTTGCACTTCAATCTAAATATTATTATAAAAAGGGAAAATATATTCGCAGAATTCACGAACTTGTTGATTATCTTGACGGACAGGATGCTGTAATATTGAATAATTACTTCAATAAATTTTATGAACAGGATTTTGACCTTGCATCTGAACAGCTTATGAACTGGGCAGGAAATATAATAAACGGCAACATTTAAAACGGGGCAGTATATGATAATATTAATTACTGGAGCCACTCATACAGGAAAAACGCTGCTTTCACAAAAACTTCTTGAAAAGTACAGCTATCCATATATGTCAATAGATCATATAAAAATGGGACTTATACGAAGCGGTATATGTCCTCTGTCACCTGAAAGCAACAACAGAGAACTGAC
>ULQT01044190.1_pt1 | contig 24678 bp, 18 predicted proteins | sample 1954791 | NCBI WGS metagenome assembly ULQT01 (sample SAMEA4835663, study PRJEB28245) | human gut metagenome | biome: gut microbiome; material: fecal sample | place: Denmark | collected 2008 | reverse complement strand
GATCCTGCCATAACAACCCCTCCTTTTTGATAGTATAACATATATGAGTATAAAATGTAAATAAAAAAGAAAAAATAATAAAAAATGTTATGAAATCTCTTGACATTTACTCAAAAATGAGTATAATATAATTATAGAAAGGAGATGAGAACATGAGCAAACAAAAGAAAAGCAGTAAGCAAGAGCGAACGCTAGCAACAATCCTCTTACTTACTGCAATAGCAAACCTCATAGAAGCCCTGATAGAAATTATCAGAAAGCTGATATGAGAATGGGGGAGGGAAACCTCCCCTACCATAAAAATAAAGGAATGTTTGCTCATTGTCAATATATAAAATGACAGAAAGGAGCGGTAGTATGGAAATGTTATATCTAGGTTTTAAGGGATTGAAAGTGGTATTTTGCATAGCGGTTATTGTTTATATAGTAAGAAATTGGAGAAGATAAAAAAGGAATGAACCATAAAGGAAAGCCCCTGTAAAAACAGGGGCAATTCTTTTTATTCTGTGAAAAGTTTCTTCTGATTTTCTTTAATTTGATTATCAGAAACTTCTGAAATGCCGAAATTACGGGAAGTATTTTTGTTTCAAGCGTGGATAGTCTAGACTGGAAAGAACAGGGCGTAGAAGCGGAAATCAACCAGGTTTTGAATCATAAGCATTTAGGCAATGGCTCTATCCTTTTATTTCATAACGATGCAAAATACACCCCCCAAGCGCTGGATACCATTTTGAAAGGCTTGAAAGAAAAAGGATATGACATTGTACCTGTTTCTGAACTCATACATACTGGAGAATATACGGTGGATCATGAAGGCAGACAGATTCCAAGCGGTGAATGAGTGTTTTGGTGCGTAGTCAGTTTAATATGGAAAGAATGGAAATCCTCCTTTTCGATTTATAGAAAAGGGGGATTTTTTATGGAAAAAATTTGTTTTGTTGGGAAAGTAAAATAGATTTGCACAAAGTAAATTTCGTGGAATTTTCATAAAGAGACTATGATTTTTGGGGTGCCGTTTTCATGAAGTTTGGGGCATTTTAAACAGAATCAGAAAACGAAAAACAGAAAATGGAAGTATTGGAATGGCGTATCATGAAAGAAAAGGCAGACATGACCTGTCTTCATATGGTAAAATAAATAAAAGTATTGCTGTAAAAAGCAGAACAGAGTCAGAGATTTTTGGCACACCGTTTTGAATGAGGAGAGAGTTTTATGGCATTTTTACCTGTAACAAAAAAGGAAATGTTAGAAAGAGGATGGGAAAGACCGGATTTTGTATATATCAGCGGGGACGCCTATGTGGATCATCCTTCTTTTGGTGCGGCGATTATCTGTCGTGTATTGGAAAGCCATGGTTATAAGGTTTGTTTTATTCCGCAGCCCAATTGGAGGACAACAGAAGATTTCACCCGTTTTGGGGAGCCAAGGCTGGGTTTCTTGGTCAGTGCTGGCAATATTGATTCCATGGTAAACCATTACACAGTGGCCAAAAAAAGAAGAAAAAAAGATTCCTATTCTCCTGGCGGAGAAATGGGGCTTCGTCCGGATCGTGCTACCATTGTTTATTGTAATAAACTGCGGGAAGTCTATAAAAAGACCCCCATCATCATTGGAGGAATCGAAGCCAGCCTGCGTCGCTTGAGTCATTATGATTACTGGGATAATAAGGTGCGCCGCTCCATTTTGCTGGACAGTGGTGCAGACCTTTTGCTCTATGGCATGGGAGAACACCAGATTATTGAAATGGCAGATGCTTTGGCCAGCGGGCTGCCTGTGGAAGAATTGACGTTCCTCCGCGGTTCTGTATATAAGACAAAAGATATTTCCAGAGCATATGACTATATCGTTTTGCCGAAGTATAACGAAATCAAACAGGACAAAATGAAGTATGCGGAAAGTTTTTTGATCCAATATCAAAATACAGACGCGGTTATTGGCAAAACATTGATTGAGGAATATGATGAGTGGACTGTGGTACAGAATCCACCATCTCCGCCACTGCGGACAAATGAGTTGGATCGTGTGTACGCATTGAATTTTGAGCGTACTTATCATCCTATGTATGAAGAAAAAGGCGGCATTCCTGCCATTGAAGAAGTAAAATTCAGTTTGGTAAGCAATCGCGGCTGTTTTGGGAACTGCAATTTCTGCGCATTGGCATTCCATCAGGGGCGCGTAGTTACAGCGAGAAGCCACCAGTCTTTGGTGACAGAAGCGGAGAAGATTACCCATGACCAAGGATTCAAAGGATATATTCATGACGTAGGCGGGCCGACAGCAAACTTCCGCCAGCCGGCGTGCAAAAAACAGTTAGAGCATGGCGCTTGTCGGAACAAACAGTGCTTGTGGCCTACAAAATGCGAAAATTTGGATGTAGACCATCGGGATTATGTGAAATTGCTTCGGAAGATCCGCGAAATTCCAAAGGTGAAAAAAGTTTTCATTCGTTCCGGGATTCGGTATGACTATCTGATTTACGATAAAGATGAAACATTTTTCAAGGAGCTTTGCAAATATCATATCAGTGGACAGTTAAAGGTAGCACCGGAACATGTTTCTGATAAAGTTTTGGCGAAAATGGGCAAACCCGGCGGCGACGTATACCAGAGATTCGTCAAGAGATATAAGGAGATCAATGAGCGATTGGGTATGGATCAGTATCTGGTGCCATATCTGATGAGCAGTCATCCAGGAAGCGACCTCCATGCTGCCATAGAGTTGGCGGAATACCTGCGGGACATCCATCATATGCCGGAACAGGTACAGGATTTTTATCCTACACCGGGGACGCTTTCCACAGCAATGTACTATACGGGCATTGACCCCCGTACAAAAGAAAAGGTATATGTGCCCAAAACACCCCATGAAAAAGCCATGCAAAGAGCGCTGATGCAGTATCGTCTGCCACAGAATTATGATCTGGTTTATGAAGCTTTGAAATTGGCCCATCGTGAGGATCTCATCGGTTTTGGCCCACAGTGCCTGATTCGCCCCAGACAGATTGCTCAGAAACAAAACGCGAAAAAAGCCGCAGCAGGCAAGTCCAGTGGAAAACCCATGGGAAGAACAGGTGGAAAACAGGCGCCAGCCAAAAAGAAAACCATTCGGAATGTCCATAAGAAAAAATAAAAGTCCTTGCAGTCTGCAATGCAGGCAAGAAACAGAAACAAATTTATTGGAATTTGTTTTGTTTGGCATAAGAAAATGAAATGAAAAAAATCCCCTTCCAATCAAGCAGGAAGGGGATTTCTTTTTATGTCAGTGGCAGCGGAATTTCCGCTGGTTCTGTTGGCTGGACTTTGCCGTCATAGATGGCCACAATAGAGAAATTCATGAGTTTTCCGTCATTTGTCATGGCAAAGATATCTCCGCACTCGCCGTCGATCCATGCGACGTTGTCAAGGATTTTTCTGCGATCGATTTCATAGGGAGAATCAAACCCGTCATTGATCTGAACGACATCATTATAGCCGCAGATAGACAGACTGCCATCTGTGCCGAAGGAAAAGACCGTATCGTCAATGATTTGTATGTGGTCAATATTCTCTTGTAAAAGGACAGGCGGCGTAAGTTCTGGCTGATCGTTGGAAAAAGAAGAAATGTTGAATCCGCTGCCCCAAAGGGTGTTGTCCTGTTTCACAAAATACAGTGTTGCATAAACGGAGCTATAATCTTTGACATCGTCTGTAATTTTTACGGGAAGAAGTACAGGTTCTGTATTTCCGGTGCAAAGCTGTCCATATAGGTTATAGCCCCAGCCCCATAAACTGCCGTCTTTTTTGATTGCGAAAGAAAGATTTGTATGCATTTGTACATTTGTTTCAATTTCTGCTACATCATCCAAGATTTTTACGGGAGATAGCACAGATTCGGTGGTACCATTTCCTAGATTACCCTCGTCATTGTATCCCCATGCCCAAAGACTGTCATCCTCCCGCAGAGCAAAGGCGTTGGTATATGTATCGAAAGCACCATTGCTAGGGCAAGCGGTGCAGGTAAATGTTTTCACATGATCCAGAACTTTGGTGGGGATTGATACCGTTTCCGTTGTGCCATTTCCCACAGCGCCGTATTGGTTGTATCCCCATGCCCATAAAGTCCCGTCTGTTTTCAGTGCGTACATGGTAGGCTCGCCGCGGTCATGGCTGCGATAGAATTTCGCCACATGATCAGCAATGATCGTTGGCGATGAACTTTTGATGTATGATTCTCCCTGACCTAATTCCCCATACTGGCATTCACCCCAAGACCACAAATAACCATCCTGATCTATGGAAAAACTGGTACTGCTATCTAAATCTGTATGTACGGCTTGTTTCACTATACACCTTGGTGTTTTCATTTCCTCTTTCGTCAGAGCAACCATTCCTGAAATATATCTGGTTTGCATATCCCAGACATATAAGTCCCCATTGGCGGTGATGGCATGTTCCATATTTGGTACCGCTACATCATCCAGCAGTTTCTTCTTAGGGATAGAAGGATCCATGTCCGTAGGCAGTTCCCAAAGGGAATTGTCTGTATCCAATACATAAAATAAATCGTTATACATACCGGTGGGAACAACTTTCTTGATATTTTTCATGATGCGTTCTGGTTCCGTCGGCGGTAGAAAGGCGTCGTAAATATAAGGAGTTTCTGGATAAACAGAGTCCCATGCCCAAAGATTGTTGTTGGTATCAATATAAAAATTTGTTCTTTTGTTGGCTGCATCCTTTTCTGCCCCATGAAAATAGAATCGGCTTTGATCTGTTTTTGCTGCGGCAGATGTATCCGTGTTGATACAGGCACAAAATGCTGATGCACAAAGGAATGTTAATGCCGTCAGACTGGAATAGATTCGAATTCTTTTTTTCTTCATGGAAATGCCCCCCTTATTCCTTGTGTAAATGATGCTGGAACAATTGATTTGACGAAACGAATTGTCTGACATATCAACTTTTTATTCAACATAGCACAATTTGTTTTGGGTGTATATAAAGTTAAGAAAAATGCAAGAAATTTTCTGGATTTACAGTATTTTCAGCATTGTTTTTTCGATGTTCCGGAGCGGTTTTTTCCTTATCTTAGAAAAAGTTTGAAGATATTCTTAACAATTTTCATTTTTGTTTTTTCTGTGTCTGGAAGATGGTAAAATGCAGATAGGGCATTTATGAAAACGCAGGAAAAAGCAAAGGATGTGCGACAATGAATTGGAAAAAACTTCTGTTTACAACCCTTGCGCTGGGGTTATTTAGCGCAACAACGGTTTATGGTGAACAAGTCAAGATGGACTTGTTTTATAACGGCAAGCACCATGCCTATGCGGCAAAGGAAGTCAAAATCAGTATTGATGGAAAAGCGATGGTTCCAAAGGACATGCCTGCGGTCATTATTGACGGCAGAACCATGCTTCCCATGCGGCAGATTGCCCAGGAGCTGGGATGTGAAGTCACTTGGAACGAAGCGGCAAAACAGATTTATGTCATGCGGGGAAGTGACATCATTGTTTTTGCCATAGACAGCAAAGCGGGATATGAAAATGGGAAGGAATTTACCATGGATGTTCCGGCGACCATCGTCAATGACAGAACCATGCTGCCTGTGCGTGCATTGGCAGATGCTTTGCATTTGAACATCAAATGGGATGACCCCAACAGAACGGTTATCATCAACAGCGACGATACGGATGCGAAAGAAGAACCAACAAAACCGGAAAGCGGACAGACAACGGCAGGCACATTGACGGGTATCCAGACACCATCTGCAAAAGATGCAGACCAGACATTTACCATTCAAGCCGATGGGCCAATGGGAAGGTATGAAAAAACTTTTGTGGATGACCAGAAGATCGTTTTGGATTTTTATGGCGCAAAAAGCAGCCTTCCCGGTGAAATCAAAAAAACAAACAGCGATATCGTCACAGGAATTCGCACAGCAACCCATGAAAATAATGGCGATTCCTTTACGCGTGTGGTATTTGACCTGAGTGGGAAAAAGGACTATGAAGTAAAACAGAGTGCAGACAAGAAAAATATCACCATTTCTTTCGGCAAAACAACGGTGGATAAGATTTCCGCTGTCCACAGCCAGAATAAAGACATCATCACCATCGGAGGGACAGGCTCTTTTGGAGCCAGCGTTGCCATGACGGCTGACCCTCAGAAGATTGTTGTGACCATCCCCAATTGCCAGTCCAATTTGAAGGACAAAATCAATACGGATGAACTTCAGTATGTTTTGGATGGAAAAGTGGATACATCCAAGGGGAATACAGTGGAAATGGTATTTCGTGTAGACGATTTGGTGCAGTACAGCTATCGGGAAGAAAACCAGAACCTGATTCTGGAAATCTATCCGACGACTTTGAAAAACATGCGTTACGATAAAAATGCCAATGTGCTTTATTTGGACAAAAAAGATAAAATAGATACGGGAAGCGTCAAGTTTGAAGATCACTATCTGGATGGATATTTTGATGTGACATTGCCAGGAGATTATGAAAAACTTTACGGTTATGGCACATATGACGTGAAAGGAACTGTGGTGGAAAATATCGAAGTGTCCACAAAAGGCGGCAGCACCACATTCCGTTTCAAGCAGAACTGCATCAGCGCATATGAAGTGACTGATGAAGGGGACAGCTATGCCATCCGTGTGAAAAATCCCAAAGAAGTCTATGACAAAGTCTTGCTGCTGGATGCGGGACATGGCGGAAAAGACCCAGGTACCAGCGGAAATGGTATGCAGGAAAAGAATCTGACCTTGACAATTGCCCAGAAGGTAGAGCAGGAATTACAAGGCAGCGGCATCAAGGTTTATATGACCAGAGATAGGGACGTTTACCCGGAAAACAGCACGAGAGCGAAAATAGCAAATGACATTGCCGATTTGATGGTTTCCATTCATATCAATTCCGGCCCGGAAACAGCCAACGGCACAGAAACACTGTATCAGGTTCATGCCAATGACAGCAGTTCCAGGTTAACCAGCAAACAGCTGGCAGAAATCTTGCAGGCGAGCATGATTTCCAGCACTGGCAATACGAACCGTGGTGTAAAACTGCGGACAGATTTGTTGATATTGAATCGTACCACAGTTCCGTCAGCCATTGTGGAAGTGGTTTTCATTACCAATACAGGGGATGCTTTGAAGATTTCCAATCCTGCTTATCAGGATCAGGTGGCACAGGCAATTGCAGACGGTATTCAGGAAGCAGCAAGGAAATTTCCTCTGCGGTAAAACTACATAAATTGAGCGAAAAGAAACACCTCACGATTTCCTTTCATTGGCGAACTTGAGGTGTTTTCTTCTTTGTCAGCCATCCATTTTCTGATACCGCCATAATGCCAAAGCCATATAAAAGTCATAGGCGGCAGGCATCAGCGTAAAGTTGGTATTGGTCAGCTGCCGGACTTTGTTTAGGCGGTATGTGACGGTATTTCGATGGAGGAAAAGGGTCTGGGCAGTGAGATTCAGTTTGCTGTCACAGTCGATCATATAGACCCCTAATGTGGTCAGCAGGTCGTCACTGTCCTGCTTCAGTATTTCAGCCAGATTGGAAAGATATTTGGTACGTTTGTTTTCCGTTTCTGCCAGTGCGATGATTTCCTGAGAGAGCATGATGTCATGGGTATCCCAGTTTCTGCGGTTTTGGAAGATTTTGTATAAGGCTGGCAGGCTTTTGCGGAAATCCATATAGGTTCTTTTCAAAGCGGCAATGTCTTTGCTGCCTTCATTCATAAAGAATGTGGCTTTGGGATCGAATTTATCTGTATAACGCCACAATTCCTCAAAAAGCGCAGCATCCATGCTGTTTGTCAGGTCAAAAGCCGAAAGAATGACAATCTGGTTATCAATGATATCTTCCAGAAAGTACTTTTTGTAATCATAGAAAAATGCCAGCAGGTGTGCCTTCAGTTTCTGGATATCGCCGCCGCCGGGAGAAACGATGATAAGGTTGGCAATGCGGGAAAAGGAGATGCCTGCCGCATTGAGATAACGGTTTGCGGCACCGGTTTCTGTTTTGAAGATCAGAGAAAGCAGTGTTTCCGGCGATGATAAATCCAGAGAGTATCCCCAGAGGGTAGAGAAAAAGAGAGTACAGTTACACATGTTGTGCAGGATATTTTCGTCCAAAACCGTGTTGTGACAGGAAGCATACATTGTCATGCGGATGTTGGAGGCGTAAGAAAAGTCCATTTTGTAGATATGTACCGTTTTGTCCTGTACCATCAACGTTTTCTCCCAATAGCCTGTGGACGCATTATGAAATTGCTCATAAAAAAAGTCAGAATCGCCGCTGATATAGGTGGGGCGATATTGTGACTGGAAATAAAGTTGTGAAGCGCCAGTCAGCAGCAGATTGCATTTATAATGGTTGGAAATGATGTTCAGCAGGTTTTCCATGGTGCGGACTTCAAAGGGCAGCTGTTCCAGCCGTTTTTTGGTGGTGTCGATAAAGTCCTGAGAGGCGTTTTGGTCTTGTATGATGGCAGTCATCACATCGGTGATGATGTCGCTGTATTTGATGGAATAATTTTCGGAACGCAGCTCAATGAGAGGCAGTTCCAGCTTATCCGCCAGATTGATGACTTTTTCATCAATTTCCGGTATAACGGCACCCACGTAAAATAATACCAGTGCGATGGCACCGGTGTCCGCCAGTTCTTTCAAGGCTTCACACTGCTTTTCCACATCGTCTTTGATGGCATAGAAAGCGGAAATAATCAATTCGTTTGGTGTGAATACATCAAAGTCGGAAAGGGAGAAAAACTCCATGACGGAAACGGAGGATACGATTTTATCCAGTCCGTTTTTGCCTGCCACAACATTTCCAAAACTGAAAGAGGGCAGGTTCAGACAATCTCGAATGGTAATACTCATAAAAAATACTCCTTGCACAAAAATCTTCTGTTATTATACTATGTAACAGCAAGAGGAACAACCTTTTTTGTGCATGTGCATAAAGAATATATGTCGTTTTTTCCTGCGTGCACAAAGTCAAATGAATGAGAACATGATAACATATAGAAAAACAAAGAAAGGAATTAGACAAAAGAGGGCTATGGAAAAAGAAAAAATAACAAAAGACAAATTAACAAAAGAAAATAAAAAAGAGACCACAGCATTGCAGGCGATTTCCGCTGACGAAAGAAAAGACTGGATTTCCCTGGCATTTGTACAGGCAGGTATCTGTGTCTGCGTACCAGCGTTTTTGCTGGGTGCAATGTTGGCAGAGGCTATGCCAATCTGGCCAGCTATCATTTCCGGCTCTTTGGGCTATTTGGTGGTTGTCATCGGTATGGTTATCACAGGTATGATGGGCTGTGACCTTGGCGTTCCTTCCTGCACAGCATGTGAAGCCGGTTTCGGGAAAAAAGGTGCAAGATTTATTGTCAGCATCATTTTTGCCGTGAATTTGATTGGCTGGTTTGGTATCCAGAATGGTGTCTGTGGGGAAGCCTTTACCAATGGTTTGCAGGCAATGACAGGGATTCACGTTCCCGTTGTGGTATCCAATACCGTTTGGGGTCTCATTATGCTGTTAACAGCTGTTTTCGGTATGACAGCACTGGAAAAATTGGACAAGATTTCCATTCCACTGTTGATGATTATTATGCTTTTTGGTTTGTATCTGGCATTCAAGATTTACGGCAGACAGGGTCTGGAAACAGAAACTGTGCAGACCATGAGTTTTATGGGCGGTGTAGCATTGTCCTTTAACTTTACAGCAGTGGGAACCATTAACGCAGCGGACTATACCAGATTCCAGAAGAGCAGAAAAGATACAGTGAAATCTGTATTCTACGGTGTATTCCCTATGGGTGTTATTACACTGATTATGGGTATCCTGCTGACAAAGATTTCCGGGGAATATGACATCAGCATGGTATTGATTGACGTTGGACTTCCTCTCTTCGGCATTGCAGCTATGATTATTTCCACCTGGACAACCAACTCCACCAATGCTTACAGCGGAGGACTGAACATTGTTATGGCGTTCAATCTGAAAGATAATAAAAGACGGGAAGCTACCCTTATTGCTGGTATTCTGGGGATCGTACTGTGTAACATTGGTGTACTGTCCCATATTGAAGGGGTGCTGAGCCTGCTTTCTTATGTGGTTTGCCCCATTGGCGGCGTCATCATTGCCGATTACTGGATTGTAGGCAAGGGCAAAAAACAGAATTTCAGACCTGTGGATGGCGTGAACTGGTGCGGTGTAATTTCCTGGTTCATTGGCGCACTTTGTGCATATTTCCTTGTGAAAGTTGAATTCTCCGGTATTATCATCGGCGGAATCGTTTATCTCATTTTAGAAAAATTCATGCCTTCCACTTCAAGAGACGGCATTTGTGAACAGTAAAAAAAGAAAGGATGTAGTAACATGAGAGAATTGAAAAAACAGGATATGATAGATATTTTGTACGGCTGTGCCGTACTGGGCACTGGCGGCGGCGGCCCGCTGGAAGAAGGTCTGGCAATGATGCAGAAGCATTTTGACAATGACGAAGTGCTTCAGCTCATCAGTCTGGATGAACTGCCCGATGATGAATATGTGGTAACACCTTATGGCTGCGGCGCACCTTCTGCAACAGGTTTGAACCCCAAATTCAAAGATTTGGAAGTTTCCGAAGTGGTTCCCTCTGTTCTGGCAATGGAAGCCCTGGAAGAAGCATTGGGCAAAAAAATCTATGCCGTAGGTTCCACAGAACTGGGCGGCGCAAACACAGCGGAAGCTCTTCATGCGGCGCTGGAAAAAGGCGTGCCTTTGCTGGATGCTGACCCTGCCGGCAGATCTGTACCTGAATTACAGCATTCTACATACTATGTGAAAGGCGTACCCATTTATCCTATGGGTGTAGCTACTCGTTTCGGTGAAAAGATCGTTATCCAGAACGTACAGAATGACCTGAGAGCGGAAGATATCGTCAGAGCCATTGCTGTTGCCAGCGACAACATGGTTGGTGTCGCAGACCATGCGAACGTGGGCAAAGTCATCAAAGAATCTCTGATTCCCGATATGATCACTTACGCACAGGAAATCGGTCAGATCCTGAGAGAAACAAAAGAAAAAGGCGCAGATGTGGCACAGGCCATTGCTGACGCAAAAGAAGGTAAAATCCTGTTCAAAGGTGCAGTCACAGATTTCCCTTGGGAAACAAGAGATGGTTTTAACTTTGGTGAAATCCATCTGGCAGGTGAAGGAGAATACGCTGGTGAACAGTATAAAATCTGGCTGAAGAATGAAAATATCATTTCTTACCGCAATGGTGAAGTGGATGTGGTTGCACCTGATCTGATCTGCATGATCGGCGAAGACGGCAATCCTCTCACATCTCCCAATTTCGGTATTGGTCAGAAAATGACAGTTCTTGCACTGCCTTCTCCTGAAATCTGGACAACACCAGAAGGTCTGGCATGCTTCGGCCCCAAACATTTCGGTCTGGATGTGGAATACAAACCTTTCAAAAAATAATTAGAAAAGAAAAAGGCTTTCTGTTTATCAGAAGGCCTTTTTTAGTGCTTTTTTAGATGATTTTAGCAAGTATTCCTATTTGCCAGAAGCAGCATCATTTTTCTGTAAAATCGATATCGATTACATCATCAAAGAAAAGTTTTTTGTTGTCCATTAGATTGGCAATCCGACTTTCTTTTTCAAGAATAAACCTTTTCTGATAGAACAAATCAGCGAATGTAAGCACTTGTTTCATCTGTGCAGTATCCATCAATGCGCCCACCACTGCAGAAGCGATTGGAACGGCTTTTCCAATATTTTTTAACGTCAGTTTTCGTCCGATTTGCTCAAATGTTTCTTTAAAGACGCTGTTTTCCAATCCTTTTTGACCTGCATTTTGCAGTGCTTTTTGGGCGGATTTGTTTGCTAATGCTCTCATTTGTGCCAACAATAATGGAATTCCACCTTTTTCTATCATATGAGTCCATGTTTTTTTCGCTGTTTGCTTTATGGCTGTGGCTTGGCTCATTAACATGATTTTGGCAATGATGTTTGTCATTTCGTTGTTGGCATCACTTGTTTTGGGGCTTAACGCGTTGGTGAATACCTCGCTCGCGATGACCATTTCAGCACTGTCATTTTTCACATCATACCCATAAAACATGGCAATGGACTGTACTGCACGGAAATATAGGAAAGTGCTCAGTGCAACGTTAAGGGGAAGTCCTGCAAATCCTAAGGCACCTGTTCCGCCGCCTTCTAGTGTAGCGGCAAGGATATCCTGATTTTTATATGCATTAACGGATTTTGCTACGTCATAGCTTCGCAAGAAACAGATTTCGTTTAATTGACAGATTTCAAAATCAGTATTTTGATTGACTTTTTTGATGATCTGTTTTTCGCTGATGAGATACTTGGCAGCATGTTCTTCAAGAGTATGAAATCCACTGCCTAATAAAGTCATTATTTGAGAATATAATTCCTGTTCAGATATGGTAAGACCAATATCTTTTCCCATTTTTTTCATTTTTTCCGGTATCAGCTGACTGGCTTTTGTTCCTATTTTGGCAATTTTGCTCGGCTCCATCAGTTGAAGGTATTTCTTCGTCAGTACATCCAGTGCTTCTGCTTCTTTTCCATCAATGATAGGGGTAGGCAGATCATAGTTTCTGTTCATAGTGTAGCCTCCTTTGCTTTGTATTCTATCATAGGGCTTGTAAATTCTGCGAGACTGATAGGATCATTGTGACAGAAATGTCCGCAGGGTTTCCAGAAATTTTTGCGAAGCCTTTGTAAATGTCTGATATTTTTTCCAGATCAGCTGCATTTGCGGCGAAACCTGCACGGAAAGAGGGCGGAAACAAAGAGGACTGTCCTCGCTGATGTGAATGATATTGTCAAAGCAGATGGCGTATCCCATGCCTTCTTCCACCATGATGGAGCCATTGAACAGCAGGTTATAAGTGCCAGCAATGGTGAGATTTTTGGCATCATTTCCGAAGATATGCGCCAGATGATCGTCCCGGAGCATCTGTCTGGAAGTGATGAGGGGATAGGGCAGAAGATCTTGTGGGGAGATGACTGCTTTTTGGGCAAGAGGTGCATCTTTGGGCATCAGTACGCCGAAAGCGTCCACGGCGGGAAGGGGGAGAAAATCATAGCGGGATGTGTCGATTTCCCCGAATATCAGGGCAAAGTCAATGAGCCCATGATCCAGTTCTTCCAGAACGGTAGTCTTGTCGCCGCTGACAACGTGGAAATGTACCAACGGGTATTGTTTTTGCAGGGAATGGGCGGCTTGAATCAAAGGGCGGATGCCTTCTGTTTCCCCGGCACCTATGTGGATGTTGCCCGCAATGATTTCTGTGGAACAGGCGATTTCCTCCTGCGCTTTTTCCAGCAGCTCCATAACTTCCTGGGCACGTTTCCGCAGAATCATCCCTTCTTCTGTGAGAGTGATTTTTCGATTGCCTCGCAGGAATAATGTTTTTCCCAATTCTTCTTCCATTTCTTTCAGCTGTCGTGAAAGTGTGGGCTGGGACAAATGGAGCGCTTGAGCGGCGGCAGAAATGCTCTGTTCTCTGGCAACGGTGAGAAAATATTGCAGTACACGAAGTTCCATGGGCAAGACCTCCTTTTTTTACTTGGAATTATAACACGTTTTTCCATGCCTGAAAAGCATAACAATGTATTTGATATAAGTATTTGTTCTTTGAACTGGAAGCGGATATAATGATGCTAAGGAAGTGCAGGCTGCAAAAAGTACGATGAATGGGGGAAAATCTATGAAAAGAAAGCGAACCATAAAAGTATTTTGTTTTACGGCTATTTTGATGTGTGCCCTGGTGCCTAGTCTGTGGATTTCCATGAATATTCCAGATGAAAGGACAACGGCAGAAGTGCAGGAACAAACGGTTTTGGAGGAGGAAGTGCAGATGGAAAAGATGCAGATTGTGATCGGACAGAAAACTTATAACGTTTCCCTTTATGAGAATGAAACGACAAAATCTCTGAAAAATCTGTTGCCCATGACAGTTTCTATGGAAGAACTCAACGGAAATGAAAAATATACTTATCTTTCTCAATCCCTGCCCACAGCGCGGGTATATCCGGGACAGATTCATACAGGCGATCTGATGCTTTATGGTTCAGACTGTTTGGTGCTGTTTTATGAAGATTTTGCCACAAGCTATGGCTATACGCCTTTGGGCAAGGTGGATGACCCTGCCGGTTTAGTGGAAGCCGTAGGCAGTGGAAGTAACTTTTCAGATGGGAGTGGAATAAGCAATGAATATTTTGGTATTGAACGGCAGCCCGCGGAAACACGGGAATACGGCCTTTATGATTGAAGCCTTTTTGGATGGGACAAAACAGCAGGGCCATCATGTGGATGTGATTTCTGTTTGCGAAAAGAACATCAATGGCTGTTTGGCTTGTGAATACTGTCATACAAAAGGAAATGGTGCCTGCATCCAGCAGGATGACATGCAGGAAATTTATCCTTTATTGCAGGAAACGGAAATGGTTGTATTGGCGTCCCCAGTGTATTATCATGGATTTAGTGGACAGTTACAGTGTGCCATCAATCGGATTTATGCGCTGGATAAACCCAAGAAATTGAGAAAAGCCGCATTGTTCCTGTCTTCCGGAAGCGACAGCGTATACGACGGCGCCATTTATGCTTACGAAAATTCCTTTATTCAGTATTTGGGACTGGAAAACATGGGGATTTTTAAAGCCTATGACCTGCAAAATCAGTCTGAAGCCCTGCGGAAAGAACTCTTTGCTTTCGGCAGCTCTCTGGAAAATATGCCTTTGTCACTGGAAGCATTTCTGGCAGTTATGGACAGTGGCAAAGAAGTCGTGGCTGGTTCCGACGTGCATCAATGCATGCATGTGCTGGCACAGGAAGCCTTGAAAATCACAGCAAAGCTCAACAATGCTTACCATACGCCGGAAGAAATCACAGAATTGTTCTGCAAATTGATAGGTAAAACCGTTGGGGAAAATTTTGCAGTCTTTCCGCCTTTCTATACAGACTGCGGGAAGAATCTGACCATTGGGAAAAACGTATTTTTCAACAGCGGATGTAGAATGCAGGATCAGGGCGGCATCACCATCGGCGATGGTACCCTGTTAGGACATAACGTGGTTCTGGCAACACTGAACCATGACAAAAATCCAGAAAAAAGAGGCAATATGCATCCTGCTGCTATCCATATCGGAAAAAATGTGTGGATCGGTGCCAACGCAACCGTTCTGCCAGGAGTGACCATTGGTGATGGTGCCATTGTAGCGGCAGGCGCAGTGGTTTCCAAAGATGTGGCGGCAAATACCATTGTAGGCGGTGTGCCTGCAAAAGTTATCGGAAATGTAGAGAAATAAGGAGGGACAGAAAGATGTTAGGAAATTTCTATTATGCTAATCCAACAAAGCTGTATTTTGGGGAAGATGCTTTGCAGAATCTGGAAGCGGAATTGCAGAAATACGGCGATACCGTACAGCTGATCTATGGCGGCGGTTCCATCAAAAAAAGCGGACTCTATGACCAGATCATTGAAATCCTCATTGCATGCGGAAAAACCATTGTGGAAGACGGCGGCGTCATGCCCAATCCCACAATTGAAAAAGTATACGACGGCTGTCAAAAAGCAAAAGAAAATGACGTAGACCTGCTTCTGGCTGTGGGCGGCGGTTCTGTTTGCGACTACGCAAAAGCTGTTTCCGTTTCCACATGGTGTGAAGAAGATCCTTGGGATAAGTATTATCTGCGGATGGAAGATGTGGATAACCGCATCATTCCTGTGGGATGTGTGCTGACAATGGTGGGAACTGGTTCTGAAATGAACGGCGGTTCTGTTATCACCAACCATGAGCAGAAATTGAAAATCGGTCATGTTTTTGGAGAAAATGTATTTCCCAAGTTTTCTATCATGAATCCAAAACTGACTTATACATTGCCCAAACGTCAGATGGTGTCCGGCATTTACGATATTATGAACCATATCACAGAACAGTATTTCTCCGGCGATGACGACAACACTACCGATTATATTGCCGAAGGTCTGATGCGGTCTTTGATTCACAGCAGCCGCATTGCAGTCAAAGATCCGGAAAACTACGAAGCCCGCAGTAATATCATGTGGACAGCAACTTGGGCGTTGAATACACTGCTGGATAAGGGCAAAACCACCGACTGGATGGTGCACATGATTGGACAATCCATTGGCGCTTATACAGATGCGACTCATGGCATGACATTGTCCGCTGTTTCCATTCCTTATTATCGTGCTATCTGCCCTTATGGTTTGCAGAAATTCAAACGTTTTGCCATGAACGTATGGAATGTGAATCCAGAAGGCAAAACCGATGAAGCAATCGCTGATGAAGGTCTGAAAGCTATGGAAAGCTGGATGAAGGAACTGGATCTGGTCATGAACATCCGTAAACTGGGTGTCACAGAAGACATGCTGCCCGGCATTGTCAAAGGTACTTTCATTCTGGATGGCGGTTATAAAGTGCTGACAGAAGATGAAATTATGGAAATTCTGAAAAAAAGTATGTAAAAGGTTTTCTATATAACAAAAACCCCTTTCCAAGAAATTGGAAAGGGGCTTCAGGGTGTCGAAAAAGTCGACACCCTGTCGTCAAAGTCTCATTTCATTCAAGACTTTGACGAGTAGACAGAAGTATAAAGCCAAAGTTCCATCGGCTAAAAGCCTTGAAACTTTGGCTTTTCCTCGTCAGAAGTGAATTCCGACTGCGGATTCCAGTTGGGGAATCCCACACCGCAAGAGATGCGGACAGCCATTTATGGCTGGCATTTGCGAAGCAAATGTGTTGACCCCTTTGTTCCCCAAGCCCTTCCGCGCCCTTGAAAAAATTTAGTTTTTCAAGGGAGTAAAGAATTTCTATTAAAGCTGAACCGTTGTCCAGTCTTCGCAGTTCCAGACTTCTGTCACTACGTCCTGATAAAATTCCGGTTCGTGGCAGATCAGCAGAATACTGCCTTTGTATGCTTTGAGAGCACGTTTCAGTTCTTCTTTTGCGTCCACGTCTAAGTGGTTGGTAGGTTCGTCCAGCAGCAACACGTTTGTTTCGTTGTTGATGAGTTTGCACAGACGGACTTTTGCCTGTTCGCCGCCGCTGAGGACTTTCACCATGCTTTCAATGTGCTTGGTGGTCAAGCCGCATTTTGCCAGTGCGGAACGTACTTCATACTGGGTGTAGGAGGGGAATTCCTTCCAGATTTCGTCGATGCAGGTCACATTATCGGTATATTTCTTTTCCTGCTCAAAATAGCCGGGATAGAGATAATCTCCCAGTGTGGTTTTGCCGCTGATGGGAGGGATTTCTCCAATGATGGATTTGAGCAGTGTGGTTTTCCCGATACCGTTGGCACCTACCAGCGCGATTTTCTGTCCACGTTCCATGGAAAGGGTCAGAGGGCGGGAAAGAGGCTTGTCATAACCAATGACAAGGTCTTCTGTCTGGAAAATATATCTGCCGGAAGCACGAGCTTCTTTGAAATTGAATTCCGGCTTGGGTTTTTCCTTTGCCAGTTCGATGACATCCATTTTATCCAGTTTTTTCTGGCGGCTCATTGCCATGTTTCTGGTGGCAACACGGGCTTTGTTTCTAGCAACGAAGTCTTTCAGGTCTTCAATTTCCTGCTGCTGTTTCCGGTAAGCCGCTTCCAGCTGGGCTTTTTTCATTTCATAGACTTCCTGGAATTTTTCGTAGTTGCCTACATACCGGTTCAGTTCCGCGTTTTCCACATGGTAAATGAGGTTTACTACACTGTTGAGGAAGGGAATGTCGTGGGAAATGAGGATGAAGGCGTTTTCGTAGTCAATGAGATACCGTTTCAGCCATTCGATGTGGTTTTCATCCAGATAGTTGGTCGGTTCGTCCAGCAGGAGGATGTCCGGTTTTTCCAACAACAGTTTGCCCATGAGGACTTTGGTACGCTGACCGCCGGAAAGCTCTGTGACATCTTTGTCCAGACCGATGTCTGTCAGACCCAATGCCCGGCCGATTTCTTCCACTTTGGAATCAATGATATAGAAGTCATGGTGTTCCAGCAGTTCTTGGATACTGCCTGTTTCTTCCATTAGGAAATTCATCCGTTCTTCGTCGGCTTCTGCCATTTCCGCATAATAGCCGTTCATCTGGGCTTCCAGATCGAAGAGGAAGGCAAAGGCAGACTGGAGGACATCACGGATGGTCTGACCTTTTTCCAGTACGGCGTGCTGATCCAAATAGCCAACGCGGACGTTCTTAGACCATTCGATCTTCCCTTCGTCGGGCATGAGTTTGCCGGTGATGATATTCATAAATGTGGATTTTCCTTCGCCGTTGGCGCCTACAAAGCCAACATGTTCACCCTTGAGCAGGCGGAAAGAAACGTCTGTGAAAATGGCTCTGTCGCCGAAGCCATGGCTCAGTTTTTCTACATTCAAAATGCTCATGAAAGTTCTCCTTTTTCGATAATCTGTTCTAATACAATGGCTGCGCCAAAATCATCACAGCTTTTGGTGACGAAATCAGCGACTTTTTTGATATGGTCTTCGCCGTTTTCCATGGCAACGCCGGTGCCGGCAAATTCCAGCATGGGCAGGTCGTTATCCCTGTCCCCAAGAGCAAGGACGTTTTCCCGGGGGATGTCCAGAATGCCGCAAAGATGGGAGAGGGCGTGGGCTTTGGTTGCCATGAGGCTGGTGACTTCAATGTTCTTTTCGGAGGAAGCTGTGACGGAAGCCAGCCCCGTTTCCTTTAATGTCTGCCAGATATGGTCTTTCAGTTCCATATCGCTGAAAACAAGATTGATGTTTTCCAGAATATCCTTCTGTTTTTCCAGCGCGCCCCAGAAGTCAGAGAGAGGAATTCTGGTGGCACGGGTATATTTCATGTGGGTATCCGTCAGGTGATAACGGGAAAGGTTGTCGTATGCATCCTGAGAAATATACGCCTTTCCGTCAATGAAAAACTCCGTCAGTATGGGAAGTCCCTTTACGGTTTTTACGGTCTTGTCTACGGCTTCCGCTGAAAGCAGGCTCTGGAAAAGATTCTGTTTTTGTTCCGCATCATAAACTGCCGCGCCGTTGCTGGTGATGACATACTTCAGAAAGGGCAGCTCTTTGACGCATGTGGGCAGTGCGGCAAAAGGTCTGCCGGTGGAGGGCACAAAAAAAATGCCCATTTCATGAATGGAAGTCAGCGCCTTTTGCAGACGTGGTGTGATTTCTTTTTGGCTTGTCAGTAATGTACCGTCCAGATCGGAGGCAATGAGTTTGATCTTATTCATAAAAAAACGCCTCTATCCTTTAAACAATATAGATTCCATATGTCATATCTTTTTATTTTAGCAAAGAATACAGGGGGAAACAATAGGCGAAAGCCTTGTTTTTGCCGGGATACTGTTTTTTTCTGTACGTCAAGGAAAACATAGGCAAATTTGATTCTTTGTCTTGAACATTTCGGCAAATTATGATACGATGATTGCAAAGTGAATCATGTGTAACGAAATTCTATTGGGGTGATGTCATAAAATAACTCCAATACTGGCTTCTAAAAAGCATTCGGGACGGGAAACCTGGTTATTGGAACCAGGCTTTTTTTGTTTATGGGCATGATTCCAAAAGGTAAAGATGGTGTAAGCAGCAGAAAGGAGACAAATATGGAAAGAACAGTAGCAACTTTGAAGGAAAGAATTCGTGCCGGCAGCGCAAAAATCCCCGCAGAAAAGGTGATTCGCGGCGGTATGCTGGTAAACGTTATGTCCAGCGAAATTTATCCCGCGGATATTGCCGTTTATAAAGATATGATCGCAGCAGTGGGCGATGTGGAACCTTATGTAGGCCATGATACAGAAATCATCGACGCAACAGGCAAATATTTGGTACCCGGTCTCATTGACGGTCATATCCACAGCGAATGCAGCAAACTGAGCATCACAAGCTATGCAAAAGCAGTTGTGCCTCACGGTACCACCAGCATGATTTCCGGTCTGGATGAATACATTTCCGTATCCAACCTGGAAGGCTTGCAGGAAATTTTCGCGGAAATCAAACAGAGTCCTTTGAAAGTGTTCTGGGGCGCTCCTTATAAAACACCTTATACCGTTCCTCAGTCCACCGTATCTTTCAACTTCAACAAAGATGTTCATGAAATGGTACAGAAATGGCCTGAATGCTACGGCGTATGGGAAACTGTTACTGAATTCGTACAGGAAGAAGACGAAGACACACTGGGCGCTATTGCAGAAGCATACAAAAACAATCTGCCCGTATTTGGCTGCGCACCTATGGCAAGAGGCACAAAACTGAACGGTTACCTGTGCAGCGGTGTGCGCCTGGATCATGAAAGCTATGACCACGAAGAAGTTGTGGAAAAAATGCGTAAAGGTATGCACATGCTCATCCGCGAATCTTGTGTAACACACTTCCTGGCAGAGAATATCCGTGCGGTGACAGAAGTGAACCCTGCTTTTGCACGCCGTGTAAGCTTCTGCACAGACGACGTGACAGCAACAGATATCCTGAGCAAAGGTCACCTGGATCATGTGGTACGTCTGGCAATCCAGGCTGGCGTTGATCCCATGACAGCTATCCAGATGGCTACCATCAACAGCGCGGAAGCATACCGCATCGACCACCTGGTAGGTTCCATCTGCCCCGGCAGAATCGCGGATATCCTGTTCGTAGATAATCTGGAAGAATTCACCGTTGCAAAAGTTATGACAAATGGTCAGATGGTAGCGGAAAACCATCACATTTCCTATGAACTGAAAGCACCCGCAAGAAGCCCTATCTTCAAAGGTCAGCTCAAATGCAAAATGACAACAAAAGAAGATTTCGAATACAAAGTGCCCATCCAGAACGGCAAAGCAAAAGTCCTGTCTATGGATGTAAAAGGCCCCTTCGTTCGTAAGAGACGCGATGTAGAACTGAAAGTTGTAAACGGTGTGATCCAGCCTGATACAGAACAGGATGCCATCATGGTTTCCGTTCTGGAAAGATTCGGCAAAAACGGCAACAAATCTCTGGCATTCTGCTCTGGTTGGAAACTGAAAAACGGCGCTATGGCTTCTACCTGCGCACCTGACGACAACAACTTGGTTGTTATGGGTTCCAGCGCAGAAGATATGTCCATCGCCGTGAACCATCTGATTGAACAGGGTGGCGGTCAGGTTGTTGTAGAAAACGGCAAAGTTATCGAATTCCTGCCTCTGCCTGTGGGCGGTATCGTTAGTGACGAAGAACCTGAAGTAATCGCAGAACTGGAAAAGAAAATCGACGAAGCGGCAAGAAGAATCGGCTCCGATCTGCCTAACCCTATGATGTACATGTTCTTCCTGCCTATCACAGCAATCCCTGACTACGCTTTGACAGACGTTGGCCCTGTGGATTACTGCGCTTTGACCACCTATGATCCCGTTTTGGAACTGGTAGAAGAATGAGAGAAGGGGTTGCCATGAAGAAAGAAGAACTGAGAAAACTGATCCTCACAGCAAAAGGCGCTGTGGAAGCGGATGTTGTTATCAAGAACTGTAAAGTGGTAAACGTATTTACTGGTGAAATCCAGGAAGGTGATATTGCCATTTCCGGCGACCAGATCGCAGGTGTTGGTCAGTATCAGGGGAAAGTGGAAGTGGATGCCGGCGGCAGATATGCCGCTCCCGGCTTCATTGACAGCCATATTCACATTGAATCCTCTTATGTAAGCCCCGAAGAACTGGGCAGACTGCTGGTGCCTCATGGCGGTTGTACCATCATCGCAGATCCTCATGAAATCGTAAACGTTATGGGTATTGAGGCACTGGACTACATGATGGAAGCGGCAAAGAATACCAAAATGGACGTGAAATACATGCTGCCATCCTGCGTGCCTGCCACACCTTTTGAACATGCTGGTCTGGTACTGGGCGCAGATAAAATGGAAGAACCCATTGAACGGGAAAATATCCTGGGCCTGGGCGAATTCATGAATTTCCCCGGCGTTTTCAATGCCGATGATGATACACTGGATAAACTGATGGTTGCCAAAAACGCAGGCAAACTCATCGACGGTCATTCTCCCGGTCTGACAGGCAAAAACCTGACAGCTTATGCCAGCGCGAGAATCCAGGGCGACCATGAATGTGCAACTGTGGAAGATATGAAAGAACGTCTGAGCCTGGGTATGTATATCCTGCTGCGTGAAGGCTCTGCCTGCCATGACCTGCGCAGACTGCTCAAAGGCGTGACACCGGAAAACAGCCGTCGTTGTTTGCTGTGCTCCGACGACAGACAGCCCAAAACCATCCTGCAGGAAGGTCATTTGGACAACCACCTGCGCATGTGCGTAGAAGAAGGCATTGACGCCATGACAGCCATCCGCATGGCAACACTGAATGCGGCAGAATGCTTCAGACTGTACGACAGAGGTGCCATCGCTCCCGGCTATCGTGCGGACGTTGTGTTGCTGGATGATCTGGAACAGTTCCATGTCCATAAAGTTTGGATTTGCGGGGAACTGGTGGCAGAAGAAGGCAAATATCTGCCGGAATTCAAAACCCACGATATTTCCACCGTACGCAACAGCGTGCATTTGAAGGATTTCTCCGTAGATAAATTCAAAATGCATCTGAAATCCGATCATGTTCATGTGATCGCTATTCAGCCCGGCGGTGTTGTGACAAAGAAAGAAACAGCTCATATTCCCGTGGAAAACGGTGAATTTGTGTTCTCTCCTGACAACGACATCGTGAAGGTTGCCGTTGTGGAACGTCACCAGATGACAGGTAATGTGGCATGTGGCTTCCTGAAAGGCTATGGCATCAAAGAAGGTGCTGTGGCGCTGTCCATTGCCCATGATTCTCATAACATCATCGTGACAGGTGTCAGCGATGAAGAAATGGCATTTGCCGTAGAAAAACTGAAAGAACAGAACGGCGGTATTGTTCTGGTGAAAAACGGCGAAGTTATTGAAAGCATGCCTATGCCCATTGCAGGGCTCATGAGCGATCAGAGCGGCGAATGGGTAAAACAGAAACTTATCGACATTCACGACAAAGCATACAGCGAATTGGGCGTAGCAGGGGACGTAGAACCTGTTATGACACTTTGCTTCATGTCTTTGGCGGTTATCCCCGAAATCAAACTGACAGACATGGGTCTGTTTGATGTAGGCACATTCTCCTTCATTCCTGTGGAATGTGAAGCATAAAACATAAAAAATCAGACCTCGTTTTCCTGTGGAAAGCGGGGTCTTTTTGTATAAATTCCGTGGGTTTTTATGCTGTTGTGTGTAGAATAAGATAGAAGGATCAATCAGGAACAGTGAAAGGGGGAACGGTATGAAAGAAGAGGATATCATTGCGAGGCTGAGAGACGGGGACAGTCAAGCGATGGAAGCACTGATGCAGCAGTACGGCCCTTTCTTGCGATATATTCTGACGCCTATACTACTCAATGCCAGTGAACGGGAAGAATGCTTTTCGGAAGTCATTGCCAGTATCTGGCAGAAGCAGGCACAATATGACCCCGGAAAAGGTTCTTGGAAAGCTTGGATGGCAGCCATTGCGAGGAACACAGCACTGAATTGGAACAGAACCCGGAAACAGACGGAACCGTTATCGGAAGAAATACCCGCAGATACTATGGCGCCGGAAGATATTCTGCTACGGAAAGAACGGCAAAAAGCATTGGAACAGGCGCTGCTGCAAGTATCCCGCCAGGAACGGTTGCTTTTTACCGAAAGTATTACTATCTGCAATCCACAGCGCAGATTGCCAGAGAACTTGGCATGACGGAACGGGCTGTGGAAGGAAAACTTTATCGCTTGAAAAAGAAATTACGGAATTTGTTAGGAGGGGATACGGTATGAAACAAAGAGTAGAAGAAAATGGATTTGATAGTTGGTTGGAATCCAGTGTGCCGGAAATCCTGCCTGATGAAATCGTAAAACAGGTCACGCCGTGGAAAAAAGCCATGGGACAGGTGTTGGCAGGTTTTGTCATGACTTCTCTTTCTCTGGATATTTTTTACTTGGATATAATCCTTCCGGCAGTTGGTTATCTGTTTTTTTTCTGGGGTTTTTCAGCAGTTTTTCGGGAGAATCGCTGGTTTCGTATTTGCGGCGGTATCGCTGCTGCGAGAGGTCTGTTTTTTCTGGTGAAATTGTGGCTCCCAGCAGAGGTTTTTCTGGAATTGATTTATACAAAGCCAGTTTTTCTTTTTGCAGCCGGATTTTATACCTATGGTGTTTTTGTTTTTCTTCTTTTCTTTTGGCTGGGGCTGCGGACGGTGCAGCAAAAAGCAGGATTGCCACCACATGCCAAAGGTGTACTGGTTTTGATGCTGTGGTATCTGGTGTTTTATTTGCTGCGGATGTTTTTTGGTTATTTAGGATTGCTGCTTCCTGTTGCATTGTTTGTGGTGTATGCTTTTGCGGTGCAGAGTGTCGCAAAAATCATGAAGGAATTAGAGGATGCAGGATATGTTATGGATATTGCACCCACAAGAATCCATAGACTAATCAGCGGTATTTGCATTCTGGGGATATTTTTTGCGGCAGCACTGCTTTAGTTTTTGGAGAAATCAGCATATCCAACAGAATCCTAGTATGCTACAATAAAGAAAAGGGCAGAAGGGGGTGCCAATATGCGGGATGAAGCGTGGATAGAAGCGGGAAAACGAATGATGCTCCGGCAATTTTTGCTGATGTGTGATAAAGAAGTAATAGAAGTGTAAAAA
>ULQT01028377.1_pt1 | contig 24792 bp, 12 predicted proteins | sample 1954791 | NCBI WGS metagenome assembly ULQT01 (sample SAMEA4835663, study PRJEB28245) | human gut metagenome | biome: gut microbiome; material: fecal sample | place: Denmark | collected 2008 | reverse complement strand
AACAGAATACAGTCCTGTTTTTAAGTCTTATATGGAGGTAAGAAATGTATTATTAAAATTTTTAATATTGACAATAATCCCAAATAGGACTATACTATATTTATTATCCTATTTGGGACTTTTATTGTTAAAGGAGAATAATATGAATACAAAACAACAGATTGAGTTAATAGATGAAGCAATGTGCCGCATCAATTCTTTATATAGTGAGTGGGCAAGGGAACACGGCATAAGCTATAACAAAATGATGACATTATATGCGTTAAATAGAAATAAAAAATGTACTCAGAAACAAATATGCGATGAGTGGCTTATTCCAAAACAAACAGTGAATACCATAATAAAAAGTATGAAAGAGAATGGGTATATTGTTTTTGAAAGAGGTAAAAGTAACAGCAAAGTTATTAAGCTGACTGAAAAAGGTGAAAGATATGTTGAGAGTAAAATAAAGGACTTACATATAATTGAAGAGGAAGCTATGAAGAGACTTGGTGTTGAAATAAGCAGTAAGTTTGTAGAAATAATGGTAAATTATGAGAGAACATTTACAGAGGTAATGAAAAATGAATAATGCACTAGGTAAAAAATTTAATTTTACTTCTCTTATCCTTTTTACTCTACCTAATATCATTATGATGATATTTTTGTCACTGTATACAATTGTTGATGGCATATTTATATCCCGTTTTGTAGGTACAGTTGCTTTGTCTGCAACAAATATGTCATTTCCTGTGACTTGTGTTGAGATGGCAATTGGTATTATGCTGGCAACTGGGGGCAGTGCAGTAATTGCCAGGCAATTAGGTGAGGGAGATATAAAAAGAGCAAAGAAGAATTTTACTTTTATTGTAACAGTATCATTTGTTGTGGGAGTTATTATTGCAGTAGTATGTAATATATTTTTAGATAATATTTTAATATGGCTGGGTACAAGCAGTGCTCAATTTGAATACTGCAAGAGCTATACAAGAATTTTATTAATGTTTGCACCTGCTTTTTTCCTGCAAACGGTTTTTCAGACACTGTTTGTAACAGCAGGAAAACCTTTAATGGGGCTAATTGTTATTATATTTGCAGGAATTGCAAATATGGTGTTTGATTATGTTTTTATTGTGTTATTTAAAATGGGCATAGACGGTGCTGCGTATGCAACCGTAATAGGGTATTTAATTCCTGCTGTATCAGGAATATTGTATTTTTTATTTAATAAAAATGGGTCCTTGCATTTTGTAAAATTTGATATTGATGTTAAAATGTTATTAAAGGCTTGTGGTAACGGTTCATCTGAAATGGTGACAAATATTGCAAATGCAGTTACTACGTTTCTGTTTAACCTTATATTTATGAAATTTTATGGTGAAGACGGTGTTGCATCAATAACAATTGTGCTTTATTTTCAGTTTGTATTTCAGGCAGTGTTTTTTGGATTTTCTATGGGAACAGCACCTGTATTTAGTTTTAAGTATGGAAGTAATGATATAGGACAAATTAAGCAATGCTTTAAAAACAGTATTATATTTATATTAATATGTGCAGTATTATCTTATGGTTCATCTGTCATACTTATAAAACCTGCACTTGGTATATTTACAATACCCGGAACTAATGTATACAATATTACGTTAGAGGGATTTCCTCTTTTTGCTCTATCATTTGTTATAATGGGAATTAGTATTTTTGCATCTTCAATGTTTACTGCTTTTTCTGACGGAAAGGTTTCGGCTGTTATATCTATGGGAAGAACTTTTGTTTTTTTAGTAGGTTCTCTTTTGGTCTTGCCTGTTGTAATTGGTAAAACCGGTGCATGGCTTGCTGTACCGGCTGCAGAATTAATGGGTGTAGCAGTGTCAATATATTATTTAATAGTAAAAAAAGTAGTTTACAAATATTAAAAGTTTGTATAATATTGTTGTAAGGGGACGTTTAATACGTCCTTTTTATGTTTTTGTTGACTTTAAAATATAAGTGTTTTATAATCTCTATAAAGGATTTAACGATTTAAAGCGGAAAGGGTATGATAGATTGGAAAATTACAGTATAAGTATGCCAAACTATTCTATAGGAAGTGACGTATATTCTAAAGTTAACAAAATATGTTCTGATTATGGAAATAAGGCTGTAGTGATAGGTGGAAAAAAATCAACAGCAGCGATTAAGGATAAACTTATAGAGGAAATAAAAAAAACAGACATAGAAATTATAGACTTTTTATGGTATGGAGACGAGGCATCCTTTGAAAATGCAGAATGGCTGATGAATGAAAGTTCATTTAAAAGTGCTGATATGATTTTTGCAATAGGAGGGGGAAAGTCCATTGATACAAGTAAGTGCCTGGGAATGAAAACAAATAAACCTGTATTTGCTTTTCCTACAATAGCATCAACTTGTGCGGCATGTACCAGTGTATCAATAATGTATAACAATGACGGTACATTTAATGGACCATTTTTTCTCACAGAACCTCCCAAACATACTTTTATTGATACTGAAATCATTGCAAAGGCACCAAGTCAGTATATGTGGGCCGGTATGGGTGATACATACGCGAAGTTTTTTGAGGCTGAAATGTCATCAAGGGGTGAAATTTTGCCGCATTATTTTGATATGGGAGTAAATATCAGCAAAATGTGTGTTGAGCCTATTGTAAAATATGGCAAAGAGGCTTTAGAACAAAACAAAAGAGGGATATCCGGGTACGAAATAGAACAATGTATACTTGCAATAATTGTAACCACAGCAATGGCATCAATATTTCTTACAGCAGAGCATACGGTTCACTACAACAGCGGCCTTGCTCATGCAATTTTTTACAGTTTAACTAAATATCCTTGTATAGAAGAAAGACATCTTCATGGTGAGGTGGTAGGCTTCGGAGTTCTCGTCTTGCTTTATATTGATAAAAATATGAAGTGGTTTGACAGAATGTATAGTTTTAATAAATCTGTGGGCTTGCCTGTAAAACTTGAGGATATAGAGATAAGTATGGAGGACATCAGCAATGTTTTGGAAGATATAACAAAGAGGTCTGATATTGAACATAATCCATATATAATAACAAAAGAAATGCTTAATACGGCATTTAAATATTTAGAAAGTAAAGGAGAATAAAAATGAAATTAAAGAAATTATTAGGTTTGGCATTAACAGCGGCTATGCTTGTTATTACAGCAGCAGGCTGCAGCAATATTGAAACAGAAAATACTGACAATCAAAGTTCAGAAGGGGACGTATTAAAGGTTGGCGTTATTCAAATGGTAGAAAATGGTGCTTTTAATGATATGCGAGAGGGATTTATACAGGAATTAAGAGACAAGGGTTATACTGAGGATAAACTTGAAATTATTTACAAGACTGCTCAGGGTGATGCAACCAATCTCAATACTATCTGTCAGTCAATGGTAAGTGAAGGAATGGATTTAGTTTGTACTATTGCAACTCCTGCAACTCAGGCAATGGTTAATTTAAAAAGCGATATTCCTGTTGTGTTTGTAGCTGTGTCTAATCCTGTTGCGGCTGGGGTTATTACTGATTTTGCTGCCCCAGATAAAAATGCAACAGGCACATCAAATGCAATACCTGTAAGCAATATATTTGGTTTAAGCGATAAGCTTACACCGGGAGTAAAAAATTATGGAATTTTATATAACACGAGTGAGGTAAATTCTGTAAATACCGTTAAGGATGCAAAGGAGTATCTTGATAGCAAGGGGATTGGTTATACAGAGGCTGTTGTAACAAACTCTTCTGAAGTACAGCAGGCTGCACAGTCACTTGCAGGTAAGGTTGATGCTATATTTATACCAAATGATAGTGTAATCCAGGATGCTATGCCGCTTGTGACTGAAGTTGCAAGGGTTAACAAAATTCCGGTATATGGAAGTTCTGCTGTTATGGTACAGAGCGGTGCTTTTGCTACTGTAGCTATAAGCGATAAAGAAATTGGAGCAATTTCAGCAGACAAGGCAATTGCATATTTTGAAGGTACTTCAATTGAAAATATTCCTGCAGAGGTTGTTCCGGCATCTGACACTGTTATAAATCAGACGACTGCTGATGCTATCGGTGCTGAAATTGCGGACGATGTTAAAAGTAGTGCTGTTTTTATAACTGATGGAGAATAAGAGAGGTACCGATATATGGTTTTAATTTTAGGTTCATTGCAGCAGGGTTTTATATATGCCCTGCTTGCTTTAGGTATATACATCAGTTTTAGAATTCTTAACATACCAGATTTAACTGCAGAGGGAAGCTTTACATTTGGATTGGCTGTGTCTGCTGCTGTTACTGTATCAGGGCATCCTTTTTTAGCAATATTGCTTGCAGTCATTGCAGGGGCTTTGGCAGGAGGAGTAACGGGTGTGATACAGACTAAAATTGGTGTGCATCCTGTTCTTGCAGGGATACTTACAATGAGCGGTCTTTATTCTATTAACCTTATGGTTATGAATAAAAGCTCTAATTTGTCATTAATAGGCAAAGATACAATTTATAATGTAATAGAAAATGTTTTTGGCGGTGTTTTATCAAGTGATTGTGTTAAGTCAATTGCTTCTTTTGCAGTAATGGCAGTTGTGCTTATGTTAGTAATATTGTTTTTTAAAATGCAGCTGGGGCTTTGTATAAGGGCTACGGGAGATAATGAGGCAATGGTAAGAGCCTCTTCTATAAATGTGGATAGTACAAAAATATTTGCACTTGCTTTAAGCAATGCACTTATTGCACTGTCAGGAGGATTATTGGCACAATATCAGGGATTTGCCGATATTAATTCAGGTGTGGGAATACTTGTTGTGGGGCTTGCATCTGTAATAATAGGTGAAGCTTTTATAGGTAAAAGGGGTATTTCACTGGGATTTTTTTCAGCTGTAGTTGGAAGTGTTGTTTACAGATTTATTGTGGCTATAGCTATTAACTTTGATATTTTCCCTGCTTTTACATTAAAATTGGTTTCAGCTGTGATTGTAGGTGCTGCGTTGTCTATACCTGCAATTAAACAAAAGCATGAGAAGAACAAAATAAGGAAGGAGGGGCTTAAAGATGCTGCAAATAAGTAATGCTACTAAAATTTTTGCAAAGGGCACCCCTAACGAGCACATTGCTCTTAAAAACCTTAATTTGTCATTAAATAAGGGGGATTTTGTTACAATAATTGGATCGAACGGAGCAGGCAAATCTACTTTATTTAATTCTATATGCGGGAACTTCTGGCTGGACAAAGGGCATATCAGACTTGATGACAGAGATATAACATATTTGCCTGAGCATAAGAGATCTTTACAAATAGGCAGGGTTTTTCAAGACCCTATGAGAGGTACTGCACCTAACCTTACAATTGAGGAAAATATAGCTCTTGCATACTCTAAAAATAAAAAAGGCATTTTTTCTTTTGCTGTAAACAAAAAAGAAAAAGAAATGTTTAAAGAAGCTTTGCGTGAGTTTAATATGGGGCTTGAAGACAGGTTGAAAACAAAAGTCGGTTTGCTTTCTGGTGGACAGCGTCAGGTAGTTACTCTGCTTATGTGTACTCTTGTTATGCCAAAACTTTTGCTGCTTGATGAGCATACGGCAGCTTTGGACCCTGCTACGGCAGAGAAAGTTATGGATATAACAAATACTATAGTAAAAAAGAATAATCTGACTACAATAATGATAACACACAATATATCATCCGCTCTTGAAACCGGCAGCAGAACTATAATGATGGATGAAGGTACAATAATACTTGACATAAACGGAGAAGAAAGAAGAAATATGGGTATTGATGATTTGCTTAATATGTACTCAGGAAAGAAAAATAAAAAACTTGATAATGACAGAATGCTGTTGAGTTAATATTTATACTGCCGTGTAAACGGCAGTTTTTTAATAAAAATTAAACAATGTAAATGAAGTGTAAGCATTTTAAATATAGATTTACTTTTAAATAATTTAGAATTTATATGTTTAGTGGTATCAAACAAAAAATAATTTGTAAAATTGTGAAAAACTTATAAAAACTGAAGTAAAAATAAAAAACAGTTGAAAAAAACCCACAATATGGTATAATGAAACTATGCAATAGCTTGGTAATATATCTAGTTTTAGCACTCTAAAAAGAGGTATAAGTATTGAGCTAGAAATAGCGAAAGCTATAATAAATTTAAAGGAGGAATTTTAATATGCACAATGGTTCTAAAAGAACGATTAGCCGTGTGTTGGCGTTTGTTATGTTAGTAACATGTATGTTTTCTAACTTATTAATTGCTAATGCAACTGACGGTGGCTTTTTTGACGGAGAAGATGTTATTTCTTCATCTGCCGTTGATTTAGATGCGTCTGTGACACATTCATTTGACGCAACAGCACTTACTGCAGCTGCGGATAAGGAGGAAATTGCTGTTGGCGATAGCTTAACAGATGATGGTTTCTTTAAGGTGGCAGGTGAGGCTGCAATTACTAAGAGAATTTCAAGCAATACTAGTCTTGTAACTAGTATTGAGGTTCCTAAGTTTTTAACTGGTGCAATTGAGTTTACAGTTGATTCAACATCAGATGTTTCATTTGTTGTTTCATCAACTGGATCTACAAATACATCAGCGTATTGTTTAATGGATACAGCAACTAAAGATTGCTATGCTTATAGTACAGTAACAGGTTCTTCAAGTGGTAAAACAACTGTTTCTGCCACAGTTCCTGCAGGTACATACTGGATAGCTTCTCCAGAAGTAATTGATCCGGATTCTTCTGACCCGGACATGCCATATTATAACAGAGGTATTAGAATTTATAGTACATCTGTTATTACAGAAAGCACAAATGCTATTTCTGAAATAGTTGAAAATATTGGTGGTTCTACAGAAACTACAACAGAGGAAACAACAACTGAAGTAACAACTGAAGCTCAGGACAATGAGTTTGCTGTTCCTGAAGCAGGTAAAGCTTATTCTGTAGATTTTGCTACATTGAACAATGATGGATATGTTACAAATGATAAGCTTAATGGCAAGTTCTTTGCTGGTAATACAGTAAAGATTGTTTCAGAAAAGGATACAGCATATTATCATGATGGTTCACATGGTTTAGCTATCGCTGACGGTGATCAGATTCAGGTTGCTGTTGCAGGCGATGCAACTATTACATTGACACTTTGCCAGTATGGTAATGGTGTAGAATATGTTGTAACAGATGCTGACGGCAATGCTGTTAAGACTGTTGCAGCAAAGGGTACAACTGATGGTGAGCAGGTAGCAATTGATTATACAGGTGTTGCTACTACTCTTAATATTACATTAACAGCAGCAGGTGAAGCATATCTTCATGCTATAAGTGTTTCTAATGCTGCAGAGCCTATAGGTGAGGCTGAGAACTTCGAACTTTGGCTTGATGATATTGCAACAGATGTTGCAGGTGCTGATGGTACTGTAACTAAGACAGTTGAACCAGGTGAATATCCATATAAGGATAGTACACTTACTTTAATTGGTAGTGGCGATACTAAGTTTACTCCTGAACTTGAAGCAGGTAAAAATATTATAAGAGATGGTAAAACTGTAAATGCTTATAAAGCAGGTCCAAGAAATGCAAATGCTAATGATATACAAACTATTCCTGCTGCAGGTGATGGTTCTGCTATAATCTTTAAGCCTGCTGCAACCGGTACATTTGTTACATATTTCTACTCTTCATCTTTCCTTAGAGTATGGGATTTCAGTAATGATGGTACTCGTAATGGATATGTAGATTCAGATGTTGCTCCGGATTCTTATGCGTTTAAGGCTGAAGCTGGTCATACTTATGTTCTTTCTACTACAGGTAAGACTAACAATATGGCTTATGCCGGATTTAAGTATATTATTGATGAACCTGTTACTGTAAGTGTAAGCTTAAACCCTCGTGGTACAGGTGACTATTCAAAAACTGAGATTTATTTAACAGATGTTGATTTAGGAACAGTTGAAGCAACTGTTACTCAAGGTAAAACAGCTGTTGAGCTTGCTATGGGACATAGTTATAAACTTTCTACAAATGACGGCGGTGTAAGAGCTACTGTTGCTGAAAGTGATACTTTTGTAGCAGGAAATGAACCAATAGTTATTGATTTAGATGATATTAATGATGAAACTCTTACAGGTACTATTACAGGTACTCCTGCTGGTACTGTAACAGGTATTACATTTACAAATATGATAAATGGAAATACTTATGAAGCTTCAATTGATGGTGAAACTTATAGTGTAGTTTTAAAGCCTGGTGAGTACAATACTTCTGTTGTAACTACTAACGGCGGTGTAACATATGATAGAGTTTCTGTTGTTGAAGGCGGTACTGCTGCCGGTACTAATGTAAACGAAGTCTATGTTGAAGTTCCAGTTGATGATGGCAGCAAGGATTATGATTTACCAACAGAAGTTGCTAATGTTGCAACAGATTTAGTGTTAAATGGTATTACTCCTAACAACTCTACATCTGTTAAGGGTGTAGCAGGAAGTACAATTGTTGTTCCTGTTAACGGTGTTCAGAAGGTTACTGTTGCAGGTTGGTATGCAGGTACATGGGATATTAACGGTCAGAATAGTGTAACTGCTGATTCCAGCAGTAATGCTTCAAGTCCTGTAACAACTTCTTATATAACTGATGGCAGTGAAACTTCTGTAACAGTTAATGTTACCGGTGATGGTGCAAACTACCTTTACTGGATTAAGGTAGAGAATATGGTTGCTTTCACTCCGGAAATTTCTGTTCCAGGTGATTATGATACATTAACTGATGCTGTTACTGCAATTAGAACAATGGTTGACAGACCTGATGGTGAGGCTGGTAGAGTTACTATTAACTTAACTGCTGATATTCAGGAACAGGTTGTAATTGACACTCCATACGTTGCTATAAATGGTAATGGACATACTATTTCTTGGTACTATGGTGTTGGTACATTCTATTATTCTGTTGATGGCAATGGTTTATACAATGAAAGACTTTTCAGAGATAAGTATTCTTCTAACGAAGCTAGCGGTTCTCTTTGGGGCGGTACAGTTATTGTAAGAGGAGATTACTTCAGAGCTGAAAACACAACATTTAAAAATACTTATAACTATGAAGTAACAGATAAGGAAATTCTTGACTTTGCTAAGACTGCAACAAGTGCATTCCCTCAGAGAACTTCTAAGGATGTTGATGTTCAGACTTATGCTGCTAAGGAAAGAAGTAATGCTCTTTATGTAGATGCTAATTTCTTAGAGTGTTATAATTGTAATATATTAGCTTCTCAGGATACATTAGGTGCTAATAAAGCAACTGACGATTTTGCATACTTTAAGGACTGTGTAATTGGCGGTAATACTGACTTTATCTGTGGTGCAGGCAATATGGTATTTGATAACTGTGAATTACAGTGGAAGTCTGTAACTAAGGACGAATCAGGAAATAACCTCAAGCTTATTGGACCTACTCCTAGAGATGGTCAGTATGTATTCAGAAATTGTGATTGGACTGTTGATACAACTAGTAATGGACCTGTTTCAGGTAAGTTCGGTAGAACATGGCAGGAAAATTCTAAGTCAGCTTTCATTAATACTGAAACTAATGGCTTGATAAGTGCAGATGGTTGGGGTGAAATGAGTGCAGGTCAGCTCTTGACTGCTCAGTTTATAGAATACAACAACTATGCTAAGGGTATTCCAATGGATGTATCTTCTATGGGTAACATGGATTACACTACTAATACAAAACTTTCTGACGAAGATGTTAAGGCTATTGTTGACAACTTCTTAAATGATGATTATACAATCAATACAGTATTAGGTGGTTGGTCTCCTGTTCATTATGGACAGACTGAAAATGAGTTTACAACTGAACCTGATACTGAGACAACTACATTCCTTCCTATCATTGATAATGGTTGGGAATACTCAGCTGATAATGAAGATGATGATATTGTTTATGTAGATGGTACTATTTATGAAGATAACAGAGTTCAGATTTTAGCTGCTCAGAACTTAAATAATGGTACAGAAACAGTTCCTGTTACTATTGAGGACAGAACTTATACTAAGAACTTAACTTCAACTGGTACTAATACTGTAATTAATGTGGACAATACTGTAGCTAAGACTTATAGAATCCATAATAAGATTACTGCCAAAGAAGACATAAAATTAATGATTGATAACAAGGTAGGCGGCGGAAAGCTTAATACCGTTATTAAGAATATTGTTGATACAGGTGAAGTAAATGACAGCGGTGCAAAGGTTTATACTGCAGAAACAGTAACAAACTATGACAATACTGCAGGCGGCGACAGCGTATTTACTACATTTGTAATAGAGTTAAAGGCCGGAGATGTTGTATACTTTGCCGGTCAGGGTACTAATCCATCTGTATACGGATTTAACGTAGAAGGCGGCACTACTTTTGTAGACAACGGTTGGGATTATGATGCTAATAATGAAACTGTTGATAATATAATTTATGCCGGTGCTACAGTTTATGAAGATTTCAGAGGCAAGATCACAGCTTATCAGAATTTAGGTGTTAAGGCTGAGACAGTTCCTGTTACTATTGAGGACAGAACTTATGATAAGAATTTAACTTCAAGTGGTGCAAACACTATTATTAATGTAGATGGCACTGTAGCTAAAACTTACAGAATTCATCATGAAATCACTGCTAAGCAGGATATGACAATTAAGATTGATAACAAGGTAGGCGGCGGAAAGCTTAATACTGTTATTAAAAACCTTGTTGATACAGGTGAAGTAAATGACAGCGGTGCAAAGGTTTATACTGCAGAAACAGTAACAAACTATGATAATACTGCAGGTGGAGAAAGTGTATTTACTACATTTGTAGTAGAGTTAAAGGCAGGAGAAACTGTATACTTTGCAGGTCAGGGTACTAATCCTGCTGTTTATGGCTTTGATATCGTAGGTGAAAACAGTAATCCAGATGTAACTGATATTTGGGGCGATGTTGATGGCAATGGTGAGGTTAACATTACTGATGTTTCATTAACTCTTGAATATACATTAAGACCTGATAAGGTTTCAGGCTTTAATGCAGATTTAGCAGATGTAAGCGGTAATAAAGAGATTAACTCTGAGGATGTTGCATTAATTTTACAGAAGGTTCTTGATTCTACATTTAAGTTCCCAGTAGAAAATAATGAACCAACACCTGATGAAACAACTGAAGTTACTACTGAAACTGCAACAGAGGCTACAACAAGTGAAGCAACAGAGACTACAACTTCAACAGAACCTGTTGCTAAGGCAACTGTATATGTTGTAGGTGACTCAACAGCTTGTGATTATGTTAATACAGATAATAACTACTACTATAAGAGAGTAGGATATGGTACTGTTTTAAGTGACTATTTAACTGCTGATGCAACTGTTGTTAATCTTGCATTATCAGGAAGATCATCAAAGAGTTTTACTTCTGAAGCAAATTATCAGACATTATTGTCAGGTTTAAAAGAAGGCGATTATTTATTAATCGGTTTTGGACATAATGATGAAAAGGCTGAGGATGCTGCAAGATATACAGCACCCGGCGGTACTAAGGAAGATGCAGGCACATTCAAGAATTCACTTTATGAGAATTATATTAAGCCAGCTTTAGCTACTAAGGCTACACCTATTCTTGTTACTCCTATTGTAAGAAGAACAGCAACAGGTACATGGTCAGATGCACAGCTTCATAAGGCTAACGGTGGAGATTATTCTCAGGATATGAGAGATTTAGGTGCTGAGCTTGGTATTACAGTTGTTGATGCAACATCTTTAACTAAGGATTTGTATGATAAATTAACTCCTGCTAATACTATTAAACTTCATGCTTGGACTAATTCTAAGGATACAAGTGTTGATAATACACATTTAAATAATTATGGTGCTAAGTATGTATCTTATATGATAGCTGAAAGTCTTAAGGCTTCAACAAGTACATTAGCAGCTTATGTAAAGAATGGTAATGTTGCTCCTACAGAAGCAGATATTAATCTTAACCCTGATTATGTGGAACCATCAACAGGTGATCCTACTGATTTAACAAGTTTGTTATGGTCAACAACTTCACCATACTACGCTTCTGTATTTGGTGATATTGGAGGAACAGGTAAGTTACAGGCAGTTGATGAAAATAATGTTGTTATTCCTGATAAACTTGCTGTAAACCAAACAACAGGCAATACTTACTTTAATATTGCTGAAAATAGTGATGGCAGTGTAAATATCAGAGCAGGTGAGCTTAAAGAAGACAACATTACAGCAGCAGCAAGTGTTGGTAAAATTTCATCAACTACAGATGGTATGGCAATGTACTACTTGCCTGTAGATGCTTCAACTAATTTTGAAATTAGTGGTACTATTACAGTAAATGGTGCGAATAAGAATAATCAGGTTGCATTTGGTGCAATAGTTACTGATATGCTTAGAGTAGATGAATATAATGCAGAAAGCTATACTTATGTTGCAGCTTCTCCATTAAGATTAGCCAGAGTAGGTACTACTGATGCTACAACAGGTGCTGCATATTATGCAAATGGCACATATGCAAGAATTGACGGTAAATTAGTGTATGGTCCTGAAGCAATCAAACAGGATATTACTCCAGGTACAAAAGTTAATGTTTCTATAAAGAAGATTGGTAATCAGTTTACTGCTACTTATGGTGATATAACAGAAACATATACTGTTGATATGACAGGTACTGTATATGCTGGTTTCTTTGCAGCAAGATGTGCTGACATTACTGTATCTAATATTAAATATAATAATGAAGTAGTTGAGTAATTATAAAACTTAATTATTCTAATCATTAAATTAAAGGGGGCTGAACTTTGTTTTACAAAGTTCAGCCCCTTTTGTGTACAAATTATATATAATAAATATTAATTGCAAAAAAAGTATTAAGACAAATGCTGCAGCTATAAAAGAACGGCTTAAATATTTTTATTAATTTTTATAAAATGTTATACAGATTTGATAGCTATGCTAAGTATTGGAAATATTTTATAGACATACTTTTGCCAAAGCATCTGAAATAACTTCTATACTGTTAAGTGCTTCCCGGTAGGTGTTAGTCTGAGCTCCAAGTTCTATTAACATACTTTTGTCTTTCATATGAAGGGAATATCTGTAAGCGTTTATGTATATTTTACGGGTTATGCCGGGATTAAAATTAGTTACAGCATATTGCATTTGAAAACTTAAGGCAAGGTTTGTTTTTAGATATGGGTTTTCAAGTCCCTGTATAGGAACAAGTCTTCCATTATCCCATTTCCTGCATATACCGTTAAAAAACATAATCTTAGCATAGGGTTTGCCGTCTATATTTGTGACAAGGTGAAGATTTTCGTTTACACCGTCTCTGTGAAGGTCAATAACAAGCTGTATTGACGGATTTTCTTTTATAATTTGAGTAATTACAGGTTCGGCTCTTTCATATGCACCGTCTCTTTGCAGTCTGCCGTTTACAACATCAAATCTATCAGTTATATGCATACATTCAATTCCGTATTTATCTTCAAGTATACTTTTTAGATATTCTCCTGCACCTATTACGCCCTCATTTAAATTTTTGCTGTCGGCATACATTTCACTGGCATGGGTGTGAAATATTAAAATTTTAGGTCCGTTTCCATCAGGATTGATATGTAAGTTTTGTGCAGACATTTCATCTAAATTAAATAAGTCATCAGGCATACCTGCTTTTTTGTCAATTGCATAAAATGATTTTTTCAGGCTGTTAAGGTCTGATAAGTCTATATGTTGTGTATTGTTTGTTGAATTTGTATTTTCTGTGCCGATAAATACGTTTCCCAGTTCATAAATGGATACATTGCCTAATGTTAGAGAATCGTGATGACATAAAAATAGTATTGTTGTGGATATAAATAAAAGAATTATAAAAAAGCCTGTCCTGTGCATATGAAATCCCCTTGCCTTTGAAAATATGTATAATAAAAAAACAGATAAGTAAGATCTGTATTGTCATTTTTACTAAAAAATAGATGTAAAATATGTTAGAATATAACAAAAATGCTTGATTTATACTTTGTTTAACATAAGTTCATACTTTGTTCATAATAAAAGAGTAGTATAAATATGTTTAGTTTTAATGATAATGAGAAGGTTTAGTTAAATGGTATGTATAATATAAGTTATATTTAAAATTTAGCTGAAATATTCTTGTTATCAACATATAATAAAAGGAGGATATATTATGAAGAAGGGCTTAAAGAAAATTTTAAGCACAGTATTGACTGCAACTATGTTGGTTTCAAGCTTAGCGGTAGCCAATATTGGTACAGTTGCTGTAAGTGCAGCCGCTATATCAGCACAAAGTGCAGGTTGGCATGAAACTGCATATACAGAATGGCTTCCTGTTTCAGGAGCAGCTTCGTATGAAGCGTATGTAAAGAAATCATCAGACAGTGCTTATACAAAGCTGGATGATGAATTAGTTCGTCAGTATAGTACATATTACCGAGCTGATGCACTTGGTCTTGCCGCAGGTTCATATAATATGAAGATTGTGGCAAAGGACAGCTCAGGAAGTGAAATTGCTTCATGGGAGTCAAGTCCTGTAACAGTTGACAATTATGACCGTTCAGGTTTTGCTTTTTCTGACGGTGGCAGCAGTTCAGGTGCTTACAATGATGACGGTACTTTGAAAAGCAATGCAATAGTATTTTATATAACAAATGATACTAAGGACACCATTTCAATGGATGTTATTACAAGCAGTAAGGGTGCAACAACAAACTGCGTTGGTATGGGTCCTATTATAAAAGCCCTTGAAAAGGGATATGAAACAAGACCTTTGGATTTCCGTTTTATTGGTCAGGTAACTGCTCCAATAAGGGAACAGTCTTTAAATCAGCTTGATGTAAAGAGAGCAGGTAATATAACTATTGAGGGTGTCGGTAACGATACTTTTGCTCTTTTTGGTTTTAACCTTGTTGAAGCAACAAATATTGAAGTAAGAAATATGGGCTTCAAGGATATGACAACAAAGGATGAAGATGGTGTAACAATTAAAGATAACAGCCAGAGAATATGGGTTCACAACTGTGATATGTTCTATGGCGGTAAGGGCAGCGATAAGGATCAGGCAAAGGGTGATGGTTCTGTTGACCTTAAAGGTACATCAACTAAAATCACTGTATCAGACAACCATTACTGGGATTGCGGTAAAGTAAACCTTTGTGGTTTGGGAGAAAGTGCTGATTACGAAATTACATATTCAAGAAACTGGTTTGATCATTCAGATTCAAGACATCCAAGAATAAGAACAGGCTCTATACATGTGTATAACAACTACTATGATGGTGTTGCAAAATATGGTGTTGGTGCTTGTACAGGTTCATCTGTCTTTGTAGAAGGCAACTACTTTAGAAATACATCTAAGCCTGTAATGAGTTCAAATCAGGGTACAGATGCCCAGGGCAATGGTACATTTTCAGGTGAAAACGGCGGTATTATAAAGATGTATGATAACATTATGGTTGGTCCTAAGTATACATACATTGAGGGTAATAACGGTGACGGAACTTTTAATCAGGACTCTGACGGTTACACAGTAACTAACAGAACTGATAAAGTGCCTGCTGAACTTAAAACAGTTGCAGGCGGTACATCATATAACAACTTTGATACTATAAGAGATTTAGGTTTAAGTAATTCTAAAATCGGTATTTTAGCTGCAAAGGATGTTCCTGCTTATGTAACAAAGAATGCAGGACGTATAAACGGCGGTAACTTTAAGTTTACATTCAATGATGAAATAGATGATAGAGATTACAATGTTAATACAGATATGACTAATGCTCTTTCAGGCTATTCTTATAAGGCTGACAGTTCATATGTAAGCAGCAAGAGTTCAACAGGTATTGACGGAAGTACATTCTACAGCGAAAGAGAAACTGTTTATGATGCTAAAACATCAGTATTGGCAACAGAAACAGATCCTTCTGCAAATACTGCTTTAGGCGGAGGCGGAAGTACTTCAAGCTTCGATCTTTCATTAGATGGAAAGAGTGATGTTGCTGCAGGAACATATACATCAAATGTAACAGGTTTAGGTACAAATGGTGCATTCTCCATTTTAACTAATTCAAGCGGTTCTGTTGCTGTAAGTTCAACTAAGGGTATTCAGCTTGGCGGTGCCGGTGATGTGGCAACAGGCAAGAGACTTATAAGTGTAACAGTTGAAAAGGCAGGTACAATTTATGCATCAGCTTCTTCAACAAGTACAGATACAAGAACTCTTAATGTAGCAGATGCAGCTGGAAATATAATAGGTACAATAGCTACAGGCTCATCAACAGGTGTTGCTTTGCCTGGTGCAGGTACATACTATGTATATTCTTCAAATATGGGTATTAATGTAACTAAGGTTGCTGTTTCTTACGGTGATAGCGGAAATTCTACAGAGACAACAACAAAATCTGATGTTACAACAGAAACAACAACAAAGTCTGATATTACAACAGAGACAACAACAAAATCTGATGCTACAACAGAAACAACAACAAATCAGACTCCTGATAGCGGATATGCAGCAGCAGGTAAGTATGTAATTGGTACATCAGCATCAGGCGGTAATTTTAACATTGCAACCAAGGTTGTTGAAGCTGGTAATATAAAATTCTCACTGCGTGATCTCAGAGAAACAGGCGGTAGAATAAGAAGCGTTGAGGACGGCGGTTACATTTCATTTGAGCTTGAGAAAACTGCAAAGATAACTTTAAATGTAGGTTCAGGTAAGGATGTTATTATAAGAGATTACAGTTCAACAGCCGTTGCAGCAACATTTGCAGCAGGTTCAGAAACTACTTATGAAATTCCTGCCGGCAGTTATGTAATGGAATCAGCTGACCCTGCAAGCAATGCAGAGATTGCTTCAATTACAATTACCTATGATTCAAGTGTTGATCCTACACCTACAGTTGTAAAGGGTGATGCAGACAATAACGGTGTTGTTGATAAGAATGATGTAACTATGATAATGCAGTATGTTGTTGGCATTATTGATAAGGTTACAAATACTGAGGCAGCAGATGTAAATGCTGATGGCAAAGTTTCTTCAGCTGATGCTTATTTAATACAGAAATATATTAACAATGGTGTTTGGTAAGAAATAAATATTGCTAAATAAAAATATATATACATTTCCTGTCTGAAGAGGTGTCAGACAGGGATGTATATGTGACTTTAAAGAGTCAAATATAAAAGGAGGATATATAAACATGAAAAAGTGTTTTAAGAAAGCTGTTAGTGGTATTTTAGCAACAGCTATGCTTTTTTCATCAATGGCATTTACGTCAGTCAGTGCGTATGCAGCAGGGTTTTCAGTTGCAGGCGGCTGGAACGAGTCACTTTATGCTGAATGGCAGGACTCAGACCCTGACAATGCTGCTGTACAAGTAGGCTATAAGCTTTCTACAGATACAGACTATACATATCTTGCAGGGGATGATTTAACTTACCTTGTAAGAAAGGCATCAACAAGCGGTTTTGGCCGTGTTGATATTCCCGGACTTAAAGCCGGCAGATATGATTTGATTGTTAAGGCTTCTAATGGTGCTGAGTATACAAGAAACGGTATTAAGGTATATGAAAATGACCGTTCAGGTTATGCACATTGGAACAGATCATCATCTGAAACAGCATATACAGGTGTAGGTGCATATAAAGATGATGGTACACCAAAGGATAATGCAATTATTATTTATGTAACTGATGAAAACAAAGATACAGTTACAGTTCCGGGTTATGAGGATAAAGTATATAGCTATACACCATCTTCAAGCGATCCATATACAAGAACAACAGAGGGTATCGGTAACATTTTGAATAATAATATGAAGTTTATTCAGGAGGTTACAATAACAGATAATCATCCTCTTATTATAAGATTTGTTGGTAAGGTTAATTTACCTAAGAATTTAACACCTTATAATGTTAAGGACCCTATTCTTGGCGGTGCTAAGGGTGATAACGGTAATCTTGCCATTACTAAGTACGGCAGAAATATTACACTTGAGGGTGTAGGAAATGATGCTGTAATTGATGGCTGGGGATTTACATTTTCACACTCTCCAACTTGTCCTGCAGAAGCAGGTAAGAGCTATGAAGTAAGTAACCTTACATTTAAGAATTACACTGAGGACGCTATTGGATTCCAGGGTGATGACGGACTTACTTGCCCAATAGAAAGAGTTTGGGTACACAACAATACATTCTATCCAGGATATTGTGCAAATCCTGCAGAGAGTGATAAGGCTGAAGGCGACGGCTCTTGTGACTTCAAGAGAGGTCAGTATTACACAATGGCATATAATCACTTTGTAGACTGTCACAAGACAAACCTTTTAGGTTCAGGCGGTACAGATGATCAGTGGTATATGACACTTCATCATAACTGGTATCAGAACGTTGCTTCAAGACAGCCTCTTGCTGCAAATGGTAATGTACATATTTACAGTACATATTTCCAGAATGCATCAAGTGTAACTGTTGACTTGAGATATAACAATGCATCTTTATTGGAAAATAACTATTATGATGGATGTAAGGGTTATCTTAATACAAGAAATAACACTTGTATTGTTAAGTCATTTAATGAGTTTGTATCTTCTGATTCCAAAATGGGTTCAAAGACTTCAGGTAAAGTTACTACTGTTTCAAGCAGATCACAGTCAGGAATCTCAAATAATGGATATAACTTCCCTAATGGTGATGCAATGACTGACTTTGATATGAACCCTAGTCATTTCTACTATGATTCAGCAAACAAGGTATCTGATGTATCTGTTATGACTCCTGCATCTGAAGTACCAGCTTATGTTATGGCCCATGCAGGTGTTATGCAGCCATACGAAGAAACTGAATCAGGTGATATTATTATCACAGTTAAGAGCGGTTCTACACCTATTACAGGTGCTAAACTTACTGCAAGCGGACTTACATTTACTGAGCAGGGAAATGGTGTGTATGTTGCTTCAGCGGCTATTGGTGCAACTTATAGTATTGTAGTATCTAAGGAAGGCTATTCTAATGTTACTATTAATACTACAGCTATAAATGAAGACGGCGGAACATTTACTGCTACTGCAGATATGGTTGCAGACACTGATGGTTATGCAGTTGTTAAACTTGTAGGCGGAAGCAATGGTGCTCCTGTTAAGGGTGCTTCAGTTGTATTAAATGACGGTACAGTATTAGTTGATCAGAATGATGGTACTTATAAGTCAGCTAAACAGCTTGCTTTAGGTGAATATACAGCTACTATTACAAATACTGGAGATTATATTGCTCCATCATCACCTAAGACTGTTATAGTTAAGACAACAGATGAAGAAACTGTTATTACTCTTGATAAATATACAGGTACTGTTAATGTTACCCTTACTGCAGCAGCAGGTGAGACAGAGGTTTTAGATCCATCAATTGCTACAGTTAAGGTTGGCGAAACCGTGCTTACTTATAACAACGGCGTATTTACAGGTTTAGTTGAAATAAATACTCCATATACTGTATCTGTTAAGGTGCCGGGCTGGAATACAGATTCTGTAACCCCAGCTGAAATTACTGCCAATAAGAATAATGCAGTTTCAGCAACAGCAGTATTAAGTTATAAGGGTGCTCTTGCTACATGGAACTTTACAGATGGAACAAATACTTTAAATGCTAGTGTTACTGCTAATGAGTGGAGTTCTGCTTCAAGCAATCCACAGTCATTTGAAGGTTTGACACTTACTAAGGCTATTAAGATGGAATCAAGTACATCAATTACATTTAATGCTGAAATGGATGGTACATTATCAGTTGTTATGTATTCTACAGCTTCTGATCCATCTATTGTAATTGACGGTACAGAATATAATGTTGAGCCAAGCGGCGTTACAGAAATTCCTGTTACAGCAGGCAGTCATACAGTAAAGAAGGGTACTTCAAGTACTTATCTCTATTTAATGCAGTTTGCAGGCGGCGGCTCTGTAACTCCAAGTGAATCAACAACAGAAACTACAACAAAGATTGTTGAGACAACTACTGAAGCAACAACAAAGGCAACTGAGACAACAACAAAGACTACAGAAACTACTACTGAAGAAAGCAGTGAGACAACTACAGAAACTCCTGTAAGCGGTGTTAAGGTTGCTGTAGGTACTGCAAGTGCAAAGGTTGGGGATACTATTACAGTTCCTGTTAAATTAACAGGTCTTACAAGCCTTGCAAACTATGATATATGTGTTTCTTATGATTCAACAATATTAAATGCAGTAAAGGTTGAAAACGGTGATATTGTAAACAGCAGTAATGCTGAAATAGTTGATAATCTTGCAAATGCAGGAGAAGTAAACGTAGCTGCAATTAATCCTGATGATACAATTAATGCAGACGGTACAGTTTTATTAAATATTACATTTAATGCTCTTAAGACAGGTACATCTAATCTTACATTAAGAGTTGACGAATTATTTGCAGGTGGCCTTGTAGCTGTTGAATATACAACAGATAACGGAAGCGTAACTGTTGATGAAAACGGCGGTGAAGTTGTACAGGGCAGCGGTGATGTAAATAAGGACGGTAAGGTTAATGCAGAGGATGCTGCTATTGTATTAAAGATAGTTTCAGGTATTATTACTGATACATCTGCTTATGATATGACTGCAGCTGACTGTGACGGTAAGGCAGGTATTACTGTTCTTGATGCAATCTGGATTTTAAATCATCAGTCAGGTGAAGAGACTACTGCAACAACAGAGGCAACAACAGAAGCTACTACAGCTGCAGCAACAGAAGCAACTACAACAGCCCCTGCAGGTGAAGGTCTTGCAGCCGGAACTTATACATTAAATAAGGTTAATGTAGTAACTGACGGAATTCAGGGTATAGATGCTTCTAATATTTACGGCAGTGATTCAAGTGCTGTTAAAGTAAGAGAGGCTACTTATCTTGGAGTTGTACCTTCTGTAAGCGGTACTCTTACAATAACTTGGTCAAGTAATGCACCAAAACTTTCTCTTGTAAATAATGATGGTACATTAACAGACGTAGGAACTGCTGCAGCATCTCCAGCTTCTTTCAATGTGGAGGCAGGTAAGACATATAGAATTTATGGTACTAAGGCTGGCGGTAACTCAAACCTTACAGAACTTACTTTAACTGATAATGGTTCAGTTATCCCTACAGAAACTACAACAGAAGTTACAACAATAGCGACAACAGAAGCTACTACAGTAACTACAACAGAAACAACAACTAAGGCTGCTGATACAACAACAGAAGCAACAACAGAAACTCCTGTAGTTGGCAGTGTTTATACCCATAACTTTGGTACAGACGGAAATAATTCAACTTTCTACACAATTGCAGGTAGTTTGTCAACAAGTAAGGGTGATGTTACTTATAACGGATTAACTATAAGCCAGTGTTTAAAGATGGAATCAGCAACAAATGTAAGCTTTACAGCTTTTAAGTCAGGTACACTGACATTGGTATTTGGCGGTACAACAGTAGCGGCTGGTAAGGCGGTTAAAATTGACGGTACTGAGTACATAGCTGATTCAAATGGTATTGTTACAGCTGATTTGTCAGCAGGTGTACATACTGTTACAAAGGGTGATGCAATAAACCTCTTCTATATGTCATACGCAGAAGGCGGTTCATCAGTAGATCCTGTTGAAACTACTACTAAGAATTCAGATGCAACAACTGAAACAACTACTGCAAATATAGATGGTGCTATAAATATTGCTGCAGGCGATTCAGCATCTCTTGCAACTGCTCTTAAGAATGCAACAGCAGGCACAGTAATTAATCTTGCATCAGGCAATTATAAGATGAGTGCTGCAACATCTATGAGTAAGTCAGGTACTGCATCTAATCCTATTACAATAACTTGTGCAAGCGGAAGAGCTACTCTTGACTATGACGGCACAAGCGGCCAGGCTATTAAGGTTTCAGGTAACTATATGAATTTCTCCAACTTAACTGTTAAGAATGGCGGAGATAATGGTATGTATGTTACAGGAGGTCATATTAATATTGAAAACTGTATTTTCCAGGGAAATGGTGATACAGGTCTCCAGATTTCAAGCGGCGGCAACAATGTATTAGTTAAGAATTGTACATCATTTGATAATCTTCAGGCAGAAAATGCTGATGGTTTTGCTGCTAAGTTAGGTGTAGGTGAAAATGTTGTATTTGATGGTTGTATTTCATATTGTAATTCTGATGATGGCTGGGATTTATATAGTAAGTCAGGCGATCAGCAGAATAAGTATCCTATTACTATAAGAAATTGTGTTGCATTTAATAACGGTTTCTTAACTGACGGTACAGTTGAGCCTAAGGGTGACAGAAATGGATTTAAACTCGGTGGCATGGGTTACAGCACTAAGAATGTTGTTGAAAATTGTATAGCATTTGGTAATGGTGCATGCGGCTTTACAGATAACAACAATCCAGGTCTTGCACAGCTCAAGAACTGTACAGGTTATATGAATGCTCAGACAGATATAAAGAAACATAACTTCTCTGTTTACAGAGCTACTGAAGACCTTAATATGACTAATTGTCTTTCATATGTATTAAATACTGACCCTAACGGCGGTATGGACAGATTTAACGGTACTTCAAGTGATGTGGCTTACAATGCAAATGCTACAGTTATAAATTCTGTATTAGGTTATGCTAATAAGTATTATAAGGTTGCTAACAGCAAGATTACTTCATCTGAGGCTATTTCAACCAATGGTACAGAAGTTACAGTTTCTGATTCAGATTTTGTAACATTATCATTACCTTATACTGACCTTCAGAACGTACATGAAGAAATGAGAAATGCTGATGGTTCTATTAAGTTAAATGGCTTCTTACAGCCAAAGGCAGGCAGTGCTATTGAAGGTATTGGTGCTCAGTTTAACTAGTTTTAATTAATATTCATTTACAATAGGGGAATTCGTTTAATACTTGTTTATTTTTACATTTCCCTATTGTAATTTGGTAGACATTATGTTATAATAATTATATTTAAAATTGAAGGAGGTAAAGTATGAAATTCAGAAATGTATTAAGTGCATTTGTTGCTGTTGGTGCTATGGCTCTTATGGCAGTTGGTGTACAGGCTGCTACATATTCAGCAGGTGCTGTAAGTCCTGAAGCAGGCGTTGCATCTGTTCCTGTTGTAGTAACACCTGATGCAGGTGCGTCTGAGTCAGTTAATGGATACGTTATGACACTTACTTATGACAAGACTAAAGTTACACCAAAGGTAGCTGCTGCTGATGCAACAGGCGCTGATTGTTATGCAAAAGCAGGTACAAGCTTTGCTGATGGCGTGTTAGTATCTGATATTGTTAAGGAAGAAGGTAATAATGTTACTTTAGCTGTTGCATGGGCAAGTGCTACACCTGTTACAGTAACAGAGGCTGCTAATATGGCAACTGTAGACTTTGCTGTTGCTGATACAGCAACAGGAGATATTCCTATTACTGTTAGTCTTGCTGCATTGACAAGTGATGGCAGTGCACTTACTGATGTTACAACAGTAACTACAAGTAATGGTGAGATTACAATTAACGGCAGCAATTTCTTAAGAGGTGACGCTAATGGTGATGGAGTAGTAGACGCAAAGGATGCAGCATTAGTTTTACAGTCATTAGTTGACCTTGGAACTATTTCTACTGAGAATGCTGATAAGGCTGACGCAAACAATGATGGAGTAGTTGATGCAAAGGATGCAGCATTAATTTTACAGTCATTAGTTGACCTTGGAACTATTCCAGCTTAAAAAGTATATATAAATTTTGGAGGAGATAAAGATGAAGCTTAAAAATATTTTTGCTTTAACAGTTGCTTGTGGTGCTGCTTTAATTATGTCAGTTGCAGCTCATGCAGCTACAGAAGTTAAAGTTTCTGGTGCAAGTATGGATGAATACGGTGCTGTATTACCTGTTGTTATTAATACAACTGATGGTGAATTAATGGATCAGGTATCTGCGTATGAAATAGAGGTATTATATGACAAAAATGAGTGGTCATATGATTCAGCTGTTGATGATGCTACATATACTGTAAGAGGTAATAAGTTACCAATGGGTTCAATGGTAACAAACCCAGCTATTAATAACGATGGTTCTGTTAAAATTGTATATGCTTGTGGCGGTGGAAACGGCTTTGCATCACCTGATGAAAATGGTCAGATTGCATTGTGTACTGTATATTTAGCACCTAAGAATGCTGACAAAACTTCTGTTGATGACAGCGAATTTAGTGTAAGTGTAAAGTATGTTGCTGATTACGACGGCGGCAACAATACAAGCTTTATGGGTACTGATATGAAGTCATTCTTTACATTTAATGTAACAGGTGACCTTGGTGGTAATGAAATCGTAGCATTAGGTGCTTCTACTGACGGCGGTGCAACAATACAGCCATTAGAGTACTATGTATCTACTGACTGGACTGAAGGTATGGCTTATGCAGACGCTACTACTAAGTTCCTTGTAGCTATAAACAACACAAAGGGTACTACAGATGTTGCAGATGTAATTATTTATGGTGAATTAGCTGATGGTACATATATTCCTTTAGCTAATCATAGTAAGAATAATTTCTTAGTACAGACATTTAAATAAGGAGGGGTGATAGAGATGAAGAAATATGAAAAGCCTGTATTAGAGGTTTCTGTATTTACTAGTGAGGATTTTATCACCGTTTCCGGCGGTCTTAAAGTTAACAGTGGTAAGTTAAGTGTTGGTGAAAACACAATTAACTTCTAATTTAATACAAAAATTTAAGG
>ULQT01038461.1_pt1 | contig 24793 bp, 28 predicted proteins | sample 1954791 | NCBI WGS metagenome assembly ULQT01 (sample SAMEA4835663, study PRJEB28245) | human gut metagenome | biome: gut microbiome; material: fecal sample | place: Denmark | collected 2008 | reverse complement strand
TCGTATGCCTTGACGCGGTACTGCACGCTCGTCCATCCGTAGGTGATGGAGTCCGTGTAGCTCCGGGAGCTGCCGCTGTAAATCTGCGCCCATGTGCCGTCGTCCACCTTGCGCTCCAGCTTGTAGCCGGCGAGGTTGCCGTCGGGATCGGTCGACTGTCCCCACGAGATGCTCAGGTTTTCGCCGCCGATGACCTCGCTCGGGACAGTGATGGTGCCGGGGGCCGTGGGCGGCTGGTTGTAGACGATTGTGTAGCAGCCGTCCGAGTCGGTGGTGTCGGAGACCAGGAGATCAGAGGACAGATTACAAGCGGGGCGCAGGCCGTAGTAGCCGACGTAGGCGCCGTTCCAGATCAGCGTGCCGTCGGAATAGACGTAGCGGGCGTTGAGGGCCGACCCGGCATAGGCGTCCCGCAGCCAGTAGTACCACGCCTGATTGGCGTCGACATCGTAGTTGGAGTTGGCCGCGGCCGAGGCCGAGACGGTAGCGATGCGGCTGGAGTTGTCGCTGAATATCGCCAGCTTGCTGCCGCACACATGGTCGCCCGAGAGGTTGACCTCGGTGCAGGACAGGGGGAAAACCTTGTCCACACAGGTCTCCGTCCCGCCGCCGTCCGTGGAGCTCTTGCCGACGGTGATGGTGGTGGCGAGCAGGGCGGCCCGCTCGTTGGCCGTGAAGCCGTTGAGGAAGCCGGCGATGGTGTTGTAGGGGTTGTAGCCGCTCCAGACGTGGGACGAGTCGGGAGCCTGATCCGCCGAGTGCTGCGCGGTGTACCACTGGCCCGCGCCCTTGTCGCTGTTGAGCCACTGGCGCAGGTTGGAGTAGATGTAGCGGTTATTGCCGTAGTTTTGGCGGTCGCTGTTGCCGTTGGCCGGCTCCATCGCGTCGAAGCACAGCAGCTTGATGATCTGGTTGGTCACGAGGGTGACGCTGTTGGCGGGGTAGCCGGCGTGGTTTTTGTCGGCCTTGATCCAGATGATCGGCGCGCCGTAGAGGCTGCCGAACTTGATTTTTGCCTTGTTGGCAAGGCTTCCGAGGGTTTGAGGCATGAGTCTTGTCTCCTTTCGGTAGGTTTTAGCTCCGGGAAGTATGCGAAGAAATAGGCGTCCATGTTCTGCCGCAGGTGGTAGGTGTTGCCGTGCGAGATGTGGCCCGTCCAGCTTGCGTAGGATTGGGTCACGCTCTCGAGCGTCATCTTCTTCCTGTCCACGAGGCCGCGGAACTTGCGGATCTTTCGCTTCATGTTGTCGATGCTCTTGGCCCTCACCTTTCTGACCACCTTGCCGGTGCTCGTGAGATAGGTGTGGAAGCCGAGGAAGTCGATGCCATTCTTCAGCGGGAAGATCTGCGTCTTGCCGTTCAGGCGAAGGCCGAGCGGCTTGATGTATGCCTCGATCTTTTTGAGGATCTCCCGGAGCAGCAGCTTGTCGCCGCTGATGATGTAGAAGTCGTCCATGTAACGGCCATAGACGAGGCCGAGGTCATCCCGCAGCCAGTGGTCGAAGTCGTCCAGATAGAGCAGGGCGAGCAGTTGACTCGACTGGTTGCCGATTGGGATCCCGGGGTCTGGCGTGCTGTCGATGACGATCCAGAGCAGCCACTCGACGAAGTCGATCAGCTCCTCGTCAGACAGGAAGGCCAGAGCCTTGCGGGCCTTCTCGAAGCAGACGGCGTGCAGCAGGGTGTAAAAGAACTTGGAAAAGTCACCTTTCAGCACCCAGCCCTCGGCGTAGTCCCACTCCTCCATCGGCCGGTATGGCAGGCCGGCGGCCCGCCGGGCCTCCTCGTCTGCTGCCTTCCGGCTGAAAAAGTAGTGGCGCATGGCGCCGGCCAGACGGTCGAGGCCGTCGTGGGTGCCTTTGCCGATCTGCCCCGCATAGTTGTCCCGGATAAAGCGCCGGGAGAATACGGGCTCGAGGACGTTGTCGCAGAGCGAGTGCTGGACGACTTTGCCCTCGAAGTCTATGGCAAGGACGAGCCGCTCCTTGGGCTCGTACACCTTGAAGGGGTAGTAGGGCCCGAAGGTGTACTCGCGCCGCTGGAGGCGGTCAGAGAGGTCGGCCGTGCGCTCGATGGCCTCCATGCGGTAGCGCATGGCCGTGGGGTTGTCCCGCTTCCCGCAGCGGGTCTTGCGGTATGCTTTGTATAGCGCGTTGAAGCTGTTGACGATGTTCTCCATGTAAAAAATCTCTGCCGTCGGCAGCTCCGGCCACGCTTTGCGTGCGCCGCCGGGAGCATCGCCAGTCCTGTGTTTACCCATGGCCGGGCCGGTCATACGGCGCCGGGTGCGGGAGGGATACGCCTTCCTTGGATGATGGTGCACAGTGTTCGCCGGCGGTTTCTGGCCGGTTAATAAGTCGGGCTATCCATCGAAGCGGGGCGCAGGCCGTTGTTGCCGTTGTAGGCGTTGTTCCTGTTCAGCGTGCCGTCGGAATTGACGTTGCGGGCGTTGTTGGCCGACCCGGCACGAAAAAACAAGGCGTACCCCACGGGCTGCCTATTGGTGGCGAGCTTGCGCGTCCATCTTGGCGGCCCTTTCTTTATCGGATTTGTACCATTTTGCGGTCTGGTTTTTGACGCCGGCCGCCATCCGCGACCAGTGTGCAAAGGCGTCGTCGCCGAGCCCGCTGAGGATTTCGTGGGCGAGCTCGATGTGGTGGATCAGCTTCCGGCAGTTGCGCAGGGCCGAGCGTTGCGCCCGGTATCGCAGCTCCCGCTCCTGCGGGTCGGTCAGGAGCAGGTCGTTGGCTTCCATCAGGTCGGCGACGAGGTCGCTGGCCTCGTTCATCATCCGTTGCGCCAGCCCGAGCCGTTCCTTCTTGGGGAAGATGTTCGGGTTGCGCGTCTTGATGTAGGTGTGCTTCTCGAGCTCCTTGGCGTCGCTGATGACCTGCATCTCCGGGAGCTTTTCACGGCCGAAGGGCGGGCGGCCTACATTGGCCCGCTCGTATGGCCGCGAGTGTCCGTTGCTTGCCGTAGTACCTCACCTCCTCCCCTTTGATGGTGATCCTCGCGCCGGTGCCGTCGTAGGCGGTGCCCTGAATGACGATCACGCCGTCCTCACGCTTGCAGCATGAGCAGGGCGGCGCCAGCTCGACAAACAGGTGCGCGATGACGCACGACGCCTCTGCGGGCGGGATCGGCGTGTAGCCGTAGCCGTCCATGGCTTAGCACTCGAGGCGCTGAAGCGTAGCGTTCCAGACGCCAGAGGTGAGGGTGATGCCGTCCAGATTGGCGAAGGTGATCTGGAAGGGGTTGGTCGTGATGTCGCCGAACACGGCGTCCCACAGGGTCGTGGTCTTGCTGGTGTTCTGCTGGACGACGTTGCTCAGGTCGATCACGGCGGCCGCGGCCTGCTGCGCGATCTCGACCGCCTGCTGCGCGAGGAGGATGGCCTGATTGGCCGTGGCCTGCGCCGCGAGGGCGATGGCCTTGTAGTTTTCGTAGTCCTCCTTGGTGGCGTAGGCGTCCGCGGGGATGTAGGCGGTCACGTTGGTGGCCGTGCCGATGGCGGTGACGATGTCGATGGTTTTCTCGACGATGGTGGCGCCGCCGGTCGGCGGGATCCACTCAGCGAGGTCGCCGCAGTTGCCGTAGCAGTACAGCACCTCGCCCACGTCCTCGTCGGGATCGTCCGCATAGAGGCCGAGCTCGCGGTAGTAAAAGCCGTCGTTGGTCTGGTCGTTGGTGAACACGCCGCCCACGGTGACGGTGCCGTCGCCGTTCACGACGCATTTGGTGATGTCGATGGTCGCCTTCGGGCTGACCACGCCGGTGAGGGAGCGGGGCGTCTGGCCCTCCTCGAGGTAGCCGTCGCCGAGGACGATCTTGGTGTAGTTGATCTGCTGGCCCGCCACGCCCTTCGCCAGAACGAGAAGGCCCGCGGCGGTGATGTCGTTGTTGATAAATGCGGCCATGTCTTTCTCCTTTCCTTAGTCTGAAGCGAGGACGCTGGTGCCGATGGTGACGGTCTCCCGGTTGTTGTCGTGGACGACGGCCCCGTGGTAGAGGTGGATCTCGTCCGTCCCCATGACGTGCCGCTCCTCGCCGTGCTCTCGCACGGCCATCCCGGCATAAAGGAACATCTCGCCGGTCAGGCAGATCAGGATCGCGTCGAGCCATGCGCTGCGCCGCTTCACGGTGCGCAGCAGCGAGAGGAACAGGTCGAGGTTTTCGTTGACGAGTCCCGGGTTGTCGCTCAGCACTTTGAAGTGATAGGGCTTGCCGCTGTACTGATACCACTCCCTGACCTCGCCGGTGCCGAAGTAGTCGGCGATGATCTGCGCCACGGCGTAGGGGGTGCCGAGCTTGGCATAGACGCGATCGCTGTTTCGGATGACGGCCCGCTTGGTCTCGATGGGTGCGGTGCTGTCATACCACTGGATGTTCAGCTCCCACGCCATCTCGTCCAGCTCGGCCTCGCTGAGCTGGTCGATCTTGTCCCACCTGCTCAGCAGCTTCAGACGGGCGAAGGCGTCCCGGGATAGGGTGTCGCAGCCGGCGGCCAGCCCGCGGTCGGCGCCGTCCTGTGCCATCCACGAGGGCAGGAGCTTGATCATCTCGACTTCGCTGAGTCGCATTTAGACCACCTCGCTCTCTGTCTTATGGCTGACAGTCAGGTGCCCGCTGAACTTGGCGACCTGTGTGTCGCTGACGGGTGTGTAGACCGGCTTGGTCACGTCCACGCGGAAGGCGCCGGTCAGGTTTTCGCCCCACGACGGGCAGAGGATCCTCTTGCGGAGCTGGTCGGGGTTGATGTCCCGGCCCAGCGCGCCCACCTGCCACTCGTTGTAGCGGTCGATGGCGCCGTCTGTGCCTTCCACATTGGCGACGACCTCGGCCTCCGTCTCGGGGGTGGTGTAGTAGACGATCTCGATGTCGTAGGTGATGACCTCGGGCGCCACGGCCGTGACCACGTCGGTGAGCGGCCGGATGTCCGAGGCGTTGCACGCCTCCAGCACCTTCTCGAGGATGCTCTCGTCGGGGACGGCGCCGCCCTCCAGCAGGGGGACGATCTTGACGCAGCCCTCGAGGGTGCGGGTGATGGTGATGTCGAGGCTCGTGGCGTCCGCGAGGGCGCCCTTGAGCTCGATGGTCAGCAGGTCGTCGGTGTAGTCCACAGTGTAGTCGGTGTCCTCCACGCCGGCCGTGCTCTCCCCGTGCTCCTTGACGATCAGGGTGTCCGGCAGCAGCCGGCCGCCGCCGATGAAGGCGTGGCCGTCGTAGGCCGTGAGCGTGCGGCTGATGGTTTCCGTCTCGCTGACGGCCCGGGCGTCGATGATGGAGCTGTCGGCCGTCATGGCCCAGTAGATGTAAGCCTGTTCCGGCCCGGCCGTAGACCGGGACGCCGGTGCCAGCCGGATGCGCTCGCGCAGCCGGTTGTCGCCTTCCTCGGTGTAGGGCTCGCCGTCGTCGCCGCCGGCCGTCGCCGTGATGTTGGTGACGCTCTCGATGTAGGGGATCAGGTCGACGAGGGTGGTGATGGTGCCCGGGGCGTACCCGTTGTACTCGGTGCCGTTGCTGACGGCCGAGGTCGGGATCTCCACAGAGTAGGCGCCGGCCTGAAGGACGGCGATCTCGTCGGTGGCAAAGTAGTGGTCGCTGTCCGGCGTCACCTTCGTCCACTTCGGGATGATGATGTTGTTGGGCTGCGGCGTGCTCACGGAGAAGCGCATGGTCGTCTTTGCCGGGGATCCTTCCAGCCGGTGGACATCCAGCCGCTCGCCGATGGCGTCCAGTACCTCGCCCCGCGCATAGCGGAGAAGGGTCTGCCGCCCGGTGTCGTCGAGGCTGTTGTAGAGGGCGACGAACACGGCCACGAGCCCCTCGCCGAAGATCCGGCGCTCGTCGCCGGGGTACAGAGGCTCGCCGGCGCCCTTTTCGAGCGCAGTGATCAGGGTGTTGTAGATGGTCGTCGCGTCGGTGGTGGTGAGGTGGATGTCGTCGCCGTAGGTGTTGGTCTCGTCGCTCATGCTGTTCACCTCCTTCAGAGTGTGTTGTTGTCAATGCTGGCCCGCAGCTCGAAGTCGCCGGTCTGCGCGACCAGAGCGACCAGATCGGACGAGCTCAGGCGCACGCGGGGCTCGTAGGTTTCCACGACGAACTCCACGTCGGCGGCCAGATCGTTGGCGGCCGTCCCGCTCGGCTTGTCGATCAGGGTGCGGTCGATCCCCTTGATGCGCTCGTATGGCACCTCGCCGCGAATGGTCTTTAGGAGGTTTTGCACGCAGGTCTCGGGCGCTGCGTTGCCGCTTGCTTTCATGGGATCACCTCGCTTTAGGTCAGTTGGGTGTTGTTGGGTTTCTTTGCAGCTTTGTCGCTGCTGGATGCGCCGACGGTGATGGCGCTCAGGCGCGGGCCGACGCCGGTGGAGACTCCGGCCGGGGACGAGCTGCCCCCGTTGGAGCTGCCGGCGGTCGCCTTCTTGCTGCTGGCCTCCTCTGCGAACTCGGTCAGGTTGATGGTGATCTTTCCCTTGAGGATCCGGCCGAAGTTGTCGACCGTCGTGTCGCCGAGGCTCACGCCAGTGAGCTGAAGGTTGGCCGGGCCGAAGCGCGTTCCGCCGAGGTAGAAGGGGGCGTACTGGCCCACCAGCGCCGTCCACGACTCGTACTCGCCGCGGACATCGCAGCCCACGGCGACGCCGAGATCGAAGTCGAAGCTCATGCTCTGGAGCTTGAGCGCCTTGGTCTTGGTGGCCGGGGATCCCGCCTTGTCGTCGCTGTTCTCGGTGTCCAGCTCCACGCTGGCCGAGACGCCATTCAGGGCGGCGATCCGCTCGGGGGAGACGCCCCATGTCTTGCCGTTCCACGATGCCATGACGGACATGATGCTCGGCCTCCTTCCTTAGTGCGGGCCGGTTGTCTCTCCGTGTGGTGCGGTGTGGGTGTGACTGGTCAGACTGATGCCGCTGGCCGTGACATCGGCCGACGGTACGCTGACGCCCTTGTCCTGCACGGTGAGCGCGCCCTTCTTGATGGTGATGTCGCCGGGGACGATGCCGGGCCACTCCCCGTCCATGCGGGAGAGGATCAGGCCGGTGCCGTCCTCGAACATAGCGTAGGCGACTTCGACGCCGGGGCTCAGGTTTCCCATGTCCCCGCGCAGATACCACGGGATCGTCAGCGGCCTCGTGACGAGGCTGTCGGCGGTGCTCGGGAGCACCCGGGCCGTGGTCTTGTCGCCGTTTCTGTCGGGCTCGCCCTCGATGCTCGAGATCTTGCCCTTTTGGATCATTTGGGTGTTGCTGTTTGGCATGGTCAATATCCCTCCAGAGGCTTGCGCAGATAGAGCTTGCTCCGGGTCTTGACGTAGTCGTGCCGGATCCGGCTCACGAAGGCCGTGCCGTCCCACGAGGCGACGCCCTCGGTGGAGAGCGTCACCACGGAGCCCGCTGCGTACTCGCGCAGCAGCGTCCCCGTCCAGAGCGTTGCGACGGTTGCCTCTTTGTTGGCGTCCCGGAGCAGGCCCTTGGCGAAGCGGTCGGCCTCTGCTTGGTCGGTCATGCGGAAGGGGAGGATCTTGCGCAGCACCTTGTCGCCCCCGGCCGGCGCCGAGAAGGTGCCGGTCAGGCCGCCGTTGACGGCCTCGGCCGAGCCGTAGGCGTAGGCGCCCTCGTCCCGGTACTCGAAGTCGTTGGCCGGCGTGATGGTGATGGTATCGACGGGCTGCTGGCCCTCCATGTATGCCTCGTCGTAGACGACCAGCTTGCCGTCATAGACTAAAAAAGCCGCGCCCTCGAGGGTGCAGCGTGCCTGAAGAAAGGCGAAGTCGGGGAGGTTGTTCTGCTCGACGTAGTCGTAGGTCTGGTCGGTGATGCCGTAGGTCTCGACCGTGAGGCCGTGCCGGCCGGCGATCTCTTGGATCAGTTGCAGGAACTTGACCTTTTCCCACGACTTGCTCCTCTTGTCCTTGGTGGATTGCGGGGCCGAGTAGGCCCGCAGGGTTATGAGGCCGGACTCAGGGACGACGCTCTCGACGAACATCTTGCCCGTCTTGGCGGCGCCGTCCTCGACGGCGATGGTGTCGCCCTTCTTGGGGCTCCACCTGTCCCACAGCTCCCGGGTGTCGTTGAGCTTGAGCAGCAGCTCGTCGCTCTGCTTGTCTGCGTACATATCGTGGTAGCAGCGGTGGACGCTGATCTCGGGGTAGATGTCCGTCCCCTCGTAGATGATTTTCACGGGGCAGGCTCACCTCCTCCACGGCGGCAGGGTGTCGGGCGTTTCCACAGTCTCGACGATGGGGATCCGCACGGCCTCGCCGCCCTCGAAGATCAGCACGTCGCAGAGGTCGCGGTTGGCGTCGATGATGGTGCTCGCCATCCGTTCCTCGTTATAGGCTGCCAGCGCGATGCTGTCGAAGGTGTCGCCGCCCTGCGCGGTGTAATCAATATAGCCGACTATCCGCTGTGACATAGGCGCCACCCTCCCTTCTTGCGAGTGCTTCGAGGATGAAGTCGATGAACTCCGGCTCCAGATCCCGCAGCTTTCGGATCAGGGCGTCCTCGTCGGTGTTGCCGTCGACCTTGATCGTGGGGCTGAAGGACAGGCCGCTCAGGTCGTAGACCACGGACGTGCCCGAGCCGGAGCTGATGGGCTCATAGCTGCCCTCGTCCATAGCGCCGAGCATTTCGCCGGCGCGGGCCCAGTAGGACAGGTTTTGCGCCCTATATGCAGGGTTGAAGCTGATGACGGCCTCGGTCGGGTAGCGCGGATCCTCGCCCGCGATGGACGGGCCGCTCGTGAAGCCGCCGGTTGCGAAGCCGGAAGCCCCGCCGCCCCCGCCGCCGCCGAACAGGCCGGCGATGCTGTTGATGACGCCCGCGCCGAAGCTCACGATCTTGCCGATGACGCTGGCGATGGTGCCGAGCACCGACGCGATGGGCTGAAGCAGCCCCAGCAGGGGGCTCAGGATCGGCATGATGGCATTGAGCAGCGACATCAGGGGCGGCAGCAGCGCCTCGACGATCTGCATGAGAGGGGGCACGAGGGGCATGATGACGCTGTTGACGATCTGAAGCGCGACCTCGAGCAGCGGGGTGATGACAGGCAGCAGGGCCGAGATCAGGCTGGTCAGGACGGGCAGGATCGTCGAGATGATCTGCGTCAGCATTGGCAGGATCGAGGTCAGGATGCTCACGATGGGCGGGAGGATGGCCTGCACGATCTGCATCAGCGGCGGGAGTAACTGCTGCGCCAGCTCGAGGAGCGGCGGCAGGAAGGCCGAGATCAGCTGCGAGAGCAGCGGAAGCAGCCCGGCGGCCAGTTGCGAGACCATGGGGAGCACGGTCTGGAGGGCCTGCCCCATTCCCATGAGGAACTGCTGCACAAACGGCATACAAGCGTTGAGCGTTTCCGTGATGACGGGGGCGATGGCCTCGAAGGTCTCCCGCAGGATCGGCGCCAGAGCCGTCAGGGTGTTGGCGATCATGGACGCCATCGGCAGCAGCGAGACCTCGGCCGACCTCTTGATCGCCTCGAAGGCGCTGCCGAGGTCGTTGTACTTCACGTCGTTGATCTGCTGGAGAGCGGCCGCGCCGTCGTAGGCTGCGGTCTCGATGCTCGCCAGTACCGGCAGCACGCCGGCCTCCAGATCCTCGAACTGTGTGCCGAACAGGGCCACGCCGGCCGCGTTGCGGGCGAGGGGGTCGTCCATGCTGTTGAGGGCCTCGACGGTGTCGAAGAACGCGGCCTCTGCGGTGTCTCCACCTGCGGCGAAGGCTGCGAACATTTTGTCGGCGTTGAGGCCGAGGCTCTCGAAGGCTTCCCGGCTCGTGTCGCTGCCGTCCTTCGCTCTGATGTTGAACTCCTTGACGGCGTCGCCGACCTTGTCGATGGAGAACAGGCCGGCGTCAGCGCCCTCCACGAGGGTGCCGATGAACTGGTCGGCGCTGAGGCCGAGGGCCGCAAACTGCGGGCTGTACTCGTTCAGGGTGTCCAGCAGGTCGCCGTTTTTGTCTGCGCCGTTCTGCGCGCCCACGGCGATCAAGCCGTAGGCTTCCTCGGCGTCGATGCCGAAGTTTTTCATCAGGGCCGACGCTGCCCGGGCGCTCTCGCTGACATCGTAGTCAAACACGTCCCGCAGGTTGAAGCCGGCGGCGGTTGCCCGCTCCAGAGCTTCGCCAGTCAGGTCGCTGGCCTGCTGCGTTGCAGCCAGACCGTCAGCCACGTCGGCGAAGTCATCGCCGAGCCCTTGGGCGTAGATGTTCTTGACGCTTTCGCCGAGCGCGTCCAGCTCGTCGCCGGTCGCCCCGGTTGCCGCCGAGATCTGATTGATGGCCGTGTTGTACTCGTTGCCGAGGTCGGCCAGATACTTCCCGGCCTCCACGACCGCCTTGCCTGTTGCGACTGCGATGCCGCCCACAGCACCGCCGACGGCCACGGCCTTCCAGTTGACGTTTTCCAGCTTGCCGGTGACATCGTCCAGCGCCTTGCCGAGTGACGGGTCAATGGTGCCGGCGAGACTCACGACGGCTTGCAGCATTTTATTTTTGGCCACTGGCGTCACCTCCTCCTATGCGGCCGGATGTGGGGGATCCTCGGCTTCGGGATCTTGGCCCGCTGCTTTTTCGCCTCCTCGGCCGCTTCGTAGTATTCGAGCAGGAAGTCGGTCAGGCGTTCCCGTCGGAGCTCTCCGACTGAGATGTGGAAGGCTCGGGAGTAGTCTCGGACGAGCTCTCCGAGTCGTTTTGCTCGGAGGGTGCCCCCGACCTCGTTGTGGTAAAATTTCGGCCGATCCTCACCAGCTCCATGACATCGGGCCCACTGATGCGCTCGAGGTCGGCGATGTCGATGTCGGGGTTGACGGCGGTGATCGCCATCATAGCGAGGTAGAGGTGCATGGAGTAGTCGAGCTCGGTGGCGCCGGCGCTGCCGCCGGCCTTGTGGGTGGTGGCGCGCAGCTTCAGCGCCTCGGCCTCGGCGAACATTCCCACGGTGATCGCGCCGGTGTCATAGGTCAGGGTCTTGACCTTCTTGCCGTTGATGGTGATGGGGTTGCTGAGTGTCAGCTTTTCCATGGTCGTTGTCTCCTTTCGTTGATAAAAAGAGGGACGCCGCCCACCTCGGGCGGCGCCCATCTGTTGTTACAGCGCGCTGCGCAGGTCTTTGACGTAGTCCACGCCGCCGATGCGCATGATGGTGTTGAGCTGGTCGATCAGGCAGAACTCCTCGCCGGCGACGAAAACCTGATAGCGGCTCACGGCCAGCGTGACCTCGTTCTCCGAAGGGTTGCCCGGATCCACGGACAGGCCCGGGATCAGCTTCGGGACGCAGCGCATGAACGCCTTGCAGCCTTCGGTCTTGGTGGAGCCGTCGGCGTACTTGACATCCTGCGCCCATCTGACCTCCAGCGTCTTGCTCTCGAGCTGCACCATGGAGCGCAGCCCCTTGTCGATGCCGATCTTGGTGATGGCGGCCTCCATGCCTTCGATCTGGCCGGTCATGGGTGCGGTGTAGGTGCCCATCGCCTTATAATCGGCGGTCACATGGGTGACGGCCGGCAGGGTGATGGTCACGTCCTTGGCGACGAGGACGCCGTTGATGTACACGGTGTCGGCGAGGATGGGGCCCTTCAGGTCAAGCCACAGATTTGCCATTACTCGTCACCTCCTTCGTAGTAGACAGAGAAGCCGGCGTCGGTGTATGCGACGTACACGCTCGCAGACTTGAGGGGCGGGGTCGGGGTGACGGCGATGTCCCAGCGGAAGTCGCCGTTCATGATGTCGGTGGTGCTGTTCTCGCTCTCGAGGAACACGATCTGCGGCTCGCCCAGCAGCGCGCCCATGCTGACATACCCGTCGAGCTTCTCCTGCTCGCGGTTGATGATCTCGTCCTTGAGCGCCCGGGTCATGGGCTCGTCGATGCGCGGGCTCCACTCCCTCTGGAAATCGTTGGTGATGTGCATGAGCATACGCATGGACACGTCGAAGATCGCCCGGGGATCCACGTCGGCGCCGTAGGTGTAGGCGGCGGTGTGGTCGCCCCACAGCACCCACTCGCCGCCCCATGCGACGGCCGTGCTGATGCCGTTCTGCGTCAGCTCCTTGCCCTCCTGCTGGCTGAAGCCGCGGTTGGTGGCGTTGGCCCCAAAATACTGCTTGATGATGGGGATCGCCTTGTTGCCGCAGGTCTCCATCGGCACGCTGTTGTGGCTGAAGTCGGCCCGCATGAGCTCGACCACGGCCAGCGTGCTCAGGTGGTAGATGTTGCCGAGGTTGTCGACGCCCTGCGGCCAGTAGACCTTCGACCGCTCGCCGGTGAAGGCGTTGTTCTTCTTCCACGCGATGGCCTTGGTGATGGTGTCGACCGCCTGCGCGCTGCTGTCCACGAGGGGCAGGTCAGCGACGACGAAGGCGTCCCAGTGGCCGTTGATCTTCTGGCTGGCGGTGAGCATGGCGTTGTAGACCGCCGGGCTCTGGCTCCAGCCGGGGGCGGCGATCAGGTTGCAGACCGCGAACTGCTCGGGGTAGAGCAGCGCGATGGAACTCAGGCCGCTGTACTCGCCGCCGGCCGTCACGCCGCCGATGATGTCGTCGTCCTCGATGGCGCTGTCGTCCACCTCGTAGAAGCTGGCCGTCAGGGTGCCGGTGAGCGGGGAGTCCGCGATCAGGCTGGTGATGATGACGGTGCCCTTGGTGAAGTTATAGTCCAGAGCGTAGTCGGTGCCCTCGGCGTAGTCGCCGCCATCGCTCTTGGCGATGGTCAGGGTGTCGAGGATGATGGTGGAGCTCGCAAACTCGGCCCGGCCGCCGGTGAAAGAGAGCTGCTGGGTGGTCTCGGTCGCCTTGCGGTGCTTGCCCGCAGACGGGTCGAGGACGTTGATGACGTAGATGGGGCCGATGTTCCCGAGGGTGTTGTTGAAGTGCGCGTTCATGACCTCGCAGAGCGTAAAGGTGCCCCAGTCGGCCGCATAGCCGAGCTTGCGCTGCGCGTCGATCATGTTGCTGAGCTTGATGGGCTCATTGATGACGCCGGCGTCTGCGAAGCCGCGCACGAGGTTGACGGGTGCTGTGCCGATGTAGACCGGCGTGGTGCCCGCCTGCACGGCGCTCTGTGCCACAGTCTCGCCGATGTGGCCGTATGCGCCGTAGAGGTATTCGTTTGCCATCTGCTTTTCCTCCTTTGCATAAAATTAGAGCAGCCGGTCGGCTGCCCTTAAAGCAGGTGTTGGTAGTCCTTCGGCGTGCGTGTCAGGATCTCCTCGACGGCGAACTCCACCCACGCGAACCAGTAGGGGTAGAAGTCCGGGACGGCGTCCTGCTCAGACACAGGGCCGAAGGTGATGCCGTCCTCCTTCATGACGCGCAGCGGGCCGATGTACTCGGCGTTCTCGATCATGCGGAGGGCCGTGTCCACAAAATTCCATGCGTCGCGCCAGCCCTCGCCGTTTTTCTCGAAGAAGGCCGCGGCCTCCTCGTTTTGCCACTGGACGTATGCGCCGCTGCCGTCGTTTTTCGGTTTGAAGATGTCGCGCCCGTGGTAGCCGGGATCCCACGCAGAGAAGCAAAGCCGGATCTTGATGCTCCTCGAGCTCATGGTCAGGCTGTCGGTGCCCTCCACGATCTGCACGCAGACCGAGGGGATGGGGGCCGGCACCTTTGGGGGCAATCTGTCCTTCGACGGGACGAAAAGCGAGAACGCGGTCGGGTTGACCAGCTTGTAGGGGTAGGAGGCGTCGGTCGCGCTGTCGTCGGGGAGCTTGAGCTGCACCATCGGGCAGACGGTGGAGCCCAGCCACTCCCGGACGGTCTCGATGCTGTTGACTATGGACACGGCTGCACCTCCTTTACATGGTCACGGTCTGGCCGAGCGCGATGGTGGCGACGCCCATGTCCTCGCTCCAGTCGTTGACGATATACTCGCGGCCGTCGATGTTGAGCCCTTCGCCCGCCGGGCGCCGGGGCGGCAGATCCTCGACTGCTGCATACAGCATGAGGGACGACTCTGCCACGCCCAGCTCTTGCCCCCCTTGGCGTTCTTTCAGGGCGTTGTCATCCAGCACGACGGTGATGGTCTTGCCGTCGACCTTGTGCTCCTCGCCGAACTCGGCGAGGTTGAGGAACACGAGGCGGCGGTCGTCAGCGACCATCTTCTTGAAGTCGAAGGCCATTAGACGGGATCCGCGGCGCCGATCTGAGGGGGCTCCTCATTGTCGCCGGTCTGGTCGTCGTCGGCCTCGTTGGCCGCCGCCTTCGCCTCCTTGATGGCGGCGATGACATCGGCCTTCTTGCGCATGGCAGAGGCGTCCACGCCGTAGGCGGCCGCCACTTCCTTCAGCTCGTCGAGCTTCATGTCCTCGTCGTACTCAGGAGGAGCGGTGGGCGCGTCGTCGGTCTCGGGTGCGGCCTCGGGCTCCTGCTCCGGCTTTGCGGCCGGTGCAGGGGCCACGGGCTGCACGTCGACATACTTGGCGACGCCCTGCTTGACCAGACGGGCCTCGAGCTCGGGGTCGAACTTCTGAGGCCCGTCCGCGTTGGTGATGGGGACGACCTTGCGGCCGTTATAGTAGCCGAAGGTGCCCGCGATGATCTGGATCATGTTCATGCTCCTTTCTGCCGGCTTAGTCCGAGGTCAGGACATCGGCGACGATCCACGGGTTTTTGTTGTTGGGGATCAGCAGCGGGCGGCTGGAGATGGTCAGCGTGCGGGTGTTGCCCTCGGCGCTGGACACATACTTCGGCACGCGGCGGCCGGCGTAGGTGTGGAACTCGCCGTCGGCCTGCTCCACCTGAGACACGGCGCCGTAGCAGGTGCGGCCCGCAGCGGGGGCGGTTAGGATGCACTTGCCGCTCGGGATGTAGAGCTGATCGTTGCCGTCGTCGTCGGTGTAGGTCTCGTCGTAGGAGATCACGCTGATGATGCGGCCGTTGATGTTCAGGCGGGCCATGATGGCAGCGCCCGGCGCCAGCTCCTCGGGGGCCACAGAGCCCAGCTCATAGCGGCGGTTGTCGAGCATTTCCTTGATGTCGGGATCCTCGATGATAGCGTCGGCCACGTCAGGGGAGCACACGAGGTCGGCAGCGCGCAGGCCGCGGCTGGTCAGCATACGGGCCATCGCGCCGAGGTCGGCGCGGATCTTGGCGCCGCTGGCGTCCCACTTGGTAGTCGGGGTGTAGGTGGCGGGGTTGGCGCCCTCAGAGTAGAAGCGGATCTCCATCTCGTCGCCCTTGTCGACGTCGTCGGCGATGTGCTTCATGATGCAGCCGTTGGTCAGCATGGTCTCGGCGGCCATGGCCTCCTCGCGGTTGGTGATAAGGTCGCCCAGCTCGTCAGCGTCCCGCACAATGAGCACCTGCTGGCGCTGCTCGGGGGTGAGCTGAGAGTACAGAGCCTCACCGAAGCCGCGCTTGCGCAGCTCGTCGAGGGTCAGGGTGCGGCGGGGAGCCACGAAGGGCGGGGTGTACCGCTCCATGGTGTAGCCCTTGCGCAGGATGGTGACGCCGCCCTTGCGGGGAGCGACGAAGGGCGCGAGCTTGCGCACGCCGTCACGGTACTCGACCAGCACATCCTCAGTGGCGAAGATGTCGCTCGCGTCGTTGGTCGGGAAATAGCGGTCGCGCAGGAAGGTCGCCGCAGGGGCGAGCTGCTGCACGGCCATGAGCAGCGTGTGGGTGTCGTAGAAGTTAAAAGGCATGATCTTGTCCTCCTTCTCTTAGTAGTCCAGCGCGTCGCTCAGCAGGATGCCGGCGTTGCGCATGATCTCCTCGTCGGCTGCGACGAGGGTGTAGGAGCCGTTGGTGGACAGCTTGTTCCGGGCGAAGTGCCCGGTGCGGTATGCCGTGGCGGTGACAGCGGCGCCGGTGCCGGTGCCGGTGTCGGTCTCGTCTGCGAGAATATAGACCGCCTGGGTCGCCGCAAGTGCGGCCGCAGCCGCGGACATCTCACCGCCGGCGGTGCCAGTGATGACAGTGCCGCGAGCGAGTACGCCCTGAGATGCGGCGAGGGTCACGGTCACAACGTCCGCAACAGGCTCATTTGTGACGATCAGCCCGTCATAGCCGACGGTGCCGAGGTTTTCATCCAGTCTCTTGCTCATTACTTCTTACCTCCGTTCTTGGTGGTGTTGTAGATGCTGACGATGGCGTCGACCTTGGCCTTGTCGTCGGTCTCGCTGCCTTCCTCGCCTCCATTGGGGGCGGCTCCGACATCGGCCGCGCCGGAGTCAGCATTGTCGGTGGCGGCGTCCTTCAGGTGCTTGGCGCCGAGGGCCGCCTGCTTCTGCATGGCCTTGAGTGCGAGCTGCTCAGCGGTGCAGGCGTTCTCGCCGAACTTGGCGTCCCTGACGTGCTGAGCGTCGCCCACACTTGCGGCGATGCTGTCGATGGCCTCGATGCGGGCCCGCTCCTGCGTTACGGCATTTGCGGCGGCCTGCTGCTCGATCTGAGCGACGAGGTCGGGGTGCTGCGCTCTCATTTCCTCGAGAGTCATGGGCTTATCATCCTTTCTGTTTTTGCCGCCGTTGCCGGTCGGCTTATTTCCAGCCGCCGGGGCGGCGTGGATGCTGTTGATGCGGATGGTGCTCGGGATATTGTGCAGGCCCTTGATGTTGTGCCGGATCCCGGCCACGAGGAGCACCTGCTTGTCGGCGCTCACGCTGACATCGGGGCCGTCGCCCTCGAGCAGGGTGTCGGCGAAGCCGTTGTCGATGGCTTCCTGCCCGACCATCCATGTCTCGCGGGTCATCATGGTGCGAAGCTGGTCAACTGCGAGCCCGGTCTTGGCGTGGTAGATCTCGGCGATGGCCCGCTCGCTGGCGTCGAAGTCCTTCTGGAGTTTCTTCAGGTCTGCGAGGGTGTAGTAGTCCATCAGCAGGCCTGCGACGCCATGGATCATGACCATACTGCCGGGGTAGACCTGCACCTCGTCGCCGGCGCAGGCGATGACGCTGGCTGCGCTGGCCGCGATGCCCTCCACGATGACGACCTTGTGGCCGCTCAGGCCCTTGATGGCGTTGTGGATGGCGATGCCGGTGTAGAGGTCGCCGCCGGTGCTGTTGATCTTGATGGTGATGTTGCTCTTGCCCTTGACGGCCGCGAGATCCTCCATGAAACTCTCGGGAGCGATATAGAGGCCGGGCTCGGGCTCACCTGTCCACCAGTCCACAGGCTGACGGGCGACGACATCGCCATAGAGGACGATCTCGCCCGAGTCCTCGCCGACGCTGGCGATGTTCCAGAACTTCGTCGGCGTCTGCTGGACGACCTGCGGCCCGGCGCACAGGCGCGGGGTGTTACTCGTTTTCATGCTTGTCCTTGTCTCCTTCCTTGATGGTCTTTTCCACCTCGGCGACGATGGCAGCGCGCCGCACGGCAGCCGAGAGGGATGTGCCGGCCACTGAGGCGCCGCCGGAGTCGCCGGTGCTGCCGGTGTCTCCCTGAGCCGCCCGCAGCTTCTCGTTTTCCCGGGCGAGCTGGTCGATGTTGGCGTCCCACTGGCCGCCGTTGAGCCGGATCGTGGCCTGCTCGCGGGTGGTAATGCCCTCGCCGATGGCGAGGATCTCGGCCGTGATCTCCTTGGTCGGGTCGAGCTGCCCCTGCGAGGGGCCGATCCACTCGGCGCCGAGGTAGGCCGCCCGGGTTGCCGGGTCAGCGAAAAAGCCCGGGGCGCTGATGCGTCCGCGGGCCACGGCCTCGGCGATGAAGATCTCATAGATGGGGGTGCAGAAGTCATCGACAAACCACTTGCGCCTCATGCGGAAGGCTTTCCACGCCTCCAGCAGGGCGGCGCGGCTGGCGCTGTACGAGCTGTTGAACGCCTTGAGGAGAAGGTCGGCCGGGATCTCGAGGGCTGCGCCCACCTGCTCGCAGATGGCGCGCAGGAAGCTGTCGAAGCCGCTGGCCGGTCGCTTCGGGTCGGCAAAGGTGACATCCTCGCCGGGCTCCATGATGTTGATCTGCCCCGGGCCCATCTCGTACTCGTTGGGATCCCGGCTCACTTCCGGCAGGCTGCTCCCCACCTCGTTGAACGGGTTGTCGCCGGCGCCGGCCTCGGTCTTGATGAAGGCCGTGAAAAAGCTCTCCACGACGGCCGCGGTCAGCTCGCTCTCGGTGTAGCGCCGGAGCTGAAGCAGGGGCTCGATGACCTGCGCGAGGTAGCTGACGCCTCTGTACTGATCCGGGCGCTCGCTCTCCATGATGTGCAGGATGTTCGGGAGCCCTGTGCGCCGGCCGTATGCCTCCACGCGGGCCCACTTGGTCGCCGCTGCGCCCAGCTCGAAGGGGTAGGTGCTGCGGATGTGGTAGGCGACGATCTGGCCGTTGCCGTCCACCTCGACGCCGTCGAAGATGGTGTTGCCGTTGGCCGCCTTGCCGGTGGTCAGCAGCATGGGGGTGACGATGCCGGAGCTCGTCGGGGTTGCCACGCGGTCGGCCTCGATCAGGTGGATGCGCAGCGAGTAGGGCATGAGGGGCGTCGGGTCGTACTGCTTGACGACCGCGAACACGTCGCCGCTGACCAGCCACGAGGCGAGGGCGAGCTGCTGCATGGCTGCGAAGTTATTGACGCCGGTGGCGTCGCACGCCCTTTTATTGTTGGCCCACAGGTTGAACTCGCGCTCGGCCTGCGCCTGCCATGCGTCTGCGGCCTCCTGTGTCATGCCGAGCGCCTCCCGGTCGATCCGGCTCTTGAGCTGGAGCCCGATGCCGACCACGTTGGTGCGGTTGGTGCGGATGGCCGAGGTGGCGATGGGTGCGGCCATGTAGAGCATCCGGGCTCTCTGTCGGAGCGTCCAGTTGTGGGCGTCGATGTCCTCCTTGGGGCTGCCGCTGAAGGCCCTGAAGCCCTTGGTCGACCGCTTGTGCCAGCTCGCGCCGGCGTCGCCGTAGCCCTTGTTCACGGGGCGGGGGCTCTGCCGGCCGCTCTGCGGTCGGCTTCTGTTCTTTCGTCTGCTGATGGTGCTCACCTCCTTCAGGTAAAAATGGCCGGCGCCGGGAGAAAAGGAGCGAAAACTCCCGACGTCAGCCTATGAAAAAAGCCCCTTTCGGGGCTTCTTTCACCAGTCACGGGGGACGACGCCCACGGCTTTGCGGGGGCGCTGCCCGTTGAGTAGGGCCTCGAGGGCTGCGATGTCGTCCTCGAGCTCCTTGATGGCCGCCCGGATGGCGGCGAGGTCGGTGTTGTAGCGGGACAGGTTGCGGGATCCGATGCCATAGCTCTGCACGCCGCCGCTCAGCATTTCGGCCTCCCGCTTCAGGTAGAGCTCGAGCCGTTCCCGCTTGCCGGTGAGCTCGATCTCGATGGTCTTGCGCGTTTTCATGTGGTCGTGTCCTCCTTACCAGTCGTCGAAGGCGCTGGAGCTGCTGCGCTTGGTGCGCGCCCGTCGCTGCGGCGCCGGTTTTGGCTGCTCCTCGAGGCCGCGCAGGCGGCGCTCGACTGCGTCCATGTCGGGGTTGATGATCTTGAGGCCGGCGTTGGCATAGTCCCGGCAGTCGAGAGCCTCGTTGCGGTTATGGCCGGGCAGCTTCTCCCACGCCCAGCGGTCGCCCCGCCGGGTGCTGGTGAGCACCAGCTTCTCGGAGAGCAGGCCGTTAAAGTAGTTGAGGTCGTAGCCGGCGTCGGGGTGCCGGTTGAAATGGGAGTATTTTGGGCCGGGCTCCTGCACCTTCAGGCCGGCCATGATGGCCGCCTTGCCGGCGTCGACGCCGATGGTGTAGAGCCAGCAGGTGATCTTCTTGTTGTCCCGGATCGGCACCTTGGTCGGTGGGGAGACGTAGGGGATCCCGTCGCCGCCCTTGCCCTTGATGGCAAACACGCGCTTGCCCTGTCGGGCCCGGCACGCCTCGTACACCTCTTGGGTGAAGTGGCCGCCGGAGTCGACGCAGGTGATGGAGATCTTCAGGCCCCGGCCGTTCTTGAACTTGTAGACATGGTCGACGACATCGTCGAGCCGCTGCCAGACCTCGGGGGTGTCCGGCCGGCCCATGATGTAGCCCTTGACGATGCCCCAGTTTTCGCCGTACTTGCCGTGGCCGACGACCTCATACTCGAGGCGGTTGTCTTGCGTGTCCACGCCGCAGGTGAGCACCAGCACGCCGTCGGGCAGCTCCACAGGGGTGCCGTCCAGGCGTGTGCCGTAGTCCTCACGGCGGGCGAGCATGGTGTCCTCGTCCTCGAGGTCGCCGCGATCCTCCCATAGCTGGCCGAGCAGGGTGTTGTAGACCACCTTGAGCCGCTGCGGGTCGTTCTTGGCGTCGAGGAACTTGAGGACGATCTTCTCCCATGGTGTCCACGGAGAGCTGAAGGCGTTGAGCCAGAACGAGCGGACGCCCTTCTTGTAGGCGTCGGGATTTTCTGCGATCCACTTGGCCGGCTGCCGGCGCATGGTCTCCTCGGGGATCAGGCAGCCGCAGGCGGGACAGGCCCACGAGACGCCGCCCTTCAGGCTCCAGACCTTTTTGCCGCGCACGCGCTTGGCCTCGGGCTCAAAGTGGATGGCGTCGAACACGATCTCGCTGTACTCCCCGCACTCGGGGCAGCGGTGGCACCAGCGTTCCTGTGTGCCTTGGTAGAAGCTGGTCTCGATGTTGCTGGCGCCCTTGATGGTCGGGGTCGAGACCTCGACGGCCTTGGCGTTGTAAAAGGTCGCCTGACGGGCCTCGGCCAGTGCCCACGGGTCGCCCTCGGTGCCGGCACTCGTGGCCCAGCGGTCACGCTCGTCGCCGATGATGTAGCGTGCGGGGGTGGATGCCAGCGCCGAGGCGCTGTTGGAGCCGGTCAGCGTGAGCATACCGCCCGGGAAAGACTTCTGGAGGATGGTGTTGCCGCTGTCCTTGGCTTTGACATCGTGCACCTTTGCCTTCAGGGGCTTGCTGTCCCGGATCATGGGGGCGACGCGCAACCGGCTGAACTTTCTGGCGTCGTCGATGGTCGGGTGCACATAGAGGATGCTGCCGGGGTCTTGGTCGATGATGTAGCCGATGATGTTGAGCTCGAGCTCCGACTTGCCGACCTGCGACGCGGCGACCATGACGATCTTGTGCACCTTCGGATCCGTGAAGGCCCGCATGGGCTCCTCGAGGTACGGGGTGCGCTTGGTGCGCCACGGGCCTGCCTCGGCCGAGCTTTCAGGGGAGAGGCGGCGGTGCTTGTCGGCCCACTCGTCCACGGTCAGGCTCTCGGGCGGGGCGAAGCGTTTGATCGCCCCCGAGATGGCGGCGTTGAGCTTCGCGGCGGCCTTCTTAGTCGTCCGCGTCATCGGAGAGCTCGCTCCATCCCTCCCGATCCCTTACCCGCCGCGCATAGACCTCGGGATCGTATTTGTAGCCAGCCAGCTCCTCGAGGATCTTGTAGACCTCGGCGCGGATGATGTCGGACGCTTCCGCAGCGGTGGCCGCGCTGGAGACATCCACGGCCAGACGCCCGGGCAGAGCCACGAGCATTGACCTGATGCTATACACGAGATCGGTCATGACGGCCTCGACATCCTCGCTGCGGTGCATGGTGCCCTCGAGCTCCTTGAGCTGGAGCGCGGCGATGTCTGCCTTGCTGCGCTTGAGGTCGGCCTCGGCCTCGAGCCGGCGCCCTTCGATCTCGGCGTCCTTTTTGGACGGCTCCCGGCCGTTGGCCTTGGCCGTCAGGTATCTGATGTACTTCTGGATCGTCGGCAGCAGGTCGTAGCGGTTGGCGTTGCCCTCCTTGGTGGCCGTGATGATGCCCTCCTTGGTGAGCTGCTGGATGCGGCGGGGAGTCAACTCGAACAGGGCTGCGATGGTCTTGCTGTCGACGAGCTTGGTGTTGGTGTTCGGCATGGCGTCCCCTCCTTTCTGTCGTGCTGCCGTGCCCCCACCATTTTCGTGAGGTCAGGAAAATGATCGGCGCAGGCCCCGGGCGAAGCGAAACGGCCCGGAAAAACTTTTTGGAGTCTGCGCGTTTTTTGGGCTCGCCAGCACCGCAGGCGTTAGGGGTGCGTCACAGTACCTTCGGCCGATCTGCGTGGCCGTGTGGGGCCTCTGTGTGCCCTTTGCGGCGCGTTTTCCTGCGCGTGTGTGTTGGCTTGCCCTCGCGTGCCCGGCCGCCTTGGCGGGCGTCCTGCTGGCCGTGGCGGTGGCCCGTGGGTCACAGGCCGAGGGCTCGCTTCATGTGGTGGTCGAGGCGCTTGGCTGTCTCGGTGTTGAGCCTCAGCATGATGGCCTCGTTGGTGCGGTCGCTGGTTATCATCTGCGGCACCGAGATGGTGGTCATCTTCTGGATGTCGGTGCGGGTCTTGCTCATGCGCTGGAATGGGATCCAGCTCGTGCCGTCGGCTTTGGTGTTGCCTGTCCCCATGAGGATCCAGTGAGACCGCTGCGAGTAGGGCCCGCCCTTGGTGCGGGTGTTCTTGTAGCGGCCGATGACCTTCTTGCTGCCCTTGAGGATCTGCGCCTTCAGGGTGTAGCTCCTGCCAGCCGGCGGGGCCTTGGGTGTCATGCCGAAGTGCACAGGGGTCAGGAGCCGGCCCTTGTAGACGAGGGTGAGCTCCTCGATGGTCTCGCCTGTGATGCGGATGCTGCCCGCCATCTCCTTTGGCTTGCCTCCACTGGACGGCGTGATCTCGCCCTTCTTGATGTTGTAGACTGCCGTGACCTCCTGCGCTATCCAGCCGGGGGCCCGGGCCTTCACGTCCTTCACGGTGCTGCTGATAGCCTTGCGGCCGCCGGCCTCGATGGCCTGCACGTCTGCGACGAGCTGCCGCAGGTTTTCGATCTGGATGGATATGCTGCCGCCCGCCATGGTTGTCACCTCCTTCAGGGGAAAAGAAAAAAGCCGCCGGGCTTCTTGTGGTTGCCCGACGGCTTTCTCGCTGTCGTTGTTCGGTTGTTGGGCGGGTGTCCGTCGGGCGGCTCCCCGGCGTTGTCCGGGTGTCCGGCGGTCTTTCGACATGGTACAGTGTAGCACAGGGCGCTACTGCCGTTCAATGGATTTTACTGCCCTTTACTGCCTTTTACTTCCCTTTACTGCCGGGGCCTCTGTCTCCTTCAGGATCTCGGCCATCCGCAGCAGGGCGCGGCCGTGGGCCTTGTATGTCCTGTTCTGGTAGCTGTCTATCCTCTCGAGGTAGTCCTGCCGATCACTGAACAGGACGGCACAGATCCCGTCCCAGTCTGCCCGGTCGAAGTAGCGCAGCCGCAGCACGGCGCGCTCGTCAGGGTTTTCCACCTGCCGGATCATCGCCTCGAGGGCGGCGCGTTCCTCGCGCTCCTCGGCGAGCCGTTCCTCGATCTGCTCCTCGAGCTCCATCTTCCGCAGCACCATCATCCCGGTGCGGTCGGTCGGTGTGCCGGAGCCCCGGGGCATACCCGTCATGTCAGGGCCGGGCGGCGCGGCCATGGAGATCTCCATGCGGCCGAGGCGCTCGTACTGGTTGTCTATTTCACGGAGCAGGCGGGGGTACTTCCCGAGCCGCTCCTTGATGTCGTGAGTGATCGGCTTGTCGCTCATTTAGGTCAGGGCGTCACTCCTGTCCACCTCCTTCCTCGTCAGGGTCGAAGATCCCGGCGATCTCCTCACGCGAGAGCTCCCGGCCTTGACGGACGCAGCGCACGTTATTGTCTCCAGTGGTTTTGATGTAGCGCCGCACGATCACGTCGCACCATTTCGGTTCGAGCTCGATCATGGCGCAGGTTCGCCCGGTGTTCTCGCAGGCTATGAGCGTCGAGCCTGAGCCTCCGAAGAAGTCGACCACGAGCTCGCCCGGCCGGCTGCTGCTCAGAATAGCCCGCTCGCACAATGCGATCGGCTTCGGCGTTGCGTGGCCGCCGGCGTCGTCTCTCTCGCTCATGTTTGTGATCGGGAAACGCCACACGTCGGTCATGATCTCGTGCTCCTCACTGTCGTTGTGGGTGTTGTCGAAGAAGGCTCGCAGCTCCATCGCTTCAGCCTTCATGTTCTGGTACTCCGCGGACGGCTTGTTGCGCAGTTTCATAACTTGCTCATGAGAGAGGCTGAAGGCACGCCCTTTGAAGGCTTGCTGGAGCTTCTTGTAGTGCCACTCTGGGATCGGGGTGAATTGCGATTTACTAAACCAGTGCCCCCACATTTGGACTCCCGTGATCTCGGTGAGCTGCTTTGCTTTGAGCCCGACCTTCTGAGCCTCGCCGATCATGTAGTCGAGCATGGCTTGGTATGCGTCGTTGAAATGATCTTTGTTGTTGTTGAAGCCTTCGACGCCGCACATAACAAAGAGGCATTTCTCGGTTTCTCTTGGGTAGCTCCGCATGAGATCGCTATTCACGCCAAAGGCTGAGTGCTTCGCCCATGTGATGTAATTTCTAAATGTGATCTTGTTTGCTGCGATCATCGGCCGGAGAATGAAGGCGTAGATGTCCATGAGAGGTTCGTCGATGCCCCAGCAGTACCAGCTCCCGTTTTCCTTCAGAATATCGAAGCTAAGCGCGATCCACTGTTTGTTGAACTCGAGGAGATCGTTCTGGTTTTGGTTGTCATTCTGGACGCCGTCGCTTTCTTTCCCCATGCCGTATGGTGGGTCGGTGAATACAAGATTGGCACGTCGCCCGCCTGTTGCTTTCTGGACGTCGGCCATCTTAAGGCTGTCGCCACAGTAGAGACGGTGATCACCGAGCAGCCACAGGTCGCCGGCCACGGTGAACGGATCCTCTGGCGGCGCCTCGGGCTCGGTGTCGCCGTCCTCCTTTTCCGACTCGTCATCGTGCAGAGCTTCGGACAGAGCCGTGACAAGATTGCCGTATTCTTCTTCAGTGTAACCGCTGAGCATGAACGGGATCTCGCCGGTGTCGATGTCGGCGAACACTTCCGCGAGGAGCTTGTTGTCGGTGGTGGCGAGCTCGGCGATGCGGTTG